>Ga0315910_10001410_pt1 | contig 22136 bp, 19 predicted proteins | sample EdamamesoilMG_FD_204470 | JGI IMG/M metagenome (GOLD analysis project Ga0315910, IMG submission 204470) | Garden soil microbial communities collected in Santa Monica, California, United States - Edamame soil | ecosystem: Environmental > Terrestrial > Soil > Garden | place: USA: California... | reverse complement strand
ATGCCGATGCGCACCTGGTTATCGCAGACAAGCCGCATTTTCTACCGGTAACACCGGTGGGCAGTTATGTCCGCGAGACTTTGTTGACGCGCTTGCAGCAGCGTCTCGGCAATTCCGAACTCGTTCCTTTGCATCGAATTGACCGGGGCACCGCCGGATTGGTGATGTTGTCGGCGACCCGCGAGAGTCGCGATGCCTACCAGAAATTATTCCGCGAGCGGCTAATCGAAAAACGCTATGTCGCTATTGCACCGGGGTTGCCCGGCTTCGATTTTCCGCTCATTCGCACCAGCCGTATCGTACGAGGCGAGCCGTTTGTGTTGAGCGCAGAGGCGGATGGTGAAGCCAACGCACATACTCGCATTGAAGTGGAGGCGCGCGACGGTGATCTGTGGCGCTATGCCCTTTATCCGACAACCGGCAAGAAGCATCAGTTGCGCGTTCATATGGCCGCGCTCGGTGCGCCGATCGTCAATGACGACTTCTATCCAACGATGATCGAACGAACAGCCAATGATTTCGCGCGGCCTTTGAAGCTCCTCGCACAGCGGCTATCGTTTGTCGATCCGCTCACCGGCGTTAAGCGCCACTTCGAGAGCGAGTTCCGATTGGAAAAAAATTAGCGAACATTGCAGGTTCTTAGACACATCTCCGTGATACATCCGAGGACATGCCGCGCATCGATTATGTTTACCCAATGGCGGGGCTCAACGGCAGTGCTTGTTTGCACACACGGTTCAACAGGCTCGTTTTGCATTTTGTTAATTAAGTTATTAGACAGCCCGGGTAAATCGGCGCGCGTCGTGTTGCGAGGTTCCCCGAACTTTCGGCAAGTGAGGCCCACTACCGCGTCAAATTCGATGGCACCGCTAGCATCCGTTCACTGAAGGTGAAGCGATGGCGTTAACAGTAATTCTCTTGCTCGGCGTTGCCGCGGTGTTCGTGGCGACGAACCTGTGGTTGCGAAGTCGGCACGGGGAAACTCTTGCTGCCGCAGCACCGGCGCCAACACCCACACCCGCGATCGCCAAAGGCGACACGCCGACGATTCGTTTGGGCGATTCGCAACGCATCGATCGTCTCCATAAAGTATTGACGATGCGCGTCGGCGAGCAAGTCGATTTGCTGAGCATGACCTTCGACGGCATTCCTCGCCTGCGTGTTGTACTTGCGGGAGTGGAACTCGCACCCGCAGACGATCGCTTTCCGGCAGCACGCGACTGCGCGCGTATTCATCTTGAATTAGGTGGCGCTATTGCGGGTTGCGGTACTTTGGTAAAAGAAATCGCGGTCAATCAATTTTTGGTGCCGCTCGCAACGCAAGACGAACAACGTTGTTCGATATTGCATTTTCACGGTAAGGACGACATCGTGAGCTTTCTCCGCATAAAAGTGCCGCATTTAAACGTCGAGGGCTCCACGGCGGAGGTAGACGTTTTGCACGTCAGCGGTCACTGGGCGGGATAAGCCCCTTGGCGAGTTCGATAAAACATCGGCGCGGACGTTAACGTCCGCGACAACGTACAAAGCGCTCTTGCAAGGTGCGATAGCTATCGGCGTCGATCGCGCCAACGGTAAGCCACTCGAACACCATCGAATCCAGCTCGCCCTTGCTCGATGATTGGCCTTGACCCATGCTCGCCTTGAGACGTTGCAATTGGTAATTGCGGCGGAACGCTTGATCACTGTCGGGTGTGGGCGTATCGGTCAAAATTTCGGCGCGAATACATAGGGTACGCAAAGCAGCCTCGTTGGCTTGCTTGTCGGCGCTGCCGAGGCGCGATAGCTCCGTCTTGATCGCTTGCGCGCCGCCCTTCGGCCAGTGTTGGATGCCATCGATAAAAACCTGCGCCGCCTGTTGCAGCGACTCGCAGCGTTCGGCGGGTTCGCCGTTGGCAGTCGCCAAGCGATAAGCCTGAACCTTTTGGCTCGCCGACAATAAATTGTCCCAGGCTTGCGCCTTGTCGCGCAGGCGCTGTTCGGCGAGTTTTCTTTCGCAGCGGTCGAGTGCCCGATCCAAGCGCAGCTGCAAGTCGCGGGCTTGCGCCCTCGGCAAATCGCCGATGGCGGCGAATGCTTCGCGCAAGGAGGGTGCACTCTTCAATGCCTCGACCAATTCCGCGCCACTCAAGTCGATAAGGCGTTCGGCTTGCTCGCAAACAACGATTGCTTTGGCTTTATTGGTATCCAGCGCGACAATGTGCTCGCTATGCTGTTGCTGGCGTTTCGCGAACACGGCGTCACAGTGTTTGCGGAACTCCTCCCACAGAGACTGCTCGTCTTCTCGAGCGACTAAACCCGTTTCCTTCCAAGCCGCTTGCAGTCGCTTCACCTCGTCCGTTGCTCTGCGGCCGTCGTCCAATGTAAGCAACTGCTGTGTCTTGACGATTAGCGACTTTCTGTCGGCAACGTTTTTTGCAAACTCCGTGTCCAGCCGCGTTTGTAGCTCCGCTTGCACGGTGTCGAATCGCTCTTGCAAAGGCTTATTGGCCGCGCGTTCCACCGGCTGATGATTGCGCCACTGCTGTTTGGATTCTCGCAGCGCGCGCGACACTTCTTTCCAGTTTGGCTGCTCCCAGTTTTGCATGGCTGTAAATTGCTGCAGCCGTTCGAGCAATGCTTTGCGTTTGTCGAGATTGTCCTGTCTTTGCTTGGCCTGCGCTGCGAAGTAATCGCGACAAGGTTGGTAAGCAGTCTGCGCCGCTTGATGAAAACGCTGCCATTCCGTGTCAGCGTTATCGATGCTGCCCTTGCTGATCGCTTTCCACTCTTCTTGCAGCTTTTTGATTCGCTCTGCCAATGCGTTCGGTTCGGCCTCGCTGCCGATAAGGGCTTCCATTTGTTCGATTAGCTCGATGCGCTTGGGTGCGACTGCATAACTGCGCCAATCTTGGAGCAGTGCGAGCTTCTCATCCAGTTGCTGCAATTGGGTCGTGAGGTGCGCGGGTGGATCGGTCACGTGGCCGAGCTTTTCTTCTATCGCACGCCGCAATCCCGCCGCTGCACTGGTTTTGCCCCCGGCTAATGCGCCATGTGCCTTGCGGATTAAGCCGCCGAGTTGCCGCAGCGCGGCTTCTTTGGCTGCAAGCTTATCGATCTGCGCTTGCTTGTACGTTTGCAAGACCGCGTTCGCTTCGACAATTTCTGCAGGCAAGGCGTCGTTCAATAGCGAGGCATGACCCATTAGTCGCTCGAGTACCGTTGTATCGAGCGCAGCCCCTGCTTCGCTTAGCGCCGCTACCTGCGACGTCACCGGACCGTGTTCTTTTATCAACCGAATTACGTCGCTCACGGCGGTGCGCAGCGAACCGAACTCTGTACTCTCAGCGCGATTCGGTGCTTTGAAATGTCCGATATCGTTCCACCGCTCGGTCAAAGTCTCGATCCGAGCAGCGATGTTGTCAGCGGAAGTGTTGGCGAGTGCGGCGGCCAGCTGCTTTCGTAATTCGTTAAATACCTCGCGACGGTTGTTGTCCGCATTAGCGATCGCTGTCGCGCGCGCCGCTTGGCCGGCAATTTCTTGAATGTGTCGCGTAACGATCTGGCGGCAGCGCTCGATCACGTGTTCGGTTCGTAGCTTCACGTCGGGCGGTGCCTGCGCTGCCACGGCTTGCCACTGGGTATCAAGATGCTCGAGCGTCGGAGTAAACAAATTATCAAAAGGCAAATGGCTGTGCCGTTCCAGCGCAGCGCTCACGGCACTTATTGTGTTTTGCGTTTCGGCTAAGGTCTTTTCTTCCGCCAGAATGGCGTCGCATTTGGCACGAACGATCTTGTAAACGCTCTTGTCCTTGCCGCGCAGGTCCTTCAACAGTTCTTTAAGTTGCAGCGGGTCATGAATCGCTTCCGCCGCAGCTTGGCGAGCCTTGGTGGATGCGCCCTCGACGGTCAGTTTGCATAGCATCGCCGTGTCGCCGTTCTCGATTGCACTTGCGACTCGCGCCAAGTCGTCGGATACAGTGACAGCTGCAGGCTCGGTCCGGACTGCCGGCGAGACAGTTGACTCCGATTGAGCCTCGGGCGAATCGGTGGGAGGCGCTGGTCGAAATAGGCGCGACAGCAACGTCATACTCTTAATCCTGTGTACCCTATCGATGTGAACGCGCAGTCTAGAGCAAATAAGTGCAACAGCCAGTGTAGTGCAACGAGCCCGTGGTTCGCGAGTTCAATTCATCACTCTATAATGCCCTCGTTTTACCGTCGGCAACCCTCGATACGGGCGGAACACCGTGCAAGCCATTATCTCCATATCCAATCTGGTCAAAACCTACGCTTCGGGGTTCCAAGCGCTGAAGGGCGTCAGTTTGGAGATTCGCCGCGGCGAAATCTTTGCGTTGCTCGGACCCAACGGCGCCGGCAAGACCACGCTCATCGGCATTGTCTGCGGCATCGTTCGACTGAGCAGCGGCTTGGTCAGGGCCGACGGCCATGATATCCATCGGGAGTATCGAGCAGCACGTTCCAAAATCGGCCTAGTGCCGCAGGAGTTGTGCACCGATCTTTTCGAAACGGTGTGGGACACAGTGAATTTTAGCCGCGGCTTGTTTGGCAAGGCCCCGAATCCAACCTATCTCGAGAGAGTGCTTAAGGACTTGTCGTTGTGGGACAAGAAAGACAACACCGTGATGACGTTGTCGGGCGGCATGAAACGCCGCGTGATGATCGCCAAGGCGCTGTCACACGAGCCCCAGATATTGTTCTTGGACGAACCGACCGCCGGCGTCGATGTGGAATTGCGGCGCGACATGTGGGAGATGGTGCGCAAGCTGCGCGACAGCGGCGTCACGATCATTCTCACGACGCACTACATCGAAGAGGCCGAAGAGATGGCCGACCGCATCGGCGTCATCAACAAGGGCGAATTGATTCTGGTCGAAGATAAAGCCACGTTGATGCGCAAGTTGGGAAAGAAGCAATTGACGTTGTATTTGCATGGCGCATTGGCGGCGATTCCCGCCGCACTGGCCGACCTGAAATTGGAGTTGGCCGATAACGGCAATCAATTGGTTTACACCTTTGAAGCGCAAACCGAAACCACGGGCATTGCGGGAGTCTTGCGCCGTCTGAACGAAGCCGGCGTCGAGTACAAGGATCTGCATACCAGCGAGTCGTCGCTGGAGGATATTTTCGTCAACCTATTGAAGTCGAAGTAGCAGGCGAACACATGAACACTCACGCCATTCGCGTTATCTATAAATTCGAACTTGCGCGTTGGTTCCGCACTTTGGTGCAAAGCTTGATGTCGCCGGTCATTTCAACATCCCTGTACTTCGTCGTCTTCGGTGCGGCCATCGGATCGCGCATGGCGCAAATCGACGGCGTGAGCTATGGCGCGTTTATCGTGCCGGGATTGATCATGTTATCGGTACTAACCGAGAGTATTTCCAACGCTTCGTTCGGCATTTACATGCCGAAGTATGCGGGCACGATTTACGAAGTGCTGTCGGCGCCGGTTTCTTATTTGGAAATAGTCATCGGCTACGTCGGCGCTGCGGCGACAAAATCCCTCATGCTTGGGTTGATTATCTTGGCGACGGCGCGACTGTTTGTGCCTTTTGAGATAGAGCATCCGTTTTGGATGATCGGTTTTTTGGTGTTGACGTCGCTGACGTTTAGCCTGTTCGGTTTCATCATCGGCATCTGGGCAACCGGCTGGGAAAAATTGCAAGTCGTGCCCATCATGATTATTACGCCGCTAACGTTTCTCGGCGGTAGTTTCTATTCCATCAGCATGCTGCCGCCCATTTGGCAGAAAATTTCGCTGTTCAATCCGGTCGTATATCTCATCAACGGCTTTCGCTGGAGTTTTTACGGCATTGCGGACGTCAGCGTCGCGGCGAGTCTAGGCGCCACCATAATCATCATGGCGATTTGCATTGCCATCATCGGTTGGATATTTAAGACCGGCTATCGGTTGAAAGCTTGAACGTTCAAAAGCCGGCCGTCACACCGAGAAAACCTTGTCCCTGTAGGAAATAGTCGCCCTTCACTTGAAAGGCGCAGTTCAGATCTCCCGACGACGCGCAAAAAATATCCGAGTCGGAGTTAAGGAGGCTGGCATAGACCCGCGCTTCGAAGCGAAGGGCGAAATGCTGCGACAACGGGATGCGCGCGCCCCAGCCCAATGCGAACGACGCTGCGGTTTCCTCTTCCAGCTCGCTACGTTCCGGCTTGAAACGCGTGGCACCGACGGTTAGCGCCAAATAGGGCTTCACCGGCCACTCCGGCTCCGCAAATTCCAACGTGCCGCCGAGTTGAAAATATTCGATGCTTAAGTCGAACGGCACCACTCCCTCCACCTCGGTGCTTTGTTTGCTGTAATTAAACTCGTAGTACGCGCCTTCCACTTGAATCAAATGCAGCAATACACCATAACCGGAGGAAGAAGCCACATCGCGGCTACCCTGGTCCTCGGCAGTTTGAAAGCTGCCGCCGGTGCGATACGCGCCGAAGGCGGTAAATTCAAAAGTGTTGTCCTTGATCTTCTTAGTCTTAGTGGAGTCTTCGGCGCCGGCCACGTTCGACAACAGCAAGACTACGGCACCGAAAGCAACGCTCGATAACGATTTCATAAGTCAGTCCTTGCGCGGGGACGGCAATCATAACTTACAACGACAAGCGAATCGCAAGTTGTAACAGCCGTTCGTCAGCGGCGGCCGGTTGATTAAGAACGGCACGTTGGCGCAGCGAGCCTTGGATTTTTACTGCTTCAACGGCCACTTGCCAGTGAGCGCCGACGTCCCAGAGATACGCCGCAGTCCATGCTGTCGCTGTTTGCGCACTATCGAAAAAAGTCGCACCGCGTTCGGTATCGGTATACATGCGGTCGTAACGCGCGGTGAAGCGGTGCGCACCGGTGCGCTGACTTGCAAGTATAAAGTAAGACCAATACTCGAGAATGAATCGGCCGCGCCCATCCGCGCTTGCGCCGACTGCGGTATCGCCGAGCATCGCTTGCGCGATTAACGTCGTATCGGCAAGTTCGGTGCGCCAACCGATGGCATCGAAACGGCTTCGCCATGCGGAGTCTTTACCGTCGTTCTTGGATGGATCGCCGCGATTGTCGTAGTGCATCGCTCGCAACAGGTGTTGCGCTCGGTAGCGAAATTCGGCGCCGGCGTAGTAACCCGGTCGGTTATCGATCTCGCGAAAAAACTCGATGTGCGTATCGCCGCTAGGCGACGTAAAAGGCCGCGGCAAGCCGTCGAACAGAGTTGTTTGACGATCGTGCACGGCCCAGCCGCGCTGGAATATCAATACGCCCATTGGATCGTTGTAGCCAAACACGCCTGCGACGAGCGAAATGTCGAAAGGCTTGTCTATAGCCGGACCTATCAACGTGACTGATTGTTGTACCCCGATAGTGCGAATCTCTTCGCCGATCCAAGTGTTGATTGCGGAGGGCGTAAGAGAGTATGGGCTTTGCCAGCCGACGGATCGATTCTCCAGCGAAATGGGCGGATAAAATGCGCCAGCCTGTGTTCTGAGACGCAACGCATTGCGTGGGTACGGGCGCCATTCCAGGGATGCCTCGGTCAGATCCGCTGCATGTGTGGAGTGATCACCGGTTGCGCTCACTGTCGCATCGGCCCAAAGCGTTTCCGATAGCGGTCCGCGCGCATTCAGCATTGCGCGTCCCAATCGCAGGTCATCGTGCGCTTCATCGAACCGCAACAGCCCCAAGCCGCCTTCAGTGAATGATTTGTAAGGCGAGTCGACCGCCACAGCGCGCAGATCGATTTGCGCGGTCAATTCGTATGCGCCCAGTTCTGCCGCTCGGCTACCCTGCAATGCCATCGCCATGTATAGCGCTGCGCCGATGCGTACGTAACTCATTAGTAGTCTCGAATGCGCGGATCGGTGGTCTTGCGCGGCGCACGCGGTAATTGCTCGAGCCGAAACGATAAACGCGCATTCGTCGATCGCATGTCGACCGTTTGTTCCGGCGGCTGACTGCTCAAATGCGGGTTCCATGCCTTAACGCGCACTCGCTCCATGGGTAAGTCGCGTATCGTCAACCGGCCATGGCTATCGGTTTTGCCGAAGTGGGGCGACTCAGTCACGTAAACGTAGCCGATCATTTGATCGTGAATATTGCAGCCCAAAATCACGATGCCCGCTTGATCGAAGACGACTGGCGGATAAGGGCGACCGCGGTACAACGGCAAATCGAAACGCTTGGCCGGCGAGAACGAGTAAACCTGATGAGCTATGGGATCGCCGTTTGGAAAAATGACCGCGGTACCGGTGCGAATGACGCTTATTTGCGGCACGAATGCTTTGCGAATTTGATCGATTGTCGCGGTCGCGTTGGAGCGCGGCGGCAGCGTCTCGGGCATGACGACAATTACTACATCGGCTGCGCCGCGCCCTTGCGGATCAATCACTTCGACAATCAAGTCTGCGCCTTGCGCAGGCGCAATCATCGCTGCGCAGAGCGCTGCCATCCATTGAACGCTAAGCCAGCGTGCGCGTGACTCGAAGAACATTGGGCATCTTCTTTACGCTGCGGATCACAGTGGCAAGTTGTTTTCGGTCTTTCACTTGTAATTCGAAGATGATGCTGGCGGCGTTACCGTCGCGTTCGACGACCGAGACATGCTCGATGTTGGTATGAGCGGCGGCAATGTTGGACGCGACCGCAGCGAGCACACCCACTCGATTGATCACGTCGACGCGAATTTCCACGGTGTAGAGTCGCTCGCTGTCGATTTGCCAAGACACCGACAGCCATTTGTCCGGTTGTTTGCGATAGTTCTTCAAGTTGCCGCAAGCTTCGCGATGAATTACCACGCCCTTACCGCTGGACAGATAGGCCATGATGGGATCGTTCGGAATCGGAAAGCAGCAGCGCGCATAGCTGACGATCAAGCCTTCCGTGCCGGCGATAGCCAGAGGCTGCATGACGTGTTCGGTCCCGCTCGCCGCCGCCGAATCTGCCGGCGCCAACGCGCGCGCAACTAGCGGCGCTAAACGTTCGCCCATGCCAACGCTCTCGAACAATTCGGTGTTGCTCTGTAGACCGAAATCCTGCGCGAGCTTCTGCCATTGGGCTTCCGGCACCTTCTTGACGGACAGCGACAGCTCGGCCAGCGCTTGATCGAGCATGCGCTTGCCCAACTCCACGGCCTCCGACTGTTTCATGCCTTTTAGATATTGGCGAATAGCGGTACGTGCCTTTGCCGTAACGACGAAGCTGACCCACGCCGGATTGGGCGTTGCGCCCTTGGCGGTGATGATTTCGACAGTCTGACCGTTACGCAGCGGCGTTCTCAGCGGCGCAAGACGACGATCGATTTTTGCGGCGACACAGCGATTGCCTATATCGGTGTGTACGTCGTAGGCAAAATCGACGGCGGTGGCGCCGCGCGGTAAGCGGCGAATATCGCCTTTGGGTGTGAAGACGTAAACCTTGTCGGGGAAGAGATCGAGCTTCACGCTCTCCATGAATTCTTCCGACGAACCGTTCTGCTGCATGTCCATCAAGTTTTGCAGCCAGCCCATGGCGTGATCTTGATGAGTTTGACCTTCGTCCTCGCCGGTCTTGTATTGCCAATGTGCGGCGATACCCGCTTCAGCGACGCGATGCATTTCTTCCGTGCGGATCTGCACTTCGATTGGCATGCCGTTCGGGCCGAACAGCGTGGTATGCAGCGATTGATAACCGTTGATGCGCGGGATCGCAATGTAGTCTTTGAAGCGGCCCGGCATGGGGCGATACAAGCTGTGCACGATACCCAGCGCGCGATAACACGTATCGACGCTCTCCACCACGATGCGGAAGCCGAATACGTCGACAATCTCCGCCAGCGCCGCACGTTTGCGGCGCATCTTTTGATAAATGCTAAACAGGTGCTTCTCGCGGCCTTCAACGCGCGCCTTCACGCCCGCTTTGTCGAGGGTGCCTTGGATGTTGTCCTCGATTTTGCCGACAAATTGCTTTTGATTGCCGCGCGCGCGCTTCAGCGCTTTCTCGATGATGCGATGGCGGCCGGGATAGAGCGACTTAAAGCCAAGTTCTTCCAATTCGGTCTTGATCGAATGCAGACCCAGTCGATTCGCGATCGGCGCATAGATCTCGAGCGTCTCGCGCGCAATGGCGCGTCGCTTGGCGGGCGGCATCGCGCCCAGAGTTCGCATGTTGTGGGTCCGATCCGCCAGCTTGACCATGATGACGCGAATGTCACGCACCATCGCCAGCAGCATTTTGCGAAAACTTTCCGCCTGCGCTTCCTCGCGGCTGCGGAACTGCATGTGATCAAGTTTGGAAACACCGTCGACCAACTCGGCTACGCCTTTGCCGAAGCGCGCTTCGATTTCATCCTTGGCTGTTGGCGTGTCTTCGATAACGTCGTGCAGAATCGCGGCGACCAGCGTTTGCGCATCCATATGCAGGTCGGCCAGCAAATGCGCCACCGCTACCGGGTGGGCTATGTAAGGTTCGCCTGAGCGTCGCTTTTGACCTTCATGCGCTTGCGCGCCGAATTCATAGGCTTCGCGAACCTGATCGACTTGATCCGGTTTTAGATAGCTTTCGAGTTTGGTGAGCAGCGCATTGATGCCGATGGACCGTCGGCTCGTCGGCAACAGACCCAGAATGGATGACGCATAGTCCATACGGGGTCTGGGTAAGGTCGGCTAAAAGGTAAGGCCGGTCCTGTGAGCTGACGAATTATTCGTCGCGGCCGAAATCGTCGGCCAGATCTTCCTTGGCGTCCATTTGCAGCGATTTGAATTCAGCGGCCAAATCAATTTCCGGCAGGGGCTCCGGTTCCGGTGGCGGTGCGTCGATCTCGTCCAGAATTTCCGGGCCGATATGGCCGGCAGCGATTTCGCGCAGCGCGATTACCGTAGGCTTGTCGTTTTCGGTCTCCACGCTGGCTTCGGCGCCATTGGCAATGCGACGTGCACGCTTGGACGCGACCAGGACTAACTGGAATAAGTTAGGCACGTTTTGCAGGCAATCTTCGACAGTAATGCGGGCCATGGCCGTGAGACCTCAAGGGAAATCCAGGGAAGGACGGCGATTGTAGCCGAGGCGGGGGGGCAGAAGGAAATCCAATCCGGCCGAAATGGGACTTTGTCCTGTAAAAAACCGCTCTACCGACAAGAACTTGGCCGCTAGCACGGATAATCGTGCTGCCGAACGGCTTCTATCCGGTAACAAGCGATCGTGCTACCGAGGTCAAGTCCGGTCGCCGGCTTTTGGAGGCCTCGCCGCTCCCTTCCACGATGTCGACCAGCGCCGCTAGGGCTTGCTCGAACACATCGTTGACGACGACGTATTCGAACTCGTTCCAATGCGCCATGTCGCTTACCGAATCGCGTAGTCGCCGTGCTATGACTTCGTCGTTGTCGGTGCCGCGGCCGCGCAAACGTCGTTCGAGTTCCGCCCGAGATGGCGGCAGAATAAAAATTGTTTGGCACACTGGCAGGGACTTGCGAATCTGCTGCGCCCCTTGCCAGTCGATCTCCAAGATGACGTGATCGCCGCTGTCCAAGATGCTTTCGACTTGTTCCCTAGACGTGCCGTAACGGTTATCGAACACTTTCGCATGTTCCAGGAACTTGCCTTCGGAAACCATACGATCGAACACGTCGTCGTCGACGAAGAAGTAATCGTGACTATGCTTTTCGTTGGGCCTTGGCTTGCGGGTTGTGTAGGAGATCGAGAACTGCAGTTCGGGTTTTCGTTCTAACAACGCACGCACCAGGGACGTTTTGCCTGCGCCCGACGGTGCCGCAATCACGAACAACTTGCCTTTGTCTTTCTTCATTCGGGCTAGCGCTTAGTAACTAGGGCCTAGTAGCTACTCAATATTCTGCACTTGCTCGCGCATCTGTTCGATTAATACTTTTAAATCGACGGCGGCGCGCGTGGTATCGACATCCTGCGATTTCGACGAGAGCGTGTTCGCTTCCCGATTTAGTTCCTGCATCAAGAAGTCCAAGCGGCGGCCGGCCGGCTCCTTGGAATCAATAATGCTGGCAATCTCGGTTAGATGGCTGGTTAAGCGATCCAGCTCTTCGTCCACATCCATCTTATGAGCGTAAATGACCAATTCCTGTTCCAAGCGTTCGTTGTTGGGAGTGGCATTCAAAGCCGCGATTTTCTCCGCTAGTTTGCTGCGAATTCGCTGGCCGATTTCCGGCAGACGCACGCGCACGGCATTCACCGTCGATTGCATGGCGTCGCAGCGTTGTTTGATGAGTTCGCGAATCCGCGAGCCTTCACGTGCGCGCATTTCGTTCAGCTCGCTAAGCGCATCACTCGTGAGCTCAAGGGCAGCCGCCAGTACCGGAGCTATGTCGCGCTCTGCTTCTCGCACCACACCGGGCCAACGCAGTAGTTCGATGGTATTTGGCGGGGTAACGGTTCCCGCGGTGCGGGCAAGTTCCTGTAGCTTGCCCACTAAGTGCGTCACGACTTCGTGATTCAGTTCGAATGTCGGCGCCGTTCCGTGCGTGCTTTTAAGAAACAAATTGGCGTCGACCTTGCCGCGCCGAAGTGCGCCGCCGATCGCTTGCCGCACCTCGCCATCGAGCGCCTTCAGCTCATCGGGTAATCGCAACGACAGTTCCAGGTAACGATGATTGACCGTGCGGAGTTCGCAAGTCAGCGTACCCCATGAACCCTGACGTTCGCGCCGGGCAAAGCCTGTCATGCTGCGGATCATTTTGTGTGCCGTGTCTCGCGTTGAGCGAAGCGATGGGCGGCCTGCTATGTTGCGGGCGGCCGGAATGCTATAAAGCGCGCAGTCTAACAGCATCGTCCCGGCGTGGGTTTGCAAACGGTATGCGACCGACTCGGACGATGCACATAAGGTTAAGCCTACGGACGTCCCGGTTAGTCAATAACGCGGATCGTCAGTAGCGCAACTGGTCGAAAGACAAGAATTGGAAAACTTATATTCACGTTAGCTACGGGTCGGTCAGAGTTACTCTAGTGAAGCCAGCGACAACGAGTCCAGAGTCAGTGCGCATCGAACACGCGGATTTAAGTTTGATTGGCGATCGAGACGATAACCAAGATCGCGTCGCTGTCGCCATCGGCGATCACGCTGCATTGTTGATTGTCATCGATGGCATGGGCGGTCATTCCGACGGCAGTCGCGCCGCCGACACGGCACTGAAAAGTCTATTGGATTCATTTTGGCATTCCACTCTGCCGCTCTTCGACCCAATGGGCTTTTTGCATATGTCGCTCAGCCGCGCACACGACGACGTCGTGCGGATGGGGGCCGCTTTATCGGTGGATTCGCGTCCCCGCGCGACCACGGCGATTTGCCTGATTCAAGAGGGCGCCGCGTTTTGGGCGCATGTGGGCGACAGCCGTGTCTACCATATCCGTCAGGGCAACGTGATTGAGCGCTCGCGCGACCACAGCCACGTCGAATTGCTTTTGCAGGACGGCAAGATCACGGCGGATGAAATTCAAAATCATCCTATGCGTAATTTTGTGGAATGCTGCTTGGGCGGTGATCCTGCGATTCCGGAAATGACCATTTCGGCCCGTAAGCCGCTCAAGAACGGAGATATCGTGCTGGCGTGCAGCGACGGCATTTGGGCGAATTTGCAGGACAAAGACATTGCGACGTTCTATCCGCCACAGGCTGCATCGTCGACGGCCGAAACGCCGGCCGGACAGGACGCAAGTTTGCGGCTCGCATTGGAGCAACTCGGTCGACGTGCCACGCAGGCGTCCGCGCCCTACAGCGACAATTCAACGGTGGCTGCGCTACGCTATCTCGGACAGTAGGTCCGCCGATTGTTGCGATAAAACTTTTGACGTCCGTGCGACAATACCGCTCTGATTGCTGGCCTATCTCCCTATGAATTCATCTTTGTCCTCCGCTTTGCGTCCCAGCGGCCGCGCACCCGACGAATTGCGCACGGTGCGTTTTACCCGTCGTTTTACCCGTCATGCGGAGGGTTCCGTGCTGGTGGAGTTTGGCGATACGCGGGTGTTGTGCACCGCCAGCGTTGAGGAAACGGTGCCGTCCTTTCTACGGAACAAGGGGCAAGGCTGGATAACGGCGGAATACGGTATGTTGCCGCGCGCCACGCACACGCGTTCGTCGCGCGAAGCCGCCAAAGGCAAACAAACCGGTCGCACGCAAGAGATTCAGCGCCTCATCGGGCGAGCGCTACGCGCGGTGGTCGATCTCAAAGGCCTGGGCGAACGCACTATCACGCTCGACTGCGATGTGTTGCAAGCCGACGGCGGGACTCGCACCGCGGCGATTACCGGTGGCTATTTGGCGATGTTCGATGCAGTGGAGTCGCTCATCAATCGACGTGTGCTGAAAAGCAATCCGATTCACGCGCAAGTGGCCGCCATTTCGGTGGGAATTTGCAATGGCATTCCGGTTTTGGATTTGGACTACGCCGAGGATTCCGCTGCGGAAACCGATATGAACGTAGTGATGAACAACGGCGGCGGCTTTATCGAAGTGCAAGGCACGGCCGAAGGACACGCCTTCCGACGTCACGAACTCGATGAGCTGTTGAATCTTGCATCAAACGGTATAGGCCAGCTGCTGGCCAAGCAATTGCAGGCGCTCGAAGAGGCTTGAATGTTGCGCGTGGTGCTCGCAAGTAACAATCGCGGCAAACTTGCTGAGATGAGCGCCTTGCTGGCGCCGCTGAATGCCCAAATTCTGCCGCTTGCGGAATTTACTCGCGAAGCCGTAGAGGAAACGGGGGCAACCTTTGTCGCCAACGCCTTGTTAAAGGCAAATCACGCATCGCGAGTCTCGGGATTGCCGGCCATCGCCGACGATTCCGGAATCGAGGTCGATGCGTTAGGCGGCGCGCCCGGAGTGTACTCCGCACGCTATGCCGGTGAGCCCAGCAATGACGTCGCGAACAACGAAAAATTGCTGGCCGCATTGCGGTATGTCGCCGATGCCGATAGAGGCGCACGTTTTCGATGCGTATTAGCCTATGTGCGCAACGCAAACGACGCTAATCCGATTTTGGCTGACGCCGTATGGGAAGGCCGTGTGTTGAATGCACAGCGAGGCGCTCACGGTTTTGGATACGATCCGCTGTTTCTGCCGCAAGGTGGTGAATTATCGGCAGCGGAGCTGGGCATCGCAGTCAAAAATAAACTCAGCCATCGCGCCCAAGCGATGCGTCAGTTGTTACAAAAATTACAAGTCAGCGGCGAACTGACGCGTTAAGCCATGATCGCACCGCCGTTAGCAATTTACGTGCACTTGCCTTGGTGCGTACGCAAGTGTCCGTACTGCGATTTTAATTCCCATGCGGCTCCACCCGATTTACCGCAGGGACGGTATGTGGATTGGCTGTTGCAGGATATGGACCATGACCATCAATGGGTACGCGGGCGGCAGGTTCGTTCGATTTTTTTCGGCGGCGGCACGCCGAGCTTATTTGCGCCCGAGCAAATCGCGCGCCTGCTGAAAGGATTGCGGGCGCGAGTCGATCACTCTGTCGATATTGAAATTACGCTGGAGGCCAATCCCGGCACCATAGAACATGGCCGTTTTGCCGGCTACCGACAGGCCGGTGTTACAAGGGTTTCGCTCGGGATACAAAGCTTCAACGATGCACACTTGCAGCGTCTCGGGCGTATCCATAACGGTATTCAGGTGGAAATTGCGGTAGAAGAGTTGCGCAGCGCCGGCTTCGATAATTTCAATCTAGATCTGATGTACGCGCTGCCCGATCAAACGCTTGAACAAGCGCTGCACGACGTCGATCGCGCTATCGCACTGCAGCCGGCACATATTTCGCACTATCAACTCACGCTCGAACCAGGAACGGTGTTCTATCACCAACCGCCGCCGCTGCCCGACGACGATACGGCTTGGTCGATGCAGATGGAATGTCAGGCCCGCCTGAGCTCAAACGGATACGAGCAGTACGAGGTATCGGCATATGCGCGAGAAGATCGCCAGTGTCGTCACAACTTGAATTATTGGCAATTTGGAGACTATCTGGGGCTGGGTGCCGGTGCGCATGGCAAAATTTCGACAACGGAAGGAATTGTGCGCACCGTGCGCACGAAGCAGCCGCGCGAGTACCTCTCCACGCCGACCCCTGCTATGCGGTTAACGGAGGTGACGGCCGTGCAGGCGACGCAAGTGCCGTTCGAGTTCATGCTGAATGCGTTGCGACTGCATCGCGGGTTTTCTGCTGCGGAATTTATTAATTGCACAGGCTTGTCGATGGACGTGCTCGCCATGCCGCTGCGTGAGTCGGTTGCGCGTGGGTTAATGGTGCAAGACTCCGGCTACTGGCGTTCGACCGAACTCGGACGTCGATTTCTAAACGATCTTCAGGCGATTTTTCTGTCGTCCTGACCAGGCCGACAAGCGGTGTTCCGGTGTTCCGTACGACGCGTGGCGTCGGGGCCACAACCACCGCAAGTGCGTGACTCAATTCGCAAAAGCTCCTGCAAGCAAGGATTTACGGGCCCGCGTAGGGCGGGGTTATGCACACTTCGGAGCGCATCGGCTAGAAATTTGTGCTTGATGACCCTTTTGCACGCGATACCTGAGATCAGAAATATAACTATTTGATTACTAATGTGAAAATAGGGTGTCTAATTTTTGACCAATTTGACAATTCTGCGAAAGCAGCGCGGTTTGCGAGTTCGTCCCATTACGTCGTCCACAGAGTTATCCACAGATTTTGTGGATAACCGACCTGTGGACGGGCGTTGATGCGAGCGCACATTGCGAGGGCATTGGATGGTCATTATTTTTGCTTGCCTACCCCATCCTGCGTCGCTACACTGCGCGCCCATTTTTTGAGGGACGCGCACTAGCGTCGACGGCAATGAAAGCTGGCATTCATCCTGAGTACAAAGAGATCAACGTAGTTTGCAGCTGCGGCAATAAGTTCAAGACTCGCTCGACCGGCGACGACTTGAATCTTGAGGTGTGCTCCAATTGCCATCCGTTCTATACCGGCAAGCAGAAGATGGTTGACGCTGGCGGACGCGTCGATAAATTCCGTAAGCGCTACGCCGCCGCTCGATAATTGGCAAGCGGCCGGGGGTTGCATGCTGCGATCGAACGGTGCATCAAACGATTGACTACGAAGGGCGCATTGGCGCCCTTCGTCGTTTTTGCCGGCAGACAGCCGTAACAGCACGCTGTGCTTGATTCGAGGACGTTCGCGTGTAACGCTCCTGCTGTCGCTAAAGCTCGCAGCAAGTCGCCCGCTCTCAAGCCGCTTACAGACATAGGCCTGTGCTGCAAGGTTGGCCGATGTCGGCTTGAGCATATGATGAATATTTCGTATCGATCGAAACCGTAAGACACTGGGATTTAAGAAGATGACCGCGAAGACGTTTGAGCTTTCCAACCTGGCGACCGGCAAAAAGACTTCCATCGATTTAAAGGGCGGTACGCTTGGACCCGACGTGCTCAGCATTGCAGCGCTAGCCAAGGACCATGGCATCTTTACCTTCGATCCCGGATTTCTCGCCACCGCTTCCTGCGAAAGCAAAGTGACCTTTATCGACGGTGATGAGGGCGTATTGCTGCATCGCGGTTATCCCATCGAGCAGCTCGCGGAAAAAAGCAATTTCCTCGAAGTGGCGTATCTGCTGATTAACGGCGAACTTCCTACCGGTGGCCAGCTAACCGAATTCACGGGCGCAGTGCAGCGTCACACGATGATTAATGAGTCGCTACTGCGTTTCTTTAACGGCTTTCATTACAACGCGCATCCGATGGCGATGTTGTCTGGTGTGGTGGCCTCTATGGCCGCGTTCTATCACGACTCGATGGACATCTATAACCCGCGTCATCGCGAGATTTTCGCGCATCGCGTGATAGCAAAGATCCCGACGATTGCCGCCGCCGCGTACAAGCATTCGCTGGGTCAGCCCTTCATGTATCCGCGCAACGACTTGGATTACTGCTCCAACCTGCTGCACATGTTCTTCTCGGTACCGTGCGAGCAATATCAAATCGACCCCGTTGCTGCGCAGGCGCTCGATTTGCTGTTTATTCTGCATGCCGATCACGAACAAAACGCCAGCACCTCGACCGTTCGCATGGCGGGCAGCACCGAAACGAATCCTTATGCTGCCATTTCGGCCGGCATTTCCGCACTGTGGGGTCCCGCGCACGGCGGCGCCAACGAGGCGGTACTCGCTATGCTCGAGCAGATTGGCACGGTCGACAACATCACTAAGTACGTTGCCAAAGCAAAAGACAAGAACGACTCTTTCCGTTTGATGGGGTTCGGCCATCGCGTTTATAAGAACCACGATCCACGCGCCACCATCATTCGTGCGATGTGCCACAAAGTATTGGCGAAACTCGGCAAATCGGACAATCCGCTGTTCGAACTCGCTTTACGTTTGGAAGAACTGGCGTTGAAGGACGAATACTTCATCGAGCGCAAGCTGTATCCGAACGTGGATTTCTATTCCGGAATCATTTACAGCGCCATTGGTATTCCTCGCTCAATGTTCACCGTCATGTTTGCGATAGCGCGCACTGTAGGATGGGTGGCGCATTGGCAGGAAATGATTTCCGATCCGGCTATGAAGATTGGCCGTCCACGTCAGCTGTACACCGGTGCGCCCAAGCGCACGTATACCGAAATGACTCAGCGCGGCTAAGCGAGTTAATAGGACGTTTAGCCGGTTTGTCGGCTAAATCCTTTAATACTCAAACCGAATGCCGATGTTCAATTGACGTGGCGCGCGAGCGTATCGTCAGTGGAAAGCAATTCCTTTACTTCGACCATGTTGCCGCGACGCATGGGTTTGCCGTCAACCGGGCTGGACGGCGATTGACGGATACCGTCAATGGGAAATACCACGGCGTCTATGGCCTGATTGCCTGCCACAAAGTGAAACGCGGGGTAGCTGACGACTCGGCCCGGCTCGTAGCGCACTCGACGCTCGTTCAAACGATGTGGGATGCCCTGTTCGTGCAAACGCCACGCTACATTCTCGGGCTGCTCGGCAAAGAGATGTAGATTGATTTCGGAATGTTCCGACGCCATTCCGGTAAGCACCGGTCCCACCAGCCGCGGTTCAAACTCGCGCAGCAGTTGCATGGCTTGCAATGCGGTGCGACGTAACTCGCGCAATTCAGCCTGGTGGCGATCGGCCCGAAACAATCGATGATGTTCGGCTAACGCCGCTTCGATTTCCGTGTTTTTAGGTAGCACCGACGCATCGGTGACGCTCAAACGCTCGGCGGCTTTACGCTTGGCGAGCAGGAAATCGTCGATACCTTGCTCGGACATGATGCGCGCAGCTTCCTGCGCAAGCGCCCGCCGCAATTGATCGGCGCGAATATTCTTGTGTTTGTGGCTCATATCAATCGCAAGCGAGTCACAGTGACGACAAATTAACACGTCGAACCTAAAACAGCGAATCGTCAGGCTTATCGTTGGGATTGGGCTCGTCGCCGGCATGGTCCGCTTCGCCGCCTGCATCGCTGCTGGGTATGTGATCGGCCATAAACATTTCCAAGATCGTGTTGGGATCGCCCGGCCGCGCGGGTTTGCCCGTTACCGTGGAAACACGCATCGACACCAAGCCGCTAGGCTGCGGTAAACGGTGCTCGGGTTGGCCCTTTAGCGCCTGCGCCATAAATTTAATCCAGACCGGTAGAGCGGTCGCACCACCTTCTTCGCGCGGACCGAGCGAACGTTCTTGATCGAAGCCGACCCAGGCGACGCCGACCAGATCCGCGTTGAAACCGCAAAACCAAGCGTCGCGTTTATCTTGCGACGTTCCCGTTTTACCGGCGATGTCGTAGCGTTTAAGTTCAAGCGCGCGAGTTGCCGTTCCACGTCGAACGACATCGGCCATGATGTCCGTCATCAAGTAAACGTTCTGCGGCGACAACACCAAAGGCGCAAGCGGCGCATCTTTGCCCGCGTTGGAAAAATATCGATTCGACCCCCAGCGAGCAAGGTCTGTGGCGCTGGCGTCAGCAGAATTTTCGATGGTGGTTTGCGGGACGTCGCAATCACGGCACGCGAGCTTGGGTTTGGCGCTGTAAAGCACCTTGCCCTCTGCGTCTTCAATACGATCAACCAAGTAAGGGTCGACTAAGTAACCGCCGTTGGCGAATACGGCATAGGCGCGCGCCATTGACAACGGAGATACCGACGTGGTGCCCAATGAAAGGCTCAAATTCTGCGGCAACTCCTCCGCCGAAAAGCCGAATCGCTGCATGTGAGCGGTAGCGTACGCCGTGCCGATATCGTTCATGATGCGAATCGAAACAAGATTACGCGATCGCACGAGCGCCTCGCGCAAACGCATGGGGCCCAAGAATTCGCGACTATTGTTTTGCGGCCGCCAGGTACCTTCGAGCGATGCGTCGTCGAAGACAATGGGCGAATCGTTGATGATAGTTGCCGGCGTATAGCCATGTTCCAGCGCCGCCGAATACAACAAAGGCTTGAACGACGATCCGGGTTGACGTTTCGCCTGCACGGCGCGGTTGTAATTGCTCACGTAGTAATCGAAGCCGCCCACCAATGCACTGATTGCGCCATCTTGCGGATCGAGGCCGACGAACGCCGACTGCGCTTCCGGCGGTTGTATCAAGTGCCAGTTGCGCGCGGTGTCTTGTCCGACATAAACAACGTCGCCCACTGCCACAATTTCGCTGGGCTGCTCGGGCGCCTTACCTGTGTTGCCGTCGGCAAGCGCCGGGCGCGCCCAGCGCATATTCGCGAAGCTAATTTTTATGCGACCGCCATCGCGGGTAACTGCGCCTATATGGTCTTTCGTAACAGCGACGACTATGGCGGGATCAAGCTCTCCTCGCTGGGCGTAATTGGCGAGCGCCGCTTTCAAGTCGGCATCGGCGGTTTTTGCTGTAATCGCGAGTTGCGCAACAGGACCGCGATAGCCATGGCGTCGATCGTATTCAATCAGGCCTAATCGAACTGCGTTGACGGCCGCTTGTTGATGCCGCGAGTCGACGGTTGTAATCACGCGGTAGCCGTCGGTGTAAGCACGCTCTGCGAATCGAGCGAGCATTTCGACGCGCACCATTTCCGCCGCATAAGGCGCTTCGACTTCCGCCGCCGGTCCATGCAGCTTGGATTGAATAGGCGCCAGCGATGCGGAGTCGCGCTCCGCTTCCGTGATAAAGTTTTTTTCGTGCATGCGCCGCAAAACATATGCACGTCGCACACGCGTCAGCTCCGGATTCGACGCCGGGTTATCACGCGAAGGCGATCGGAACGTTCCCGCGATAATCGCGACTTCTGAAATATCGAGCTTATCGACCGACTTGCCGAAATAAACTTCTGCGGCTGCGCCCACGCCGTAGGCGCGCTGACCTAAGAACATCTTATTGAGATAGAGCGACAGAATTTCCTGTTTGCTGAATTGTCGCTCGATGCGCAGGGTGAGAAATATTTCCGAAAGCTTGCGGCGATAAGTTTTCTCGGGAGAGAGAAACACACCGCGCGTGAGCTGCATTGTGATTGTGCCGCCGCCCTGGCTGCGATCGCCGGACAGTAAATGATTGATTGTCGAGCGCGCCAGTCCAGGGTAGTCCACGCCGCTGTGCGAGAAGAATTGATCGTCTTCGGCCGCCAACACAGCATTAATAAGAAGGGACGGAAATTGCTCGTAACTTAACGGTATGCGGCGCTGCTCGCCGATTTGAGCGATTAATCGACCGTCCCGGCTGTATACGCGCAGCGGTACTTGGAGCCGAACGTCGCTTAGGGCGGCCACGTCGGGAAGGTCTGGCTCCAGATATTGATGGGCACCGGCGATGGCCAGCCACACCCCCCCAATCAGGAGAACGGAGCAGGCAGCCGTCAGGCGAAGCGGGGAAAAAAGATAAGGTTTCGTCACAACAAGAAAACCTAAGTCCTTGCTTTAAATAACTACATTATGCATAGTAGGCCGCGAACGAAAGGGCAAACTCACCGAAAGGTGAGGACGCAAAGCCACCGGTCTTTGGGGGAGCAAGCCTCGAGATAGCGGGGTTGCCGGCAGTGTCAGCTCGCTATAAGCGGTTCTCGCAGCGAGCTTTTTCATGCCGTCATCGCGCTATCTAATGCTTTGAACCCGCGTAGTGTCGGAAGTTTTGCCGTTTTTACCCATCGGGGCGTCAGTGTAGCGGCTAGCGGGTTGGAACGGACGATAGTGGCGTTTT
>Ga0315910_10001407_pt1 | contig 22160 bp, 16 predicted proteins | sample EdamamesoilMG_FD_204470 | JGI IMG/M metagenome (GOLD analysis project Ga0315910, IMG submission 204470) | Garden soil microbial communities collected in Santa Monica, California, United States - Edamame soil | ecosystem: Environmental > Terrestrial > Soil > Garden | place: USA: California... | reverse complement strand
CGCACTATCGGCCACGGCCGTGGCCCTGCTGGCCGGCCGCGAGTCGCTCGCCGCCGGCGAAAAGGCGGCGCCGGCCAACGACGTGGCCATCCTGAACAGCGCGCTGGCGGCCGAGCTCGAGGCCATCGCGGCCTATGGCGTGGGCGCGGGCAGCGGTCTCCTGAAAGGCCCGGTGCTGTCGCTGGCGACGACCTTCCAGGGACATCACAAACAACATGCCGACGTGCTCGCGGGGACGGTGAAGAAGCTGGGCGGTACACCCAACGAAGCCAAGTCGAAGTACGACTTCCCGGTCGACACGCTCAAGACTCAGAACGACGTGCTGCGCTTCGCGGCCGGTCTCGAGAAGGGCGCGGTCAGTGCCTACCTGGGTGCGGTGCCGCTGTTCAAGGACCGCGAGCTGGCGAAAGCGGCGGCCAGCATCCTCGGTGACGAAGCCATGCATTGGGCCGTATTGCGCAATGCGCTGGGCGAGGAACCGGTGCCCGCAGCATTCGTTTCTTAGCCTCAATGGACGCCGTCGCTTCGACGGCGTTTTCCGGCGTGGGCGTCAGCCCTGATACAGTGCCGCCCATGCTCGGCATCCACCACTACTGGCTGTTCATCGCGACGGCCATCATCCTGGTACTCACGCCCGGACAGGACACGTTCTTCATTCTCGGGCGCAGTCTTGCGAGCGGCCGTTCGGCCGGAATCTCGGCCGCGCTCGGCATCACCTGCGGCAGCGTCATCCACACGCTGCTCGCGGCGCTGGGACTCTCGGCATTGCTCGCCACCTCGCCCTCCGCGTTCATGGCGGTGAAGTTCGCGGGTGCGGCCTACCTGGTCTACATCGGCGTGCGCGCCTTGCTGTCGCGCGCGCCAGGGTTGCCCGGCGCGGAGACGCGCAATGCGGGCGCGGGCGACTGGGAGGCGTTCCGCCAGGGCATCGTCACCAACCTGCTGAACCCCAAGGTCGCGCTGTTCTTCCTCGCGCTGATGCCGCAATTCATCTCGGCGGGCAGTCCGCACAAGGTCGCGGCCTTCCTGGTGCTGGGCGTGTCGTTCATGACCCTGGGATTGATCTGGTGCATGGTGCTGGCCGTTGCGGGGGCGAGCCTGCGCGACACGCTGATGCGCCGGCCCTCGGTGTCGACCTGGCTGAACAGGATCGCGGGCGGCATGTTCATCGCACTCGGCGTGCGGCTGGCAAGACAGTGAGCGCGCATCCGGAAGGTCCCCCTCCCGATGACTGGCCGCAGGCCGGACGCAAGCGGCTGATCCTGCCGTCGCCCATTGCCACCATTGGCCGGGACGTTCCGGATATCGAAGCGGAATTGTTCGCCGAGGCGGCGCGCGGCGCGGTGTTCATGATGGGTGACAACCCGGCGCTGCCGCGCATGCCCGAGAAGCCCAGGCTGCTCGACTTCTACCGGCTGCGATTCGGGCCCATCGCGCGGATGCATCACGCGCAGTCCGCGAAACTCGCGCTGGAATCCGGCCAGAGCGAGAAGATCGTCATGGCGTGTTTCCTGCACGACATCTCCAACGGCGCGCTGATCCGCTGCGATCACGGCTACTGGAGTTCGCAGCTGGTGGCGCCGTACGTGGACGAGGAGGTGGCCTGGGCCATCCGCTACCACCAGCCGCTGCGATATTTCGCCGATGATTCCGTGGGCTACAAGTACCCGGAGGCCTACACGAAGTATTTTGGCGCGGACTACCAGCCGCCCGAATACATCCGCCGTGACCACGCGCTGGCGCGCGCGCACCGCTGGTACATGAGCTCGCGCATGATCACGCTGTTCGACATCTACGCCTTCGAGCCCGGGCCCGAGCCCGACCTCGACATGTTCGAAGACCTCATCGGCCGCAACTTCCGGCAGCCGAAGGAGGGGCTGGGCTTCGACGGCTCGCCGGTGGCGCACATGTGGCGCTCGATGATCTGGCCTAACAACTTTCTGTAAGGCGCCCTTGGCATCGCGGCTCAAGGACCAGTTCGGCGCGAGTGCGCCGCGCGCCATCGCCGCGATGATCCGCGCGGTACACGCGCCATTCCCGCACGATGACTTCCTGGCGGACGCGCTCGCGGGTTACGCGCCGCTGTCGCTCACCGGGCGCGGGTTCCACATCGCCGCGGCGCTGCGCAAACACCTGCCCCAGGAATACCCGCGCGCGGTGCGCATCCTCGTGGACTCGGCGACACAGCCGCACGATCACGCGGCCTCGGGCGGCATGGCCTCGTTCCTGTACATGCCGCACCTGTTCTTCATCTCGCGGCACGGCCTGGATCATTTCGACGAGTCCATGCGCGCGCAACATGCGCTGACGCAGCTGTTCACCGCCGAATTCAGCATCCGCGCCTTTCTCGAAAAGCATCCGGAGCGCACGCTGGCGCTGCTGCGCGAATGGACGCGCGATCCCAGCGAGCACGTGCGCCGCCTGGTGTCCGAAGGCACACGGCCGCGCCTCCCCTGGGCGCCACGGCTGCGCGCTTTCCAGAAAGATCCGCGCCCGGTGCTCGAACTGCTCGAGCTGCTCAAGGATGATCCGGCGCTGTACGTGCGCCGCTCGGTGGCCAACAACCTCAACGACATAGGCAAGGACCATCCCGCCTTGCTCGTGGCCACGGCGAAGCGCTGGCTGAAGAGCGCGCCCGGTCCGGAAAGACCCAATCCGGAAAGACAATGGATCGTGAATCACGCGCTGCGCTCCGCCGTGAAACGCGCCGACGCCGGGGCGCTCGGTGCGCTGGGTTACGCCGGCAAGGCGCAGGTGGCGGTGCGCAAGGTGATCATCGAGCCGGCGCGGCCGCGCATCGGGGGCAGCGTCACCATCGGCTTCACGTTGACCAACACGGCGCGCAAGGCCCAGCGCGTGATGGCGGACCTCGTGGTCCACTTCGTCAAGGCGCGTGGCACGGGACGCAAGACCTTCAAGCTCAAGGCGCTGAAGCTCGCGCCGGGCGCGAGCGTGTCGCTGTCGAAGAAGATCGCGCTGACCCAGCTCACCACGCGCAAGCATTACCCGGGCAGGCATCGAGTGGAAGCGCTGCTCAATGGCGGCGCGCGGAAGCTAGGTGAATTCGATTTGCGACCGGCGTCGCGTTAGCGCAGCACGAGGCGCGAAGGCTGGCGGTCGCCGAACATGCTGACTTCGTTGCGGCGGTAGTCGATGACCAGCCGGTCCAGCACGCCCAGCATGTCCATGCCGATGAGCAGCGCGGGTTCCTGGTCGAGCTTCCACAGCTTGAAGACGTGGAAGTCGGCGAAGATCACTTCGAGATTGCTCAGGATCATGTCGCCGATGCGCGCTTCCTTGATCTGCTGCACCTGGCCGTCGGCGATGTCCGGCGTGGCGCCGTGCACCACGGCCTCCACCATGTCGCGTTTCCTGCGGCCGCGGTTCAGCGCGTTCTGCAGCGCGAGGTTGCCGAGCGTGCGTTCCGCGCCGGTGTCGATGACCGCCTTGGCGCGGATGCCGCGCCCGACGCGTACGTCGATGATCATGAGGCCGTTGTCGTTGCGCTGCGCGCGCGCCGTCACCATGGAATAGTTAGGCCGACGCCCGTCGGAGGCCAGCACGCTCACGCGGTCGCGCCGGAAGTCGACGTCGATGCGCTGGTCCTTGAAGCCCGCCACGCCGAGGATGCCGTCGGCGTTGCCCATGATCGAGGTGAAGATCACCGGCAGGTTCTGGTCCTCGAACCTGATCTGGCCGATCTCGATGCTGTCGACGGCCACGGTGGCGACCTCGGCCGCGCCGGTCACGCCATTGAGCATGACGTTGCGGCCGACTGAATTGTTGAGGCCGAGCGAGCGCGCCAGGTGCGGCGCCAGCGTCGAGCGGCTCGCGCCGGTGTCGATGACGAAACGGAAGGGGCCCTTTCCATTGACCATGACGTGGGTCATGACGCGGCCGATGCGATCGAGGCGCGTGGGCGCGGCGAACAGCGGTTCGGGGTCGTTGAGCGCGCCGAGAATGTCTTCGCCGCCGCCCGGCAGGCGCGATCCGATGTTGGGGTCGGCAAACAAGGGCGCGGAGCAGGCCCCGCCGCCGAGCGCGAGCAGCGCCTGCAAAGCAAACCGACGATTTGTCAGCTCCCTCATAGGGATCAACCTACGCCTGATCCTGGGGGAAAGAAACCGGCGTGCGCCGAAACGTGCGCGCTGCACGGTGTGATGTCCCGGTTCCGGGCAGCCATCACCGCGGCTTATGGAATACGCCCTTTCAGGCCCTTCCGGGCGGGCAAACCGGCGAATTTCGCGGGAACGGCACCGGCGGAATACGTGCGACTTATGACGCCGGCACGATCAAATCCGGACCTGCATCAAGCGCCGTGTCAGTGCGACTGGTAGCTGTTGCCGCCGAGGTCGGTCATGACGCCGCCGTCGAAGCGACGGCCGACGCCCGCGAAGGTGGAGCGCGCCACGTAGATCTCGGCGCCGCTCGAGGCTTCGTACGAACCCTTCGAGCCGCCGATGGTGCTGTTGACGATGTGCACGCGCGCCTGGCGCACGATGATGCCGACGCCGCCGGCGCGGATCTTCGCGTTGCTGATGTACAGGTCGCAGCCGTTCTCCGCGATCACCGCATCGCCGGTGAACTCCATGGTCTCGCCATCGATGTGCATGAGCCGTTGGCCCTGGCAGATGATCGGGTCGTTACGTTTTTCCACGGCGTTCGCCGCCACGGCCTCGGCGCGCGGCGCGCTCTCGCGCGTGGTCGGGCCCTCCCGCGTGATGCTGTACCCCGGGCCTTCGATGGCCGGCGCCGGCGCGGAGTCCGCAGCGTCGCCGCGGTGGATGCTGTAGCCCGGACCCTCGGCGAGCGCAGTTCCCGTGGGGCTGCGGCTCGCGGCCACCATTTCGGTAGTTTGAGGCGCGGCTTCCTCGGGTATGGCCGGCGACTCGACATTGGCCGCGGGCTCGTTTGCCGGCGCCGCCGGCGCGGGCTGCGCGACCACCTTGGGCGGCGGCGGACCCGCGACCAGGTCGTTCGGCGAAAGCTTGTACATGGAACCGTTGGAGAGGTCGCGAACGGTGAAGACCTGCGCCTGCTCATCCGTGGAGACGATTTCCATCGACGGGTTGCGTGCGAGGGCGGCGCGGGCCCATGCCATCTCGTTGGCCGTCTCGCTCACCCGTTCTTGTTTGCCGCAGGCTGCGAGCGTCAGTGCCAACACGCCGGCCACCAGATACGTGCGCGTTTTCATAACGATCATTCTGGGCCGTTGCACGCCGTCCGCAAGCCCTTTCTAGTAGAGTCTCGCGCCCGTGACCGACATCGAAACTTTCTGTGAGCAGCAGCTGACACGCCTGCGTGACGCCGGTGCGCTGGCAGCCTTCGAAGCCTCCCCGCCGGAAGCGCGAGCGGCGCTCAAGCGCGTGGTCGGCGCCAGCGATTTCGTGCGGGAAGCCCTGGAACGCGACCCCGGCCTCGGCAAGTGGCTGATCGACGAGGCGGAATTGGGCCGCTCCCTCGATGCGGCGGCCATGGCGGCGCGGCTGGCGGCGGTGGCCGGAACGGCGCCCGACGCGACCGCCTTCATGGCGGCGCTGCGCCACCAGCGCCGGCGCGAAATGGTCCGCATCGCCTGGCGCGACCTCGCCGGCATCGCGCCTGTCACCGAGGCGCTGGCCGAAACCAGCGCGTTCGCCGACGCCTCGATCGAGGCGGCCGTGGCCTTCGCCACGCGCGAGCTCGAAGGCATCTATGGCGCCGCGCGTAATGCCGCCGGCGAGCCGCAGCCGCTCATCGTGCTCGGCATGGGCAAGCTTGGCGGCGGCGAGCTCAACTTTTCTTCCGACGTCGATCTCATTTTCGTATTTCCCGAAAGAGGTGAGACCGCCGGTCCCCGCCGCATCGACAACGAGGATTTCTTCACGCGGCTGGGACGCCTGGTCATCCGGCTGCTGGGTGAGCGCACCAGCGAAGGCATCGTGCATCGCGTGGACATGCGCCTGCGACCCTTCGGCGACAGTGGGCCGCTGGCGGTGAGCGCCGCCTTCCTCGATGACTACCTGCAGACGCACGGCCGCGACTGGGAGCGCTACGCGTGGATCAAGGCGCGCGCCATTTCCGGCGTGGCCGCGTACCGGCTGATCCAGGCGGAAACCGTGCGGCCATTCGTGTACCGCCGCTACCTCGACTTCGGCGTGTTCGAATCGCTGCGCGAGATGAAGGCGCTGATCGAGAAGGAAGTCGCGCGCCGCGACCTCGCCGAACACGTGAAACTCGGCCCCGGCGGCATCCGCGAGATCGAGTTCATCACGCAGGCGTTCCAGCTGATCCGCGGCGGCCAGGATCGGCGCATGCAGACCGCGTCGCTGCTCACGGTGCTTCCGCAGCTCGCCGGCGGCAAGCTGCTGCCGCCGCGCGCCGCGCAGGAGCTGGAAGCCGCCTATCTATTCCTGCGCCGCATCGAGAATCGCCTGCAGATGTTCGCGGACGCGCAGACCCATGTCATTCCCACCGACCCGCTCGCGCGCCTGCGCATCGCGACGGCGATGGGATTCACGAACTGGGAGTCCTGCGCGGCCGAGCTCGACCTGCACCGCGCGCGCGTGACGCGCGCCTTCCAGGAAGTCATGTTCGCGCGCCACGAGGCGGCCACCGCCGAGATGCCCGGGGTCAACGGCCTGGTCGAGGCCTGGCAGGGCGGGGCCGAGCCGGCCCGGTTCGCGGCGGCGCTCGGAGCGCGTGGCTACGTGGATCCCGACAAGGCCGCGGCTCTGCTGCTCGAGTTCCGCGGCGCCGGGACCCTGCGCAGGCTGGATGCGCCGGGGCGTGCGCGCCTCGACACGTTGGTGCCGCGGCTGCTGGGAGCGATCGCGGACGTGAAAACCGGTGGCGGCGGCTCGCAGCTCGACGTGCTGCGCCGGGTGCTGAAAGTTCTCGAGGCCATCGGCACGCGTTCCGCGTATTTCGCGCTGCTGAACGAAAACGCCGGCGTGCGCCGGCGGCTGATCGAGCTGGCGGCTCTCGGCGAGTTCCTGGCCGCGCAGATCGCCTCGCACCCGCTGCTGCTCGACGAATTGCTGGACGAATCCACCGGCGGCCTGCCGCCGCCGCGCGCCGAGCTCGAAAGGGAGATCGCCTCGCGCCTCGCGCACCTGGCCGAGGACGAACCCGAGCGGCAGGTCGAGGTGCTGCGCCAGTTCCAGCGCGCCGCGATCTTCCGCGTGGCGATGGCCGACCTGACCGGCCGTATTCCGCTGATGCGCGTCAGCGACTACCTGACCGAGATCGCGGAGATCATTGTCGAGCAGGCGATGCAGCTCGGCTGGGCGCAGATCACCTCGCAGTTCGGCGTGCCCCATTGCAAGGACGACAGCGGGGACGGGCCCGCGCGGCGCGTGGTCAGGATCTGCGCCGTGGGCTACGGGAAGTTAGGCGGCAACGAGCTGGGGTATGCCTCCGATCTCGACCTCGTGTTCCTGCACGACTCGGGTGCGGAACAGGCCGAGACCGACGCCGCGAAGCCGGTCGACAACCAGGTGTTCTTCATCCGATATGCGCAGCGCGTGATGCACCTGCTGACCATGCACTCGGCCGCCGGACGGCTGTACGAAGTCGACGTGCGCCTGCGCCCTTCCGGCAAGGGCGGCATGCTGATCACGCGCATCGGTGCCTTCGTCGAGTACCAGGAGAAGGAGGCGTGGACCTGGGAGCACCAGGCGCTGCTGCATGCGCGCGCGGTGGCGGGCGATCCCGGGCTGCGCGCCGAGTTCGAGCGCGTGCGCGTCGACGTGCTCGGGCGCTGCGTGCGGCGCGATACCCTGCGCGAAGAAGTGCGCAACATGCGCGAACGCATGCGGCGCGAGCTGTCGGCCGCCAAGGCGGGGCAATTCGACATCAAGCAGGACCCCGGCGGCACCGCCGACATCGAATTCCTGGCGCAGTACTGGGCGCTGCTGCACGCGGGCACGCACCCGCCGGTGGCCATGTTCTCCGACACCATCCGGCAGCTGGAATCTGTCGCATCCGCCGACCTGGTGTCACAAACCACTGTGGATGTACTCACGGCTGCCTACCGCGCCTACCGCACGCGCACCCATCACCTGTCGCTGGAAGGCGGGGTTTCCATCGTTCCGGCCACGGATTTCACGGCCGAGCGCGCCGCAGTCACCGCGATCTGGAATGAGACCATGGTGGTCAATCCGGCACGGTGACCGGCTATACTTCACGCGCCATGTCAGCCAACAAGAAACCGCTCATCCAGCCGAACGCCCAACACGAATACAAGGTGGATGCCAGCGACTTGCCGCTCGCCTGCCCGATGCCGGAGATGTATCTCTGGAACTCGCACCCGCGCGTCTATCTACCCATCGAGCAGACCGGCTGGGCCAAGTGCCCGTACTGCGGCGCCGAATACACGCTGTCGAAGTAGCAGAATTGTGCGGCATCCGGCGGGAGGCTGGGTGATGGGTGCCGAAGTGCCGAGGCGATGGATTCGCATTGCGGGGCTCGGACTCGCGGCGCTGCTTTTTGGCTGTGCTCCCGGCACGGATTCGCGAGACCCTTCAGCATCGGATCAGGCCACCCCCGCAGCCGCGGCTGTCGGCGCAGGCGCTCTCCAACCGCGCGCGCTTCCGCCACCGCCTGCGCCGCCAGCGCTGAGCGCGGTGCCCGGTGAATTCCTGGTCAAGTTCAAGGCCGGCGCACCACGCGCCGCCGTGACGCGCACATTCGGCAAGGCCTTGCTGGTGTCCTCGCGCGAGTTCCACAGCGTGCCGGGCCTGCACCTGGTGCGCACGGGGAAAGGCGCGGCCGCCTCGGCCAAGATCGAGGAGATGCTGGCCGCGGATCCGCAGGTCGAATACATCGAGCCCAATTTCATCCAGCACGCGGCCGTGGCGCCGAACGACCCTGACTACCCGAAACTCTGGGCGATGCACAACACCGGGCAGACCGGCGGCAATGCGACTTACAACCCGGATATCGAAGCGGAGCCGGCCTGGGATCTGACCACCGGCAGCGACGACATCGTGGTCGCGGTCATCGATACCGGCGTCGATTACAACCACGAAGATCTCGCCGCCAACATCTGGCAGAACCCGGACGACTGTGACGCGGACGGTATCGACGATGACGCCAACGGCTACATCGACGACTGCCATGGGATAGACGCCGTCAACCACGACGTCGATCCCATGGATGACGACGGCCACGGCACGCACGTCGCGGGAACCATCGGCGCGGTGGGCAACAACGGCATCGGCGTCGCCGGCGTCGCATGGCACGTGAAGATCCTGCCGTGCAAGTTCTCGGGTACAAACGGCGGCCCGACCTCGGCCGCCATCGAATGCCTGGACTATCTCGGGCGACTGAAACAGCGTGGCGTCAACCTGATCGCCTCCAACAATTCCTGGGGCAGCGTCTATGACTCCCGCGCGCTCGAGGATGCCATTCGCGCACAACGCGATCTCGGCGTGCTGTTCGTGGTCGCCGCGGGCAACAACGGTTGGGACGCCGACAATCTTTCGCAATATCCCTGCGTACAGGAAGTCGCCAACGTCATCTGCGTGGCCTCGAGCTACGACTCGCTAGACTCCTTTTCCAGTTTCGGCCGGGCAACGGTGCTGCTCGGCGCACCCGGCAGCGCCATCCACAGCACGCTGCCCAACAACACCTATGGCCTGAATACCGGCACATCCATGGCCACCCCGCACGTGACCGGCGCGCTGGTGTTGTTGAAGGCACAGGATCCGTCGCGCGATGCCTACGCACTGCGCAACCTGCTGGCCGCGGGCGCCGTGATGCCCCACGAAGCGTCGATCCCGACGATCACCGCAGGAAGACTGGACCTCTTCAATTCATTGACCTGCACGGATGCGACGGTCTTGGCGCGGATGCGACCGTTGTATGCCGAGACGCTCACCCGCGCTCCCGGAGGCGCAGTGGTGTTTCGCGCATTGCACGTGCGCTGCGCCGATCCCGCCGGGGATGTGACGGTGAGTGTCGCTCCCGGCGGCGAGACCGTGACCCTGCGCGACGACGGGCTCGCGCCCGATGAAACAGCGCAAGACGGTGTGTATGCCGGCACCTGGATCGCACATGGGCAGGGCGAGTTCACCTTCAGCTTCCCCGCACCCGAGACCGACACCGTCATCGTCAACGTCGATCCCGCGCTCAAGCCCGGATTCCCGCTGCAGATCAACTCCCTGTTGCCGGACGTTGCCTTCGCGGGCCCTGCGAAGCTGGTGGTCGGGAACATCAACGGTGACCCGCATCTGGAAATTCTCGCCGCTCCGCGCTTGTTTGGACCGCTCTGGGCATGGGACGCGCAAGGAAGCGTGGTGCCGGGCTGGCCCCGCTATGTGCCGATGTCCGACGGCCTCGCACTCGGAAATTTCGACGCCGATCCTTCCGATCTCGAACCCGCGGTGAGCGATTACACCGGCATCGCCTTCCTTTACCAGGGCGATGGCACTCCCATGCCCGGATGGCCGCAGGATGCATGCGTCCTGGGTATCGAAACCGGTGTGGCCGATGTCGACGGCGATGGCATCGACGAATTCATCAGTTTTCCAGCGCTCCGCGCGGACGGTGCGCCGCTGCGCACCGACGTGCAGGTGCCTGCCTCTGCGAGTTGCAACGAGGCCATTACTTACGCCGCCAGGATGGGTGACCTCGACGCGGATGGGCGCGTGGACTTCGTGAACATCGTCGGGCACGACTTTGGCGACGACCTGTGGATTTCCGACATTGACGGGCTTCGCGCGGGATTCCCACTCGAGCTGCCTGGAAAATTCACGCACACCTACAGCGGCCGTCCGCTCATCGGTGACGTGGACGGCGACGGGTCGCCGAACATCGTGATCTCGTCGCTCGCCAACGATGGCGGCACGTTGCATGACCAGGTGCGCGTCCTCGACGGCCGCGGCAAGTTGCTGCGCACGCTGAACGTGGGCCAGGCAGGTGGCGATGGGCTGGCGCTTGCCGATATCGACGGCGATGGCATCCCCGAAATCGTCAAGGTGGCCGGTACCGGGCTGTACATCTGGCACGGGGACGGAAGCCCGCTGCCAGGCTGGCCGCGCGATCTCGGCGGGCAAAGCGGTGCAGAGCCCGCGATCGGCGACATCGATGGCGATGGTGCGGTGGACATAGTCACGTATGACTACGAGGGACAGGTCTCCGTACCGGGCGTGCTGCGCCTGCACGCCTTCCGTGGCGACGGCTCCTATCTACCCGGCTTTCCGCGCAACCTGTCGGGCGCTCCAGGCTCGATGGCTCCTGCCGCAATCGCCGACATCGATCTCGACGGCCGGAACGATCTTGTCGTTTCGCTGGGACGCGGCGGCGGCCTGCACGAGAGCATTTTCGCCTACGACCTGAACGGCGCGGGTCCCTACGGTCCGGTCGAATGGTCGCAGTCCTCGGGCGATGCGCGGCACAGCGGTCACTACGAGACCGGCAAGAACCTGCCCAACCACGCTTTCCTGGCCACACAGGTGTTCGGCGCCGGGCGAATCACCGCAGGCGGTGGCGGTATCGACTGTCGCGGCGATTGCATCGAGAAGTACGCCAGGGGCACGAACGTGGCGCTCACCGCGACGGCCAGCGCCGGGGGTACGTTCGCGCGCTGGCGCGGCGCGTGTGCCACGCAGGGAAATCCCTGCACGCTACCCATGCAGAAATTCACCGAAACCTCGGCGGACTTCGACAGCAGGATCGGGGTGACACTGACGGGCGATGGTTCGGTGAGTTCAATCGGCAGTGGCATCCAGTGTCCGGGACAGTGCGAGCACGTATTCCCGGCCCGTTCCACGGTCACGCTCACCGCCGCCGGCACCGACACCACCGGCTTCGCCGACTGGACCGGCGCGTGCGCGGGCAGCGGCGCCGTCTGCACGCTGTTCGTCGATGATGCAAAAGACGTCGGCGCAACTTTTACCAGCGAGTATCGGTTGACGATCGGCAAGTCCGGGGCGGGACAAGGCGTGGTCACGTCCTCCGCGGGTGGCATCGATTGCGGGACTAACTGCAGCGCAGATCTGCCGGTGCGCTCGAGCGTACGGCTGACCGTGGCGCCTTCTGCCGATTCCTATCTGGTCTCCTGGCACCGGCCCGAATGCCCGGACACCCTCACTACCTGCGACGTGGTCATGAACGGCCCTGTCGAACTGACCGTCGAAATCGCGCTCAAGCCCGTGGTGGCGGTCACCATCGTGGGCAGCGGGCGGGTGGTGGTTCAGCCCGTGGACGTCGAATGCCTCGCCAGCTGCAGCGTTCCGGTCGACGTCGGTCCGGTGGGGATCGACGCGTTTGCCGATTCCGGCTGGCACTTCGTGCGCTGGGAGAACCTGTGTAGCGGTGACGACGCGTCCGGCAACTGCAATCCCGAGGTAACCGCCAACGTGGCGATCACCGCGGTGTTTGCCCGAGACCCGACGCTCACCGTCGTGCGTGGCGGCAATGGCTCGGGCAGCGTCAGCTCGGACCTCGGGGGTATCGGCTGCCCTTCTGCCTGCTCCGCGTCTTTCGCTCCGGGTCGCACGATTACGCTGACCGCAACAGCGTCATCGGGCAGCACGTTCGCCGGTTGGGGTGGGCCGTGCGTCGGCACGAGTACCTGCGCTGTGCGCGTCGGCGGGGACACGACCGTGATCGCCACGTTCACGCGCAACAAGGGCGGCTCCAGTTCGGGTGGCGGTGGAGGTGGCCGCATCGACTGGCTGATGCTGGCTGCGCTCGCGCTGCTGTCAGCCGAACGGCTTGTCCAGCGAGTCCGGCGGCTTCGAAAACCACACCGGCTCCTTCTCTCCCATGTAGAAGCAGTCCTCCAGCCGGACGCCGAACTTCCCAGGTAGATAGATCCCAGGTTCATTGCTGAAACACATTCCCGGCGCCAGCAGCGTGGTCTCGCCACGCACCAGGTTCACGGGCTCGTGGCCATCGAGGCCGATGCCGTGCCCGGTGCGATGCGAGGTTCCTGGTAACTTGTAGCCTGGCCCATACCCCCATTTCTCGTAGCGTGAACGCACCGCGTCGTCGACCGCGCCGGCCGCCACGCCGACACGCGCGGTTTCGATGGCGATGCGCTGGCCTTCGCGCATCTGCGTCCACACCTTGCGCTGTTCCGCACTGGCCTCTCCGAACACGAAGGTGCGAGAGATGTCCGATTGGTATCCATGGACATTGCAGCCGCAGTCCATGAGCACCACTTCGCCGTCGCGCACGGCCTGCGGTTGCCCCGATCCATGTGGATAGGCGCTGGCCTCGCCCAGCAGGATCAGCGCGAACTCGGGTTCGGCGCCCAATGCGACGTGCGCCGCGTCCATCATGTCGCCGATGTCCTTGGGCGTCATGCCCTTCTCGATGCGCGGCGCGACGTGCCGGTACGCGGCGATGGTGATGTCGGCCGCCTTCTGCATGAGCGCGATCTCGTTGGGCGACTTCACCATGCGGCAGGCGCGCACCACGGCGGCGCCGCTCATGATCTGCACGTCCGGCATGACGCGCATCAGGCCGTCGATCGCGAAGTAGCGCACGGTCTCCTCGATGCCGAGCGGCGCGTCGACCTTGCGGTCGCGCAGGATTCCGGCCACGGTCTCGAGCGGGTTCTGGTCCTCGTGCCACACGCGCAACTCCGCCGGGACCTCCAGGCTCTCGCCGACCGAAGGCGCCTCGAAATGCGGAGTGACGATGGCAATCTCGCCGTCGCGCGGCAGGATGGCGGCGGTCAGGCGCTCGCTGCGCCACCAGTGCACGCCGGTGAAATAGACCAGCGACGCGCCGGGCTCGATGAGCAGCGCACCGATGCCCATCTGCCGCATGAGCTTGCGGGCCTTTTCAATACGCGCGAGGTACTCGTCGCGGCCGATGGGCTTGATGCCTTCGGTCATAGATTTGAGCGCGCCAGGCGCGGCCGCGGCCGACAGCGCGCGCGGGTAGAGCGCCGATGCGCCCACGGCGGCGGCAGATGCCAGCAGCTGGCGGCGGCTCAGGTACATCAATACGCCTTGTAGGACTTTTCCTCGACGATGTTCGAGCCTAACAAGGTGTTGATGCGCTTCTTGATGGCGGCGCGCTCGTCGTTGGTGACGTACACGGCGCGCGCCAGCTCGATGAACTTCTCGCCGAAGCGCCGCGCGCGTTCCTCGTCGCGGATCTCGTCTTCGATGACCCACAGCTTTTCGTTGACTCGCGTGAGGCCGGCTTCTTCGGCGGTGAGATCCACGGCCGCGGCCCCCGAGTCCCGCCAGGTGGTCTCGAGCAGCGTGAGCTCGTGCCGGACGTTGGCGACCTTGCCGGCGTCGCTGATGCGCGCCGCCTTGATGCGCAGGATGGTGATCTTGTCGAGCAGTTCGCCCGGGGAAATCGGCACCAGGATGTCTCTCATGAACGCCTCTCCTTCACGCCGAGTGCCATCAAATCATCGAGTTTCGCGGTCACGGCCGGCACCTCGATCAGGTCCATGACGCCCGGCTTTTCGATCTTCGTGGTCCAGGGCAGCTCGCCCGGCGCCTTGCCCATGAATTTCATGGCCGCCTGAGGATACGCATTCACGCACCAGCGACGCGAGAGGTACGGGCCGCTGCGCTCGGGATTGGTCGCGGCGTACAGCCCGATGACCGGGGTTTCCACCATGGTCGCCATGTGGGCGGGTCCCGAATCCGGCGTGAGCAGCACCGTGGCGCGGCCGAGCAGGCCGAGGAGCTGCGGCAGCGTGTCCTTGGCCACCTGGTTCTGCACGGGCACGCCGGCCTGTTTCTCGATGTCCGCGGCCATCTCGCGCTCGAGCGCGCTTGGACCGCCGCACAGGATCACCCGCATGCCTTGGCGTTCGACCGCATGCGCGGCCACGGCCGCATAACGCTCCGCCGACCAGTTGCGCGCCGTGTGGCTCGAACAGGCGCTGATCACCAGGGTGGGCTGCGCGTCGGGAATCTGGTGCAGCGCGTATTCGTGCGCCGCGGCGGGCAGGGGAATGTCCCAGCGCGGCTTCTGCCGCGGCACGCCGAGCGCCTCGGCGAAGCCCAGGAAGCTGTCGAGCACGTGTTCGCGCTGGCGCGGCGCGACGCGGGCATTGGTGAACAGCCACTGCAGCTCACGCGCCCGCGCCTTGTCGAAGCCGAGCTTGAGCGGCGCCGGCACCACGGCCGCGGTGACGCTGGCGCGGATCGACAATTGCAGATGCAGCAGCAGGTCGAACGCGCCGCGCCGTTTCATCTCGGTGCGCAGCCGGCGGTACGCCGCGAGGCCAGCGTTCTTGTCCACGGTGATAAGCTCCACCTCCGGAATGAGGCTCATCAATTTTGCTTCCACCTTGCCGATCACCCAGCTGAAGCGCGTGCGCGGCCAAGCGTCCTGCAACGTGCGCAGCAGCGGCACGACATGGCAGGTGTCGCCGATCGCGGAGAGGCGCAGCAGGCAGACTTTTTCGGGCGGGGACGCCAACAATCCGTCACTGGCCTGCACGCGCGATTCCATGGTGAATGAATGAGGCGTCACTGGCCGGTCGGAGCGGAAGTCAGCGAGGCGGCCATCAATGGCGGCCGGATGCTATACGACACCCTGCGCACGAGCAATTTCTCGGCGGATTTCTTCGAGCCGGAGTACTGGCGCCGCCACGACGCGGTCGAAGGCACGGCGCGCGGGCGCGGCACCGCCTGGTTCGTGAAGAGCGGCGATGCGAGCTTCGTGTTGCGGCACTACCGCCGCGGCGGCTTCATGGCGAACTTCTCGAAGGACGCCTACCTGTGGAATGGCGAGTCGGAGACCCGTTCGTTCGCCGAGTGGTATCTCACCTATCACCTGCACCGCGCCGGGCTCCCGGTGCCGACGCCCATTGCCGCGCGATATCGGCGCAAGGGCATGTTCTACACCGCCGACATCATCACGCAGCGGATCGAGCACAGCGAGTCGCTGGCGTCGCACCTGGCGCGGGGGCCGCTGTCGCTGATGCAATGGATCGCCATTGGCCGGTGCATCCGGCGCTTCCATGACGCCGGCGTGCACCACGCGGATCTCAACGCGCACAACATCCTGCTGACTCCCGAGCAGGTGTACCTCATCGATTTCGACCGCGGCACCCTGCGCAAGCGCGGCTGGTGGGCGGACACGAACCTCGTGAGGCTGTACCGCTCGCTCGAGAAGGTCACGCTGCTCGACGCCCCGGAGAGTTTCACGGACCAGGACTGGCACTCGCTGCTGGCCGGCTACCGCGAGTCGGCCGGGTTGCCGCAGGCCTCGCTGGCCTGAAACCACGATGCGATTCGTCTACATCGTCTTCGCCTATCTACTGGCGCCGGTGTGGCTCGGCAGCATGGCGCTGCGCGGCTTCCGCGACCGCAGCCACTGGGAGGGGTTCTCGCAGCGCTTCGGCCTGGGGCCGGCGGTGCAGGGCCCGCCCGGCATCTGGGTGCACGCGGTGTCGGTGGGCGAGGTGCAGGCCGCGGTACCGCTGATCAATGCCATGCTGGCGCGGTTTCCGACGCTGCCGCTGGTGTTGACCACGGGCACGCCCACGGGCCGCGCGCGCGCACGCGCGTTGTTCAAGTATCGGGTCGACATCCGCTTCGTGCCCGTCGACCTGCCGGGCTCGGTGCGGCGCTTCTTCGACCGCGTGCGTCCGCGGCTGGCCATCGTGCTCGAGACGGAGATCTGGCCGACGCTGTATCACCACTGCGGTCGCCTCGGCGTTCCGCTGGTGCTGGCCAGCGCGCGCATCTCGCCCAAGTCGGTGAACAGCTATCGGCGCATGGTGGCGCTGTTCCGCCAGGCGCTGTCGAACGGCATCTTCATCGCGGCGCAGAGCGAGGAAGACGCGCAGCGTTTCTGCTCCATCGGCTCATCCGCCGAGCGCACGCACGTGGTCGGCAACATCAAGTTCGATTTCAGCCTGCCGGCCAACATCGAGACGCAGGGTGCCGGGCTGCGACGCCTGCTGGGCATGGACCGTCCGGTGTGGATCGCAGGCAGCACCCACGCCGGGGAAGAAGAGGTGCTCATCGCCGCGCACCGGCAGATCCGCGCGCGGTATTCGCAGGCGCTGCTGGTCCTGGTGCCGCGCCACCCGCCGCGTTTCGAGGAAGTGGCCGCGTCGCTCGCGGCGCAGGGCGTGAATTACGTGAGCCGCAGCAGCGGCGCGGGCACCTCCGGCGACACCGAGGTGTTCCTGGTCGACACGCTGGGCGAATTGCTGTCTTTCTACGCCGCCGCCGACGTGGCCTTCGTGGGCGGCACGCTGGTGCCCATCGGCGGGCACAACCTGCTGGAGCCCGCCGCGCTCGGGTTGCCGGTGCTGGCCGGGCCCAACAACTTCAATTCCGCCGATATCGCGCGGATGCTGGTGGAATGCGGCGCGGTGCGCATCGTGCACGACGCGGGCGAGGTGGCTGCCGCGGTGGGAGAGCTGCTGGCGAGTCCAACCGCGCGCACCGCCATGGGTGCGCGCGGGCGGAAAGCCGTGGAAGAGAATCGAGGCGCCGTGCGGCGCCTCATGGAGTTCCTGGAGCCGCTGCTTCCCTAGCTTGGTTTGTCGGCAGCAGTTCCTGCTGCCGTGGCTACTGCTGCTGCGGCGTCGCCGGCGGGGTCACCGGGGGCGGCGGCGCGATCTCGAGCCAGGTGTTCAACTCCTCGAGCGCCTTGCGATCGAGAATGCCCGCCGCCTGCTTGAGGCGCAGCACGTTGAGCATGTAGTCGTAACGGCTGCGCGAGTAGTTGGTGTACGCGGCCACCAGGTTCTGGCGCGCCGTGAGCACGTCCACCGCGGTGCGCGTGCCGACGTCGTAGCCAGCCTCGGTGGCGCGCAGCGCGGTCTGCGACGATTCGAGGGCCTGCTTGAGCGCCTGCACGCGCGAAATCTCCGACAACACGCCGAGGTAGGCGTCGCGCGTGGTGCGCTCGGTCTCGCGCGACACGCGCTCGAGACGCTGCTTCGCCGCCTGCCAGCGGAACTCGGACTGCTTCACGCGCGAGTGCGTGCCGCCGCTCGACCAGATGGGCACCGTCACTCGCAATTCGATCGACTGGTCGGTGTCCTGTTCCTGCGACGAGGCCACGGTGTCGCCCGGGAAGCCGCGGTCGGGAATGGGGTTGAAGGTCTCGGTGTCGGAGCGCTCGAAGTGATCCTTGCCGACGATGAGGTCGACCTGCGGCAGGTGGCCGCCGAACGCCACGCGCACGTCGTCCCGCGCGATGTCGGCGCCGAGCCGGCTCGAGGTGAGCGCGAGGTTCTGGTTCATCGACGCCTCCACCCATTTCTGCTCTTCGGCGGGCTCGGGCATCTTGAGCGGCATGGTGGTACGGGGCGTGGCGAGCACGCTGTACTGCATGTCGGTGATCTCGCGCAGGAATTCCTGCGCGGTCGCGAGCTGGCGTTTTGCGGCGATCAGGTCCGCGGCGGAGGTATCGCGCGCGGCGCGCGCTTCCTGCACGTCGGTGATGGCGATGAGGCCGACCTCGAAACGCTTCTCGGCCTGCTCGAGCTGGCGCGAGATGGCATCCAGCGACGCCTGCTGGGCCTGCACGTTGTCCTGCGCGGCGAGAACGTCGAAATATCGCGTGGACACTCGCACCGCGAGGTCCTGCTGGGCGACGCCATAGTCCGCATCCGCCTGGGCGACGACCTTGCTGGACTGGCGCAGCCCGACCAGCTGGCCCCAGTTGAAGACGCTCTGCGAGAGTTGCAGGTTCCACCGGGTGTCTTCCGGCTCCGAGCTGCCGACCTGCGCCTGCTGCTGGACCACGAGCGGAGAGTTCGGATCGTCGGGATCTGACTCGACCAGCCGGGGGAAGAGGCTGTTCGAGGACACCTCGGACTTGCTCTTCGCCCACTGGCCGCCGATCTGCGGCAGGTACGCGGCCCAGGCTTGCGGGCGCGCTTCCATCGTGGCCTTGCGCGTGTACTCGGCCTCACGCACCAGCGGGTCGTTGACGACGGCTTGATCGAAAATCGTGAGCAGGTCTTCGCTCGAAGCGGTTACGGAGACCAGGCATCCCAGCCCCAGGGCAACAATGCGGCGCATTAATAAGAGTCCTCTTTAGTGTTGTATATCACTATATCACTTGCCCCAGGGGCAATGGCAACAGGCTCGAAGTGACTTAGACGTTTCAGTACTGGGGGACGGTTGCATCCACCGACTGACTCCAGGCGGCAATGCCACCGGAGAGATTCGCGACGTTGCTAAAACCCTGGTTCGCAAGGAAATGGGCAACTCGCATGGATCGACCTCCTGCGTGGCACATCACGATGGTCTCCGTCTCAGGAGACAGTTCCGCGAGCCGCGCCGGTATCTGGTTCATGGGCACATGTACGACGTCCGGAATACGCGCAAGTTGCAGCTCCCACTCCTCGCGTACGTCCAGGACCAGTGGAGCCTCACCGCGGTCGCGCCGCGCCTTGAGCTCCTGCACCGTGATCTCGCGCACCATCGACTGACACCTCGTCAGAAATTGAAGCTTTCCGGGCGTTGCGCATGCTCGAGCGGGTCGACGGAGGTCTCGAACAGCCCCTGGCTGTCCCAGCTTTCCGCTCCCGTCCGCGTCACCAGCAATGCCTCCTGCGGCTGGCGGTTGCCCACCACGACGAACGCCTTCCCGCCCAGCGCCAACGCGCGGGCGAATCGTTCGTCGTACAGCGGCAGCGCTCCACATACCGCAATGAGCGCATAGTCGCCGCCCGTATCCAAGTTGAAAGTGTCACCTGTGACCACGTCGACCTGCCCGAAGCCGGCGCGCTTGAGGTTGCGGCGCGCGGCCTGGGCCAGCTCGGGATCGATTTCGATGGCGCGCACGCTGGCGCCCATCGCGGCGAGGCAGCCGGCGACGAAGCCGGTGCCGCAGCCCACCACCAGCGCGCGCATTCCGGGCGCGGCGCCCAGCGCCTGGAGGAGCCGTCCGACAACCTTTGGCGGCAACATGTGCTGCCCCGGTTTCAACGGGATGTCAGCGTCCGCGAATGCCAGGCCGGCATACTTTTCGGGCACGAAGAACTCCCGTGGCGTGCGTCGCATGGCGTCGAGCACACGATCGTCGAGCACATGCCACGCGCGCACTTGCTGGTTGATCATCTGGACGCGCGCGAACTCTGTCTGCATGAAGAAGTTGCTCCGTGAGTGGGGACCGGGATGCTACTTATTCTGCCCGAAACCCCGGCCTTGAATCCCTTCGTTTCGGCGTGGATCGAGTCGTCATATCGATTATTTTTATGGTTAATGTTCAGTGGCCGCTTGCCGTGCTCGGCTAAGCTGCCCGCGGGCGTGGCTGCCATGCACAAATCCACGCACTAATAACAACAGGGCCAGGCTGGGGATGTCGATTCTTGGGTTGATCTGCGTGCTGCTCGCACTGGTTGCGACGCTGCTTTTCGTGCTGTTCTTGTTCCAACGGCGCGATCTGCGGGCGGTGTCCCAGTTGTCGCTGTCGGTTCAGCGCGCACTCTCCGGCGAGCGGCTTCCGCAACGCATCGACACCGACCAGGAACCGATCGACGTGCAGGCGCTCGGCGTCTCGGTGAACCAGCTCCTGCAGCGCGCGGCGCGCACCGCGAGCCGCGAGAAGTCCGGCCCGCGCCTGTTCACCGAGCTCGGCGAACGCATCCACGAAGCGGTGCTGGTGCACCGCGAGGTCATCCTGTACGCCAACTCGCAGTTCGCGAGTTTCATCGGCGTGGATCGCGTGAACCTCATCGACCGCAAGCTCGCCGACCTGGTGGCGCCGGAGTACGCCGAGCTCGTCGCCAACAACCTGCGCCGCCGCCTGGCCGGCGCGCACGGCGCGGAACGCTTCGAGGTCGAGATGGTCGGCCTGCAGGGCCAGGTGAGCCTGCTCGAACTAACTACCGCGCCGATCGAATTCGAGGGCCAGCCGGCGCTGCTGGTGACCGGCGTCGAGGTGATCCCGACCCGCAAGCTGCGCGCCATCGCCAGCGGCAAGATCGAGGAGAAGGAAGCCGCGGCGCGCGCCGCGCTGGTCGCCCCGCCACTGCCGCCGCCGCCGCCCGCGGCGCCGCCGATGCAACTGTTCGCGTTGCAGTCGCTCGCGGAAGCCATCGTGACCACCGACCTGGAAGGACGGCTCGCCTGGCTGAACCCGGCCGCCGAGAAGCTGCTCGGCGTGTCGCGCGCGCAGGCCATCGGCCGCCCCCTCGAGGACGTCGTGGGCCTGGTCGACCAGAACGATCGCAAGATGATCGCCGACCCGGTGCGCGAGGCGATTCGCGGCAGCAACGGCACTCCGCATGCCTTCACGCGCCGCGCCGTGATGCTCGGCAAGTCCACGGGCGAGGAGCGCGCCATCGAGATTGCGGCCTCGCCCCTGCAGGTGGACGACACGCTCGCGGGCGCCGTGGTGCTGCTGCACGACGTCACCGAGCTGCGCGGCCTGCATCGTCAGATGTCCTACCAGGCGACGCACGATGCGCTCACCGGCCTCGTGAACCGGCGCGAGTTCGAGCGGCGTCTCGAGGAAGCCGCCGAGGCGGCGCGCCGCGGCGAAGCCACGCACATGTTGTGTTACCTCGATCTCGATCGCTTCAAGATGGTTAACGATTCGAGCGGCCACCTGGCCGGCGATTCGATGCTGCGCGAAGTGGCCAAGCTGCTGCGCGACGCGGTGCGCGATTCGGACACCGTCGCGCGCATCGGCGGCGACGAGTTCGGCATGTTGCTCACCGGCTGCCCGCTGGAGAAGGCGCGGCAGATCGCCGACGACGTGTGCCGCTCGGTGGCCGGCTACCGCTTCGTCTGGCAGGACCGCGTGTACAACATCGGCGTGTCGATCGGCCTCATCGAGATCGGCCGCGAGGCGGGTTCGGTGGAGCAACTGCTGGCCGCGGCCGACTCGGCCTGCTACGTCGCGAAGAAGGAGGGCGCCGGCCGCGTGGCGGTCTACTCGGCGCGCGACGAGGCGCTGGCGCGCAACAGCGGCGAGATCGAGTGGCTGCAGAAGCTGCAGGGTGCGATCAAGGAAGAACGCTTCACGCTCTATTACCAGCCCATCGTGGCGGCCTACGGCACCGACGTGGAGGGCCCGTCGATGGAAGTGCTGCTGCGCATGCTCGACGAGTCGGGGCACGAGATCCAGCCCGCGGAATTCGTGCAGGCGGCCGAACGCTTCCGCCTGATGGTGTCGGTGGACCGCTGGGTGGTGCGCACCACCCTGCAGGCGCTGTCGCGCAATGCCTTCCAGCTGGCGCGCGACCGCAGCGTGGCCATCAACATCTCCGG
>Ga0315910_10001406_pt1 | contig 22164 bp, 21 predicted proteins | sample EdamamesoilMG_FD_204470 | JGI IMG/M metagenome (GOLD analysis project Ga0315910, IMG submission 204470) | Garden soil microbial communities collected in Santa Monica, California, United States - Edamame soil | ecosystem: Environmental > Terrestrial > Soil > Garden | place: USA: California... | reverse complement strand
TGGCGGTCTTGGCCGCGGCGATGGCCTCGTAGTCGGCCTGCGGCAGCTCGAAGTCGTAGCGGCGCGTCGACTGCTCGATCTCGCCCACGCACAGCGTGCGCGTGGTCTCGGCCAGGAGCCGGCTGCACAGGCGCGAGGAGAGCTGGGTCGAGAGCGCGAAGGCGCGCGCGTACAGGAAGTCGCCGAGCAGCACGGCCACCTGGTTGTCCCAGCGCTGGTTCACGCAGGCGACGCGCCGGCGCACCTCGGCGCCGTCGAGGATGTCGTCGTGCACGAGTGTGGCCAGGTGGATGAGCTCGACGATGGCGGCCACGGCGGCGTGCTCGTCGGTCGTGTTGCCCGTGGCCTCGCCCGTCAGCAGCACCAGCGCGCCGCGCAGTTGCTTGCCCTGGAAGCGCGCCACGTGGTCGGTCATGTCGCTCACGGCGGCCGAGGGCTCGCGCACCTGGGCGGCGAGGATCGAGCGCATGCGCTCGATCGGTCCGGCCACCGGCAGCAGCAGCTCGGCCAGGGCTTCCTTCGAGCGCTTCACGCGGGCACCTCGCGCAGCGCGCGCAGGTCCTCGGGCGTGTTCAGGTTGCGGGCGCAGTGGACGAGCTCGGGCGCGAGCTCGTCGAGGTCGAGCGTGACCAGGCGCACGTCGCGGTGGAACGAGTCCAGGCGGTGCTCGCCGCGCGCGAGGGCGGCGCGCACGGCCGCGAGCGCGCTCCGGTGGTAGACGGCGAAGAGCGGCTCGAGGCCGCCCGGCGTGCGCAGCAGGCAGGCCTGGGCGCGCTGCTCGCGCGCGCGCGCCAGCAGGGCCGCCAGCGCCTCGGGCGCGGCCGTCGGGAGGTCGCAGGCCAGGGTGAGGAGGTATTCGATGCGCGGGCCGGGCTCGCGCTCGATGCGCTCGAGGGCCGCGCCGAGACCGGCCAGGGGGCCGACGTCGGGCAGGAGATCGGCGAGCTCCTCGCGTCCGAGCTCGGGGTACCGGCCCGGCGTCCCGCTGGCGAGCAGCACGCGTCCGGCGAGCGTCTCCAGGCTCGCGACGACGCGCTCGAGCAGCGTCCGCCCTTCGACGACCAGGCGCGCCTTGTCGCGCCCCATGCGCCGGCTGGCGCCTCCGCACAGGACCACCCCCCAGGTGTCCTGGACGAGGCGAGGCGACCGGGGGGTGGCCGGGGTGTCGCTCGCCGGGGGAGTCACGGGTGGTCCTTGTCCTCGAGCTTCTTGGCGTCCATCCCGTCCTCCCCCTTCAGGCCCTTCTTGAACTCGGTGAAGCTCTTCCCCATCGCGCCGGCCAGCTCGGGCAGCTTCTTGCCGCCGAAGATGAGGAGCAGGACGGCCAGGATGATGAGCCATTCGCCGGCGCCGGGCATGCCGAGGGCGAGGAGTTTCATTGGGGACCTTGGCGAGGCTGTCGCGGGCGGCCGGTGTCCGTGAATCCGGCACTGCGCAGACTCGACTTATGACCCGCGATTCTAGTCGATCCCCCGCGCGGGATCCCGCAAGCGAAACCCCAAAAAGGCCGGCTGGAGCCCCGCATGGGGCAGGGACGGTGCCGGCGCGCCCTGCGCGCAGCGCCGCGCGAGGCGCCGGCGCAGTCGGGAAGGGAGTTCCGGGGGGCTGACGTCCGGACCCGCGAGGGTGCCCTCGCCCTTCGCGCCCACGCGCGGCCCCTGCCCGACACGGAGGCCCGCGCGCGCGAGGCCGAGGCGCACGCGGAAGGCGGCGCTGTACGTCGCGAGCCAGCTCCCGGGCGCCATGCGGCGCGCGATGGCGGCGAGGAACGGCTCCTCCCACAGCTCGGGAGCGCGGCGCGGCGAGAAGGGGTCGAGGAACACGGCGTCGAACGGGCCCGCGTCGGCGGCCTCCAGCGTCAGGCGTGCGTCGCCGAGACGGAGTGTCAGAGTCCCGCGGCCGCCGAGGTCGACCGGCGTGCCCGGCGCGGCGAGCGCGCGGCGCAGGGCGGCGCGCACGGGCGCGTGCCAGGGCTCCCAGGGACCGGCGCGGAGCTCGGGCCTGTCGTAGAGATCGCAACCCGCGGCGATCACCTCGGGCGAGCGCTCGAGCGTGAGCGCGTGCAGGGCCGTGCGCGTGCCGTCGAGCTCGGCCAGCGCCGCGGCCAGGTTCAATCCGAGGCCCGTGCCCACGTCGAGCAGCGCGAGCCGCTCGCGCAGCGCGTGCTCGCGCCCGCGCTCGCCCAGGCGGCAGCCGCGTGCGTAGCGCTCGCGCGCCTGCTGCCAGGCGCCGGCCAGGCTGTGGCAGGCCTCGCCGAGCTCGACGGCCTCCAGCGTCCACGAGCCGTCGTCCGTGGGGCGCGGGACCCAGTCGGTGCTCATGGCGAGCGCGTGCTCATCGCGCGCGCTCCAGGAGCAGCGCCGGCCCGAAGGTGCTCGTGCAGGGCGGGCCGGGCGCGTAGCGGAAGGCGACCGCGCCCGCGTCGACCGACACGCGGCTGGCGCTGACCGTGCTGGCCTCGGCGCGGTGCATGCAGGGCGACCAGGGCCCGCGCTCGGGCTGGTGGCTCGCCTGGAAGGCGGAGAGCAGCGCCATGTCGATCGAGCCGTGCTCGCGGGCCATGCGCTCGAAGACGCGCGAGCGCTCGATCTGGGCGCGCCCGCGGTCGAGCGAGGAGGAGGCCAGCGGGAGCTCGGCCGGGCCACGCCGCGCCTCGCGCCCGTCCCAGTCGTGGACCTCGGGCTCGCGCCCGGGCTCGAACACGGCCAGGCTGAAGGCGCGATAGCGCTTCAGGTCCTGGCCCTGCATGCGCTCGGCGACCTCGGCTCCGTCGCGCGAAGACAAGAGCTCGCGCACGAGCAGTCCGCGGCTGCGCGCCTCCTCGACCTGGGCGCGCACGTCGCGGCCGTTCAGGAGGCCGAGGGCGAGGCCGAACTGGTTCACGCCCAGCCACGTCCCGCCTCCGTCCGCGTCCAGGGGCGCGAGGCAGCGCACGCCGTCGAGCACGAGCCGCTCGGGCGCGCGCGCGACGCCGCGCAGCACCGACTCGTCGCGGTTGAAGAAGAGCTCGTAGCCCGTCGAGTGCGTCAGCCAGAGCGCGGTGCACACGGCACGGCCTCCTCGCTCCGGCGGCGGAGCGTCGAAGGTGCCACGCCGGACTCCGCACCCCGCTCGATCCCTCGCGCACGCAACGGCACGGCCACGAGAATAGGGACGGCGGGTGTGGCTGACCAGGAAGGCGCGCTCACCCGCCGGCGGAGCACGGCGTTTCAGCCCTCGAAGCGGTGGCCCTGCTCCTCCAGCACCGCCCGCAGGGTGGTGAAGGAGAAGCGCCGCACCAGCCGCTCCAGGCGCGGCAGGGTGCGCGCGAGGTTGACGTAGTGGCGGAAGCGCTTCAGGGCCGAGGTCTGCTGGCGCGGCTGGGCGGGGTCGAACTCCCAGGGGTGCAGGTACAGCGCCGCCGGCCGGCCGCGGCGCTCGAGGGCCGCGATGGCGCGTTCGCTCACCCAGCCCGGCAGGAGCCGGAAGTAGCCGCCGCCGCCGACGGGGAGGTTGCGGCCCAGGAAGGGCAGCGTGGCCACGGGGAACTCGACGATGGCCCCGCGCTCGGCGCGCACGACGCTGATGCCGGGCTCGAAGTCCGGGACGCCGTAGGTCGGATGGTGCACGGGGTGCACGCTCGAGTCGTAGCGGTAGCCGCGCGCGGCCAGGACGTCGAAGGCCCACCAGGTCTTGCGCGTGAGCGTGAAGGTCGAGGCGCGGAATCCGATCGGGCGCGGCGCGCCGGCGGCGACGAGGGCGGCCTCGGTGCGCGCCAGCTCGTCGTCCAGGCCGGCCGGCCCGAGCGTGTCCAGGAAGGCGTGCGCGTAGCCGTGGCTGGCGAGCTCGTGGCCCGCGTCGAGGCAGCGGCGCACGAGGTCGGGGCGGCGCTCGGCCACCCAGCCCAGGAAGAAGAACGTCGCGCGCGCGCCGTGGCGCGCCAGGCAGTCGAGCACGAGGTCCATGCCGACGTCGAGGCGCGAGGGCACGCCGTCCCACTGCTCCTGCGGGAAGTTCGCGCGCAGGTTCGCGACCTGGAAGAACTCCTCGACGTCGAAGGAGAGCGCGTGCTTCACGCCCTCTCCCCCACCGCGGCCAGCACGCGCCGCGCGTTGCCCTGCCAGGTCAGGTCGCGGCGCAGGACCTCGGCCCGCGCCGCGCCGCCGAGGCGCGCGCGCAGACCGCGGTCGCCGGCCAGGCGCACCAGGGCGGCGCCCATGGCGTCGACGTCGCCGCTCGGGACGAGCAGTGCGTTCTCGCCCTGCGCCAGCACCTCGCGCAGGTTGGGCTGGTCGGGCGCGATCACGGCCAGGCCCGCGGCCATGTACTCGAACAGCTTGAGCGGCGAGGCATAGGGGTTGATCGCCGGCACGAGCGCCACGTCGAAGGCCGGCAGCAGGCGCGGCACCTCGGCGTGCGGGCGCGGGCCGGCGAAGACGAGGCGCGCGCGCAGGCCGAGCTCCTCGGCCGTGCGCTCGAGCGCGGCGTGGGCCGGACCCTCGCCCACGAGCACGAGGCGCGCGCGCGCGAGCTCGGGCGCGCGCAGGGCGGACAGCACGACGTCCAGGCGGTGCCAGTCGCGGTAGAAGCCGACGAACCCGAGCACGAGCTCGCCCTCGGCCTCCGCGCCCAGGCCCAGGGCGGCGCGCGCCTCGCGCCGGGCCGCGGCCGGATCGGGGTAGGCGTAGCGCTCGAGGTCGACGCCGTTGGGCGTGATCAGCAGGCGCTCGCGCGCAACGCCGAGCTCGCCCAGCATGTCGGCCAGCACGCCCGTGACGGCGCACACGACGTCGGCCGCGCGGAAGATGCGCGTCTCGACCGCGCGCGCGAGGCGCGGGAACGAGAGCCCGCGCGTGCGCTCGAGCTCGAGCACCATGGGCGAGTTCACCTCCAGGACGAGCGGCCTCCCCAGGGTGTGCGCGGCGCGCACGCCGGCCGAGTTGCCGAAGGCGTAGCGCTCGTAGAGAAAGGCTGGCTCGAATTCGCGCGCGGCGCGCAGCAGCGGCGCGCGCGCGGCCAGGCCGTAGCCGAGCTCGGCCAGCTCGCGCGCGAAGCGCGGCAACCCGCTCACCCAGCCCAGGCGCCCCGGGCTCGAGGGCTTGCCGTTCGCGCCCTCGGCCGCGCGGCGCACGAGCGAGACCTCGCGCACCTCGTGCCCCAGCCCGCGAAAGGCCGCGATCAGCGCGCGGATGTGCACGGCCTGGCCGTCCTCGGCCTGCGTGCGGTGGTGGTAGAGGATCCTCACGGGCGCTCCTCGATCGCGCGCGCGAGGCAGTCCTCGAGGGCCGCGAGGCTGCGCTCCCAGGTCAGGTGCGCCACCTCGGCCACCAGCTCCTCGGGCGCGAAGCGCGCGGCCAGGAGCTCCCCGAGCTGACGCGCGAGGGCGCCCGGCTCGCGCGTGCGCGCCAGCATGCGCGGCGCGAGCGCGCCCAGGAGCTCGGCCGTGCCGCCCGCGTCGGTGGCCAGCACCGGCCGGCCGGAGGCCAGCGCCTCGAGCACGACGTTGGGCCGGCCCTCGCGCCGGCTGGTGAGCAGGAGCAGGTCGGCGGCGCCGTACCAGAGCGAGAGCTCCTCGGGCGGCACCTCGCCGGCGAGCTCGACGCGCGTGGCGAGACCGCGGGCGGAGAGCGCCGCGCGCAGGTCGGGCTCGAGCGGGCCGCGCCCGAGGAACACCAGCCGGTCGCGGGCCGTGCCCGCGCGCGCGAACACCTCCAGGGCGAGAAGCGGGTCCTTGCGCTCGATCAGGTGCCCGCACACGAGCACGAGGCGCGCATCGGGCTCGTACGCCAGGCGCAGGGCCGCGCGCGCCTCGGCGCGCGCGCGCGGGTGGAACAGGCGCGCGTCCACGCCGTTGGGCACGAGCACGCCGCGCCCTGGCGCGCTGCCCAGGCGATCCATGGTCTTGACGAGGTCGCTCGACACGGCGCACCAGTGTCCGGCCGAGCGCAGGTAGAAGGCCAGCTCGTCCGCGAGCCCGGCCTCGCCGGCCACCTCGAGCACGTCGCTGCCGCGCCCGCTGACGACGCACGGGATGCGCTGCTCGCGCAGGGCCGGGACGGCCGCGGCCGCCGGCCAGGCGTAGTCGAGCACCACCACGTCGGGCCGCTCGTGCCGCGCCAGGGCCGCCAGCCCGGCGCGCGCGAAGGCGCGCGCGTTGCCGAGCGTGCGCGCGGGCAGGTGCAGGTAGCGCGGGCGCTCGACCTCGAGGCCGGCGCGCGTCTCGCGCCCGGGCACGCGCGCGAGCTCGCGCCAGCGCGCGCGCGGCAGCCAGCGGCTGGCGAGCGGCAGCGGCTGGGTCACGCGCACGGCGTGGCCGCGCGCGCGCATCGAGGCCCAGCGCCGCTCGGCGAACAGGCCCTCCACCGGGTGCACGCTCGAGGGGAAGAGCGAGGTCAAGACCTCGATCCTCATGCCGAGAGTCCCGTGACCCCGTGGCGCGCGCGCCAGCTCTCGAGCACGAGCAGGCTCCACAGGAGCCGGTCGTGGTTGTGCGTGCGCGCCGAGTGCTGCGCCAGCAGCGTGCGCAGCGCGTCGCGCCGGAACCACTCGGCCGGCAGGCGCTCGAGCGCCTCGGCCACGGCCGGCGCCAGCGGGCCGCGGATCCAGCGCTCGAGGGGCGTGTCGAAGCCGCGCTTCACGCCGTCCAGCACCTCGCCCGGGACGCGCTCGCGCAGGGCCTCGCGCAGGGCGTGCTTGCCGCGCGTGCCGCGCACCTTGTCCTCGCGCGGCAGCGGCGCGAAGCGCTCGACGAAGCGGTGGTCGAGCAGCGGCACGCGCACCTCGAGCGACACGGCCATCGAGGCGCGGTCGGCCTTGGCCAGGATCTGGTCGGGCAGGTAGGTGTGGAAGTCGGCGTACTGGGCGCGGTAGAGCGGGTCGTCGACCTCGGGCGCGGCGTAGTGCGCGGCGAAGGCCTCGAAGGGATCGTGCCCGGCCAGGGCCGTGGCGAGCTCGGGCGCGAGCAGGTCCAGCGCCTCGCCGCGCTCGATGCGCGTCACGCTGCGCCAGTAGGCGCGCGCCGGGTCGTCGCCGACGTTGGTCAGGAACGTGCGCCCGCGCAGGAAGCGCGGCGCCCAGGAGAGGCGCGGATAGGCGCGGCCGAGCGAGCGCGCGGCGGCGCGGCCGCCCACGCCCAGGCGCGCGCGCACGCGGTTCTCGGCCACGTCGTGCACGTAGCGCCGGTAGCCGGCGAAGGTCTCGTCGCCGCCGTCGCCCGAGAGCGCCACGGTGACGTGCTCGCGCGCCACGAGCGACACGAGGTAGGTCGGCACGGTCGAGGGATCGGCCAGGGGCTCGTCGAAGAACCAGGGCAGGGTCTCCAGCGCCAGCGCGGGATCCGCGCGCAGCACGCGCTGGTGGTGGATCGCGCCCAGGCGCGCGGCCGTGGCGCGCGCGATGGCGAGCTCGTCGTGCGAGCGCTCCTCGAAGCCGACCGAGCACAGGACGAGCTCGCCCTGGTCGGCGCGGCGCATGCTCGTGGCCACGGCCGTGCTGTCGATGCCGCCCGAGAGGAAGGCGCCCAGGGGCACGTCGCTGACGAGCTCGGCCGCCACGCTCTCGTCCAGGGCCGCCAGGATCTCGCCCGGCCGGGCCGGGCCGCGCAGCGTGCGCGGCAGGTCCCAGTAGCGCTGCTGGGGCGTGGCGCGTCCGCCCTCGACCGAGATCCAGTGCCCGGGCCGCAGGCGGCGCATGCCCTCCCAGGCCGCGTCGGCGCCGCCCACGTAGCCCTGCACGAGGTAGTCGAGCAGCGCCGGCGCGCGCAGGCGCCGCCCGAGCTCGCCCGCGGCGAGCAGGGCCTTGGTCTCGCTGCCGAAGAGCAGGCCCTGCGCGGTCTCGGCGTAGTAGAGCGGCTTGACGCCCAGCGGATCGCGCGCGAGCAGCAACCGGTGCCGGCCGCCGCGCATGTCGAGCAGCGCGATGGCGAACATGCCCACCAGGCGCTCGAGCAGGCGCTCGCCCAGCTCCTCGTACAGGTGCACGAGCACCTCGGCGTCGGAGCCCGTGCGAAAGACGTGCCCCTGGCGCAGGAGCTCGGCGCGCAGCTCGCGGTAGTTGTAGAGCTCGCCGTTCATCAGCACGGCCACGTCGCGCGCCTCGTTGAACAGCGGCTGCCGCCCGCCCTGCGGGTCGATGATGGCCAGGCGCCGGAAGCCGAGGCCCACCGGCCCGTCGACGAACAGCGTGCGGTCGTCGGGCCCGCGGTGCGCGATGGCGTCGGTCATGGCCGCCAGGCGGCGCGCGTCGACTGCGGCGCGCGGGTCGCACAGGTACAGGCCGGCGATGCCGCACATGCTCAGGCTCCCCGCGGCTGGAGGCGCCGGTAGCCGCTCGTGCGCTGGCGCGCGCCGTAGCCGGATTTGGGCACGAGCTCGAGCTCGCCGCGCCCGCCCTGGCTGCCGACGCGCAGGGGGTACTTGAGCTCGTCGTCCATCTCGCGCTTGGCGATGGCGCCGAAGGCCAGCACCAGCGCCACCCAGTGGTAGAAGAGGTCGAAGTGCGCGCGGTTCAGGAAGGTCGAGCCGACCACGAAGGCCACCAGCGAGGCCTCGAACATGGTGGCGTAGTTGATGATCCAGCTCGAGTAGTAGCGCTTCTTGGCCTGCGAGCGCACGCGCCACACGGTCACGAACGAGCCGCCGATCAGGCTGAAGTACAGGAACAGCGCGGGCGTGCCGCACTCGGCCCAGATCTGGAAGTACGAGGAGTGCGCCACGATCACGGCCTCGCCCTCGACGTAGGTCGGGTTGTACTTCCGGTTCTTGAAGTGGTTCCGGAAGTTGTACATGCCGACGCCCAGCACCGGGTTGTCGATGGCCATGCGCGTGGCGATGCCCCACGCGCGCAGGCGGCTCGAGGCCGAGCCCTCGGTCTTGTACTCGAGGATCGTCTCCAGGCGCTGCTTGTACTCCTTGGGCGCGAGCACGAGCGCGGCCATGGCGACCAGCGCGCCCACGGCGAAGCCCTGCAGGCGGTTGCGCGAGCGCCACACGAGCACGCCGATGGCGGCCGAGACCGAGAGGAAGCCGCCGCGCGAGTGCGTCAGGCCGACCGTGATCACGGTCAGCGGCAGGGCCACGAAGAAGGCCTTGCGGATCTCGGGCTTGCGCTCGGTCCAGCCCAGGTAGAAGAGCATGGGCACGGCCATCGACAGCGCCAGCGAGAAGTCGTTGTTGTCGAACAGCATGCCGCCCGGACCGCGCAGGATCGTCAGGCCGCCCAGGCTGATGATGCCGCCGATGCCCGACTTCACGCCGTAGAAGCCGAGCGAGAGCGCCACGATCCACAGCAGGACGCGCAGGCGCTCCTTGGTCGTCACCACGGCCGTGGTGAACAGGGCCACGGCCACGATCTTGACGAACTCGAGGTAGCGCTCGAACTGTTTCAGCAGCGCCGCGCGGGCGAAGCCCGCCTGGCGCTCACCCATGACCAGGCTCATGCCCACGAGCACGACCAGCGCCATCATCACGTAGCAGCGCCAGTCGGGGCGGTACCAGCGCTTGCGCTCGGGCGAGACCACGTAGCCCGCGAACGTGATGATGGCCACGTAGTACGACCAGCGGATGTCGCGCGCGAAGCCCCAGGTCAGGTCCTGCACGCGCATGTACGCCAGCCAGGAGAACACCGCCAGGCCGATGAAGGGCTTGCGGTAGCACACCGGAAGCAGGCCCAGCAGGACCAGCGTGATGATGAGGTCGCGCACGTGCGGGCCCCGCGGCTAGGCCGCCCTCACCTCAGGGCCTTCTGCAGCCCCTCGATCGCCTGCTGGACCTCGAGCGGCAGCCGCTCGGGCGCGGAGTACCACATCCAGGTGATCCAGCCGATGCTGCCCACGATCACGGCCGTCGAGAGCCCGGCCACGGCGCGGCTGGCCTGGCGCCGGCGCTTCTCGCGGCGCGTGACGATGGTCTCGACCGCGCCCAGCACGGGCACGGTCATGACCGAGGCCAGGTCGGCCACGGTGCGGTAGGAGCTGCGCGCGAACTCGGACAGCACGGCCAGGCCCATGCCCAGCGCGAAGCCGCCCACGAACGAGGCGAACGCGATCAGCAGGCCGTTGGGCTGGGGCGCCGTGGTGGCGGGCACGGGCGGCTGTGCGATGCGCCAGGGCTTGGGGCTGGCGTCGTACATGCGCAGGGCCTGCTCCTTGTTGGCGAGCTCGCGGCGCTTCTCGTTGAAGATCACCTGGGCCTGCTCGCGGTCGTTGCGCAGGGTCTCGAGCTCGCGCATGCGCACGTTGCGCTGGCGCCCGTCCTCCTCCAGCGCGGCCAGGCTCTCCTGCAGGTAGTCGCGGTCGCTCTTCAGGCGCGCGACCAGGTCCTCCTTGTCGCGCACGGCGAGCTGGTACTCCTTCTTGCGCGGGTTGGGCGTGCTGCGCGCCTTGGAGGCCTCGGGGCGCTCGTCCTCGAGCAGGGCCTGGATCTTGGCCTCGAGCTCGTCGATCTCGAGCTTCTTGCGGTCGTACTGCGAGTAGCCCGGGCGGAAGCGCGCGAAGTCCTTGCGCAGCTCCTCGAGCTTGTTCTCGGCCTCGCGGATCATGTCGGCGCGGTCGACGCCGGCCACGGGCTCGAGCAGCTCCTCGGTGTCCGGCTCGGCCCGGTAGCGGTCCTCGGCCAGCTGCAGCTCCGTCTCGGCCGTGGCGAGCTGGGTCTCGGTCTGGGTGAGCTGGGTGCGCGTGCTGGCCTGGGTCTTGAAGGTCCAGTCCTCGGTGTCGAGCTTGAGGCGCGTGTCGCCGCCCAGGACGTCGAGCGGGTCGACCCCCAGCGCCTTGCACTGCTCGTAGTAGCTGTCCTCGACCTTCTGCAGCGCGCGCTGGCGCTCGTCCACCAGCAGGCGCAGCTCCTCGCGCTCCTTGTGGATGTTCTCGCGGCCCTGGTCGTACACGTCGTCGAGCCAGGCCTTGGTCAGCTCGTCGAGGAACTTCACGCCGCGGTCCTTGTCGACGTCCATGTAGTGGACGTCGACGAAGATCGTGCCCGAGCGGGCCTTGTCGTTGGAGACGGCCCACAGGTCCTTGTCCTTGAGGTTGTTCAAGAACTGCTCGCGCTCGAGCGTGCTCGCGGCGTTGACGTACTCGGGCCACAGGCGCGGGTTGCGCTCGACGATCTCCTTGATGCGCACGTAGTTCTTGACGTGCTCGTTGGCGCTGGGCGCCTCGCGCCGCGCCCCGGTCTCCTGCGGGTTCTTGAGGATGAAGTCCTGCTCGACGCGCATGTCGCTGATCTCGATGCGCGTGATGAGCTCGAAGCGCTTGGGCCAGATGACGGCCAGGGACGAGCCGATCGTGCCCACCAGCAGCGTGGGCACGACCACCTGCCAGCGCCGCTTGTGCAGCGCGCGCAGCAGGTCCGTGAGCTGGTTCGTCCCGGCCATGCGCTAGAAGAAGGCGTTGTTGTTGCGACCGCGCGTGAGGAACAGGCGCGGGTCGTCGAACCAGAAGATGGCGAAGAACACGTCGCGCAGCACCGAGGTGACCGGCACGAAGATGCCCGAGATCAGGTCGGCCACCGACTGCAGGAAGGTGGGCGGCACGTACAGGATGTCGTACTCCTGGATCTGGATGTTGTAGGTCGAGTCGCCCGAGGTCCACAGCTGCGTGGCGTCGACCTCGATGATGACCGGGTCGCGCGGGTCGGGGCGGATGAGCTTGACGCGCCCGAGGTTGGCGCCGTGCTCGTCGGGCCGGGCGGAGAGCACCGCGTCGAGCAGGGTCACGTCGCCGTCGTACGGCCGTGGGCCGGGCAGGGCCACCTGGCCCATGACGTAGAAGATCTTCTTTCCCCCGGTACGGATGCTGACCTTGACGTCGGTCTCGACGAAGTAGGGCGCGAGCTTCTGGGTGAGGTAGCTCTCGAGCTCCGTGCGCGTGTAGCCCGCCACCCACACCGAGCCCACCTCCGGCAGGAGGATCGTGCCGTCGATGTCCACCACCGACGAGCCTGCGATCTCGTCGTTGTAGCTGTCGACGTACTGCACCGTGTCGCCGATCGACACGTAGTTCTGCTCCTGGGCGTTGCCGTAGTAGCGCTTGCCGAAGCCGGCCTGGTTCAGGTACTGGAGGATGCGCTTGTCGTTGACCGTGGCCGCGCAGCCGGTCGACCCCAGGGCGGCGGTGAGGACCACGAGGGCCAGGGCCAGGCGGGCGAGGGACATGGGGAAACGGCTCTGCCGGCCGGGCCGGCCGGGAGACAGGGGACTATCGACTGGCCCTCGCGGGCTCATGAACCGCGCAGGCACGCGGGGGTTTCGCGCCGGCGCCGGGGCCACGGGCTCAGCGCCCGTACTGGCGGGCGTAGTAGTCACGGTAGGCGCCGCTCCTAACCCGTTGCAGCCAAAGGGCCTGGGCCTGGTACCACTGGATCGTGCGCGGCAGGGCCTGCTCGAAGCGGAAGCGCGGCTCCCAGCCCAGCTCGCGCCGGATCTTGTCGGCGTCGATGGCGTAGCGCCGGTCGTGGCCGGGGCGGTCCTTGACGAAGCGGATCAGGGACTCGGGCTTCCCGAGCGAGCGCAGGATCAGGCGCACGATCTCGAGGTTGGGGTACTCGTTGTTGCCGCCGATGTTGTAGACCTCGCCCGGCCGGCCGCGCTCGAGCACCGCCAGCAGGGCCTCGCAGTGGTCCTCGACGTACAGCCAGTCGCGCACGTTCTGGCCGTCGCCGTAGACCGGCAGCTCCTTGTCCTCGCTCGCGTTGGCGATCATGAGCGGGATCAGCTTCTCCGGGAACTGGTAGGGCCCGTAGTTGTTCGAGCAGCGCGTGATCAGGCCCGGGAAGCCGTGCGTGTGGAAGGCGGCGCGCACGAGCAGGTCGCTGGCCGCCTTGCTGGCCGAGTAGGGCGAGTTGGCGGCCAGCGGCGTCTCCTCGGTGAAGGCGCCGGTCGCGCCCAGCGAGCCGTACACCTCGTCGGTCGAGACGTGCAGGAAGCGCTCGACCTTGCGCGCGCGCGCCTCGTCGAGCAGGACCTGCGTCCCGAGCACGTTGGTCTTGACGAAGGGCATGCCCGAAAGGATCGAGCGGTCGACGTGGCTCTCGGCCGCGAAGTGCACGACCGAGACCGGGCCCGAGCACAGCTCGAAGGCGCGTGCCACGTCGGCCGCCTCGCCGATGTCGCCCTGCACGAAGGCGTAGTCGGCGCGGCCCTCGAGGGCGCTCAGGTTCTCCAGGTTGCCCGCGTAGGTGAGCAGGTCCAGGTTGACCACGCGCCAGCTCGGCCGCTCGCGCGCCAGCAGGTGCACGAAGTTGCTGCCGATGAAGCCCGCGCCGCCGGTGACCAGGATCGATCGCGTCATCGCTGCGAGAGGAGCTGCTCGTGGGCCAGGAAGTCGGCGAGAGCCGCGCGCCACGGACGCAGCGGACGCCCGCGCAGGGCGGTGAGACGCGCGCAGTCGAGCACGCTGTAGGCCGGGCGCCTGGCCGGGCGCGGGAACTCGGCCGTGGTGCAGGGCACGACGCGCGTGCGCGAGCCGGCGAGCTCGAGCGTGGCCGCGGCGAACTCGTACCAGCTGGCCTGGCCCTCGCAGGCGGCGTGGTAGAGGCCGCTCGCGCGCGCGCCGAGCACGTCCCACAGGGCGGGCGCGAGCTCGAGCGTCGAGGTGGGCGAGCCCACCTGGTCGTGCACCACGCGCAGCTCGTCCTTGTGCGCGGCCAGCCCCAGGATCGTGCCGGGGAAGTGCTTGCCGCGCGGCCCGTACAGCCACTGCGTGCGCACGATGGCGGCGCCGGGGTGCTCGCGTGCGACGAGCTCCTCGCCCTCGAGCTTGGTGCGCCCGTAGGCCGATGTCGGCGCGGGCGCGTCGCTCGTCGTGTAGGGCGTGCGCTTGGAGCCGTCGAACACGAAGTCGGTGCTGACGTGCACGAGCGCGATGCCCGCGCGCGCGCAGGCGCGCGCCACGACCTCGGGCACGCGCGCGTTGGCGAGGCGCGCGCGCGCCTCGTCCTCCTCGGCCTTGTCGACGGCCGTGTAGGCGGCGCCGTGGATCACGCCCGAGAGCGGCGCGAGGCGCGCGAGCAGGCGCTCGAGCGCGGCCTCGTCGGAGAGGTCGACGCCCGCGTGCGCCACCGCGGGGTTGCCCGCCGGCGCGGGCACGAGGTCGGTGCCCACGGCCTCGACGCCGGACGGCGCGCAGCGCAGGAGCTGGCTCCCGAGCATGCCGGCCGCGCCCGTGACGAGCACCCGGCCGCGCAGGACGGTGGGGACGGTGCGCGTCATTCGCGCTGGTTGGCGCCGCCCTCGGCCACCAGGTTGGCCGCGCGCAGGAGCGACTCGAAGGTGCCGGCGTCGGTCCACCAGCCGTCGAGCACCTCGTACGTCATCGAGCCGTCGCGGATGTACCAGTTGTTGACGTCGGTGATCTCCAGCTCGCCGCGGTCGGAGGGCTCGAGCGTCTTGATGATGTCGAACACTCGCGCGTCGTACAGGTAGATGCCGATCACGGCCAGGTTCGACTTGGGGCGCTTGGGCTTCTCCTCGATGGAGAGCACGCGGTCGCCCTTGAGCTCGGCCACGCCGAAGCGCTCGGGGTCGTGCACCTCCTTGAGCATGATCTTGGCGCCCACCTTCTGCTCCGAGAAGTTGCGCACCGCGCGCGTCATGTTCTTCTCGATGATGTTGTCACCCAGGATCACGCACACCGACTCGCCCGCCGCCCAGTGCTCGCACAGGGACAGGGCCTCGGCGATGCCGCCCTCGCCCTTCTGGTAGGTGTAGTTGAGGTGCTTCAGCCCGAAGTCGCTGCCGTTGCCGAGCAACGAGAGGAAGTCGCCCGACTTCTTGCCGCCCGTGACGATCATGATGTCGCGGATGCCGGCGTTGAGCAGCGCCTCGATCGGGTAGTAGATCATCGGCCGATCGAAGATCGGCAGCAGGTGCTTGTTGGTGATCTTGGTCAGCGGATAGAGCCGCGTGCCCAGGCCACCGGCGAGGATGACGCCCTTCATTGGGACTCCGGCATGTGTTCTCCGGCTCGGATCCACCCGGCACCGGGCCGCGCGCGGCGGGCCGGACGGAGGGCGAGGGTCGGGGGAGCGCGTACCTTAGCGGTGCGGGGGGACGCCATCAATCGCGCGCGGCGGAGACGCTCGGGCGCGTGCGAAACCAGGCGAGGAAGTGCGCCAGGCCCGTGGCGAGCGGGGTGCGCGGGTCGTAGCCGAGCTCGCGCCGGGCCTTGGAGACGTCGGCGCAGGTCACGAGCACGTCCCCCGGCTGCAGCGGGCGCCGGTCGAGCACGGGCGACTTGCCGCACAGCTCGCCGATCAGCCCGATCAGCTCGGACAGGCTGACGGTCTCGGACTCGCCCAGGTTGTAGATGGCGTAGCCCTGGGCGCGGTCGAGGGCGCGCAGCGTGCCGTCCACGATGTCGTCGATGTAGGTGTAGTCGCGGCGCGTCGAGCCGTCGCCGAAGAACGGGATGGGCTTCCCGGCCAGGCACTTCTCGACGAACGAGTGGATGGCCATCTCGGGCCGCTGGCGCGGGCCGTACACGGTGAAGAAGCGCAGGCACGTGATGGGCGTGCCGTACAGGTGGTGGTGCGTGTAGGCCAGGAGCTCGCCCGCGCGCTTGGTGGCGGCGTAGGGCGAGATCGGGCGCTGGATGTCGTCGTCCTCGCGGAAGGGCACGCGCTCGTTGGCGCCGTAGACGCTGGAGGAGCTGGCGAACACGAAGCGCACGCCCGGGCGCTGCTCGAGCTCGCGCAGCAGGATCTGCGTGCCGCGCACGTTGACGTCCGAGTAGTGCAGCGGGTCGACCAGCGAGGGCCGCACGCCGGCCATGGCGGCCAGGTGCACGACCGCGTCGAAGGCTCCCGCGCGGAAGAGCTCGCCCACCGCAGGCGCGTCGCGGATGTCGCCCTCGACGATGCGCGCGCCCTGCAGCAGGGCGGCGTTGGCGCGCTTGAGCGCCGGCGCGTAGAAGTCGTTGAAGTTGTCGAGCACGGTAACCTGCTCGCCGCGCGCCAGCAGGCGCTGGCACAGGTGCGATCCGATGAAGCCCGCCCCGCCGGTGACCAGGACCTTCATCACTCGACGGTCACGCTCTTGGCCAGGTTGCGCGGCTTGTCGATGTCGCAGCCGCGCGCCAGGGCCACGTGGTAGGCGAAGAGCTGCAGCGGCACCACGTTGGCGATGGGCGAGAGCCAGGGCGACAGCCCGGGCACGACGATGGACTCGTCGGCCACGGCCAGGCTCTCCTGGTCGTCGCCCACGCAGATCACGGGGCCCCCGCGCGCGCGCACCTGCTCGATGTTCGAGCGCACCTTGGTCGCGACCGAGTCGCTCGAGGCGATCACGACCGTGGTCATCTCCTTGTCGATCATCGCGATCGGGCCGTGCTTCATCTCCCCCGCCGCATAGCCCTCGGCGTGGCGGTAGGTGATCTCCTTCATCTTGAGCGCACCCTCGAGGGCGATCGGGTAGTTGATGCCGCGCCCCAGGAACAGGAAGCCGCGTGCGTCCTTGTGGCGCTCGGCCAGCTGGCGCACGTGCTCGACCACGTCGCGCGCCAGCAGGCGCTCGAGGTTCAGGCGCATGCGTCCGAGCTCGGCCAGCACGGTGCGGCCCTGGTCGGCGTCCAGGCGCCCGCGCGCGCGCGCCAGACGCACGGCGAACAGCGTGGCGGCCACGAGCATGGCCAGGAAGGCCTTGGTGCTGGCCACCCCGATCTCGGGCCCGGCCTCGAGCGTGAGCGTGGAGTCCGACTCGCGCACCATGGTGCTGCCCACGGCGTTGCACAGCGCGAGCTGCTTGCAGCCCAGCTGGCGCGCCAGGCGCAGCGCGGCCAGCGTGTCGGCCGTCTCGCCCGACTGCGAGATGCCGAGCGCCAGCGTGCCGGGCACGACCACCGGACGCCGGTAGCGGAACTCGGAGGCGAAGTCGACGTCGACCGGCACGCCCGCCAGGCCCTCGATCAGGTAGCGCGCCACCAGGCCGGCGTGCAGGGCGGTGCCGCAGGCCACGACCTGCACGCGCGTCAGCGCGCGCAGGCTGGCGTCGGCGAAGAGGTCGCCCGGCAGCTTCACGTCGCCGCGCGCCTCGTCCACGCGCCCGAACAGGCCGCGCGCGACCACGTCGGGCTGCTCGTGGATCTCCTTCAGCATGAAGTGCGCGAAGCCGCCGCGGTCGGCCGACTCGGGCTCCCAGTCCAGGCGGTGCGCGGCGCGCGCGACGACCGCGCCGTCCGGGCGGCGCACGACGAGCTTGCCGGGCGCGAGCTCGGCCACGTCGCCGTCCTCGAGGAAGACGATCTCGCGCGTGTGCGGCAGGAGCGCCAGCGGGTCGGAGGCGAGCCACGCGCCCTCGGGGCGCACGGCCACGCACAGCGGCGGGCCCTCGCGCGAGGCCACCATCTGCGGGCGCTCGCCGCCCGAGAGCACGGCGATGGCGTAGTAGCCGCGCGCGCGCGCCAGCGCCCGGCGCACGGCCTCGGCCAGGTCGCCGCGCGTGGCCTCGAACTCGATCCCGATCCAGTGCGCCAGCACCTCGGTGTCGGTCTGCGAGCGCAGCGTGATGCCGCGCGCCTCGAGCTCGGCGCGCAGCTCGGTGTAGTTCTCGATGATGCCGTTGTGCACCAGGCACAGGCGCGCGCGCGCGTCCGGGTGCGGGTGCGCGTTCTCGTCCGTGGGCGGGCCGTGGGTGGCCCAGCGCGAGTGCCCGATGCCGATCGAGACGCCGTCCAGCTCGCCGTCGGAGAGCAGCCGCTCCAGCTCCTCGATGCGCCCGGCCTTCTTGCGCACGATCAACTGGCCGTCGCGGATCACGCCCACGCCCATGGAGTCATAGCCGCGGTACTCCAGGACGCGCAGGCCCGAGAGCAGCGACCTCAGGGTCGGACCCGAACGCAGGTAGGCGCCGACGATGCCGCACATGGCCGAGCAACTATCCGCGCGCGGGCGCGCCCACGTCCATACGTTCCCGGAAGTATTCCAGGGTGCGCCTTAATCCCTCCTCGAGCTCGATGCGCGGTTCCCAGCCCAGGAGACGGCGCGCCTTGCTGATGTCGGGCTGGCGCACCTTGGGGTCGTCCTGAGGCAACGGGCGGAAGTCGATGCGCGACTTCGAGCCCGTCAGCTCCAGCACCTTCTCGGCGAACTGCAGGATGGTCATCTCGTTGGGGTTGCCCACGTTGGTGGGCATGACCTCCTCCGAGTGCAGCAGGCGCCAGATGCCCTCGATCAGGTCGTCGACGTAGCAGAACGAGCGCGTCTGCGAGCCGTCGCCGAAGACGGTCAGGTCCTCGCCGCGCAGGGCCTGCGACATGAAGGCCGGCAGCGCGCGCCCGTCGTTCAGGCGCATGCGCGGGCCGTAGGTGTTGAAGATGCGCACGATGCGCGTGTCGACGCCGTGGTAGCGGTGGTAGGCCATGGTCATGGCCTCGGCGAAGCGCTTGGCCTCGTCGTACACGCCGCGCGGTCCGACCGGGTTGACGTTGCCCCAGTAGTCCTCGCGCTGCGGGTGCACGAGCGGGTCGCCGTAGCACTCCGAGGTCGAGGCCAGGAAGAAGCGCGCGCCCTTGGCGTGCGCCAGGCCCAGGGCCTTGTGCGTGCCGAGCGAGCCGACCTTGAGCGTCTGGATCGGGAGCTCCAGGTAGTCGATCGGGCTGGCCGGCGAGGCGAAGTGCATGACCACGTCCAGGCGGCCCGAGACGTGGATGAACTCGGTCACGTCCTGGTGGTGGAAGTGGAAGTCCGGATCGGCGAACAGGTGCTCGACGTTGCGCAGGTCGCCCGTGATCAGGTTGTCCATGCACACCACCTCGTAGCCGTTGGCCAGGAAGCGGTCGCACAGATGGCTGCCGAGGAACCCGGCGCCGCCGGTGATCAGGACACGGGGCTTGGTCATGGCTTGGGAGCGTTGGGTGGTGCGCTGGCATCGGCCGGGGCCGCGGGGGGGACCTGAGTCAGACCCGAGAAACGCGCGCGCTGGCCGGGCTCGAGGTGCGCGCGCACGCCCAGGGCCGTGAGCTCGGTCGGGTCGACGGCCGTGAGGCCGCCGGCGCCGTCGTCGGCCACCTTGCCGCGGCTCTCGATGGGGAGGCCGGGCAACCCCAGGCGCTCGGGGTCGGCGCCCGGCTCGAGCGGGTCGCTGCCGGCGGTGAGCTGCGGCAGGTCGATCGACTCGCCCGGGCTGACCTCCAGGGCCGAGGTGCGGAAGCGGATCTCGATCAGGCGCTTGGACTGGTTGGTGACGCGCAGGATCTCGTCGCTGGCGCGCTCGAGCAGGATCGTGCCGGTGGGCTCCTCCGGATCGCCGCGCAGGCGCGCGCCGCCGGGGAGCTGGACGCGGTCCTCGGGCGTCAGCGTGAGCAGCGCGTGCGTCACCGAGTGGAAGCGCACCAGCGGCTCGTCGCGCTCGGGGTCGCCCAGGCTGACGCGCGCCTCGTCGAACAGCACGATCGCGGTCGCGTCGGGCGACCACAGCAGCTCGGCCCGGCCGCTGGCGCCCGTGCGCACCATCGAGCCCGGCGCCAGGCGCTCGCGCTTGCGGTGGAAGTAGAGCGGGTAGTCGTCGCGCTCGCCCGGCCGGCGCACCCACACCGGATCGGAGTTGCGCTGCACCGTGGCGGTCTGGGCCGTGCGCGCCGTCTCGGCGTCGGGGCCGACGGGCGCGGGCGTGCTCGGCTCGGCGCCCTCGGGCAGGTACAGCGGCCCGGGCACGCGCTGCGGATAGCGCAGGCACCCGGCGGCCAGGACGGCCGTCAGCAGGGCCAGGGCTCTCGTCGGGGGTGTGCGCGGGGCGGGGCTCACGAGGGGATGCGCGGGTTGCTGGAGAAGTAGCGCTCGACGAAGCCCGTGTCGTGCTCGCCGGCGCGGAAGTCGGAGTGCGTGAGCACGCGCCGGTGCAGCGGGATGACGGTCTTCGGGCCCTGGATCACGAACTCGTCCAGGGCGCGCAGCATGGTGGCGATGGCCGAGCGCCGGTCGGCGCGGTGCACGAGCAGCTTGCCGATCATCGAGTCGTAGTTGGGCGGGATGCTGTAGCCCGAGTAGCAGTGCGTGTCCACGCGCACGCCCGGGCCGCCCGGCGGCACGAACAGCTCGATGCGCCCGGGCGAGGGCTGGAAGTCCTTGTCGGGGTCCTCGGCGTTGATGCGGCACTGGATGGCGTGGCCCTGGTAGCGCACGTCCTCCTGGCGGAAGCGCAGGCGCTCGCCGCCCGCGATGAGCAGCTGCTCCTGGATCAGGTCGAGGCCGGTCACGAGCTCGGTGACCGTGTGCTCGACCTGGATGCGCGTGTTGACCTCGATGAAGTAGAAGTTGCCCTTCTTGTCGAGCAGGAACTCGACCGTGCCGGCGTTGTGGTACTTGGCCGTGCGCGCCAGGCTGAGGGCCGCGGCCATCATGGCCTTGCGCGTCTCGGGCGCGAGCGAGGGCGAGGGCGACTCCTCGATCAGCTTCTGGTGCCGGCGCTGCACCGAGCAGTCGCGCTCGCCCAGCGTGACCAGCGTGCCGTGGTGGTCGCCCAGGATCTGCACCTCGACGTGGCGCGGGTTCTCGATCAGCTTCTCGAGGTAGACCGTGCCGTTCTTGAAGGCGGCCTCGGCCTCGCTGCGCGCCGCGTGGAAGGCGTTGACCAGGCTGGGGTCGTTGGAGGCCGCGCGCATGCCGCGTCCCCCGCCGCCGGCCGAGGCCTTGATCAGCACCGGGTAGCCGATCTGGCGCGCGACCTTGAGGGCCTCGTCCTCGTCGGCCACCGGCCCGGGCGAGCCGGGCACGACCGGCACGCCGGCCTTGATCGCGAGCTGCTTGGCGCTGGCCTTGTCGCCCAGGGCGCGGATGGTCTCGGGCGTGGGCCCGACGAACTGGATGTTGCACGAGCGGCACACCTCGGCGAAGTGCGCGTTCTCGGCCAGGAAGCCGTAGCCCGGCACGATGGCCTCGACGTCGGCGATCTCGGCGGCCGAGATGATGGCCGGGATGTTGAGGTACGACTTCGCGCTCGGCGCCGGGCCGATGCAGATGGTCTCGTCGGCCTGGCGCAGGTGCAGCGAGTCGGCGTCGGCCTCGGAGTAGATGGCCACGGTCTCGATGCCGAGCTCGCGGCAGGCGCGGATGATGCGCTGCGCGATCTCGCCGCGGTTGGCGATCAGGACGCGGCGGAACATCAGCCCTTCTTGATCAGGAACAGGGGCTGGCCGAACTCCACCGGCTCGCCGTTCTCGGCCAGCACCTCGACCACCTCGCCCTTGAACTCGGCGCGGATCTCGTTCATCACCTTCATGGCCTCGATGATGCACAGCACCGTGCCCTCGGCGAACGCGGTGCCGGGCGCCATGAAGGGCTCGGAGTCGGGCGAGGGCGAGCGGTAGAAGGTGCCCACGATCGGGCTCTTGAAGACCTCGGTGCCCGGCGGCGGTCCGGCCGGCGCCGCGCCCGCGCCGCCCGGCGCGGCGGCGGGCATCGGCGCGGCGCCCCCCACGGCCTGGGGCACCATCTGCACGACGTTGGCGAGGCTGCCCTCGGGCCCCCGCCCGGTGGAGCGCTTCAGGTGCACGCGCAGGCCGCTGTTCTTGTCGTCCAGCTCGAGCTCGGACAGATCCGCGCCCAGCATCAGGCGCACGAGCTTCTTGAGTTCGGTCAGGTCCATGGGCGGGAGGGATGGGGCCGCCCTGCCGGAGCAGGGGAACGCGCCGGCGGGCCGGAGCGGCCCCGAAGCATAGCGATCGGGTCGGACGGGTTCCCGCTCCAACCCCGCCGCGGCCCGGAGGGTGCGCGCGGCGCGGCTACTCCGCCTCCGCTGCGCGCCAGCGGCCGGACTTGCCGCCCTCCTTCTCGACCAGCTCCAGACGCTCGATGCGGATGCCCTTGTCCAGCGCCTTGGTCATGTCGTAGACGGTGAGCGCCGCCACGGCCGCGCCGGTGAGCGCCTCCATCTCGACGCCCGTGCGCCCGTGGCAGCGCGCGCGGCAGCGCACCTCGAGCACGTCCGCGCCGCGCGCCTCGAACTCGAGCTCGAGGTGCTCGAGCGCCAGCGGATGGCACATGGGGATGAGCTCGGAGGTGCGCTTGGCGGCCAGGATCCCGGCGCAGCGCGCCACCTCCTCGACCGCGCCCTTCGGCCCCTGTCCGGCCAGCACGAGCGCCAGCATTCCGGGCGGGAAGCGCACGCGTGCGCGGGCCAGCGCCGAGCGCGCGCCGGGGAGCTTTTTACCCACGTCTACCATGCGTGCCTCGGCTCCGCGCGCACCGCGGTCGACGT
>Ga0315910_10001405_pt1 | contig 22176 bp, 3 predicted proteins | sample EdamamesoilMG_FD_204470 | JGI IMG/M metagenome (GOLD analysis project Ga0315910, IMG submission 204470) | Garden soil microbial communities collected in Santa Monica, California, United States - Edamame soil | ecosystem: Environmental > Terrestrial > Soil > Garden | place: USA: California... | reverse complement strand
CAATCCTGAAATCGTTCCTGCCGGTGCCAGTACACTGGTGAGCGACAGATTTGTGGTCCCGCTTGTGCCGCAGGTATTTGATGCATTCACGGTGATGCTTCCCGAGGAAAACGATGGGGGATATGTTACATTCAGGGATGTAGTTCCTTGTCCGCTGTTAATAGTCACTCCTGCAGGAACGGTCCAGGTATAAGAGGATGCCTGGGCAACGGCGGCAATCGTATAGTCTGTTGTGTTTTCACAGATGCCCGATGCCAGTCCGTCGATAACCCCGGGTGATGATGGAATACTAAGCACGGTAACCGAAATGCTGTTGGAGACCGGGCTTCCGCAGGCATTGGATACCTGGCAGGTATAGGTTCCTGTCGCCGTGGCATTATAGGATGAGGAGGTGGCTCCGCCTATATTTCCCCCATTCAGTTTCCATTGATAGCTCAGGCCGGCACCTGTGTTGGCATTGAGCGTGACCGATCCTCCCGAACAGAACGTCGTGCTGCCTCCGGCAGTGATGGTTGCCGTGGGTGCTGAATTCACAGTAACCAATATCGTATTCGACGTTGTGCTTCCGCAACTGTTCGTCACCGCACAGGTATAGTTACCTGCAGCCGTGGCGCTGAAGAATGTCGAGGTGGCGCCGGCAATATTTCCGCCGTTCAGTTTCCATTGGTAGGTTAACCCGGTTCCCGTGTTGGCATTGAGTATTACGGATCCCCCGCTGCATATCGTCGTGTTTCCGCCAGCTGTGATCGAAGCGGTTGGAAGAGGATCAATGGTAACGGCTATGCTGTTTGAAGTAGTCCCGCCACAGTTATTGGTCACCACGCAGGTGAAGTTTCCTGCCACGGAAGCAATGTATGATGATGAGGTGGCGCCGGATATATTTCCGCCATTCAGTTTCCACTGGTAGGTCAGACCCGTGCCGGTATTTGCATTGAGTGTCACCGATCCGCCGATGCAGAAGGTCGTGCTGCCGCCGGCCGTGATCGTTGCCGGTGGCGGTCCATTGACGGTCACGGTGATTGTATTGGAAGTAGTGCTTCCACAGGTATTCGTAATCACACAGGTATAATTTCCAACGGCCGTTGCAACATAGGAAGATGCGGTGGCTCCGTTTATATCGCTTCCATTCAACTTCCACTGGTAGGTTAATCCCGTTCCCGTATTGGCATTGAGCGTAACAGAACCTCCGGTACAAATGCTGGTTGAACCTCCGGCCGAAATGACTGCAGCAGGGGGTGTCGCACTGACGCTAACACCAATAATATTCGATGTTGTATTTCCACAGGCATTCGTTACTGTGCAGGAATAATTTCCTGCCGCGCCTGCCAGGTAGGATGAGGAGGTGGCCCCTGGTATGTTGCTTCCATTCAACAGCCACTGCCAGGAGAATCCCGTTCCGGTATTGGCGTTCAGCGTCACCGAACCACCGGGACAGAACGTGGTGGGACCATCGGCCGTGATCGTTGCTGCAGGCACTGTATTGACGGTAACTGCAATTGCATTCGAACTGGTACTACCACAGGTATTGGTTACCACGCAGGTGTAATTTCCTGCCGCTGCGGCTACATAAGATGAAGCAGTGGCACTTGCAATAATTCCTCCGTTCAGATTCCATTGGTAACTCAACCCGGCCCCTGTGTTTGCGCTCAATGTGACCGATCCGCCACTGCAGATCGTGGTGCTTCCTCCGGCAGTGATTGTTGCCGAAGGCGGAGCATTCACCGTCACCGCTATCGTATTGGAAGCGATGGGGCCGCAGGCATTCGTAACCAAACAGGTATAATTACCGGAGGCCGTGGCAACATAGGACGAGGCCGTGGCCCCTGAAATAGCGATTCCGTTCAGCCTCCATTGCCAGGTAATTCCCGCGCCTGTATTCGCATTCAGCGTCACCAAACCGCCCGTACAGAAGGTCGTGCTGCCGATGGCTGTGATAGTGGCCACAGGAGAGACAACGGTAACCACAATAGTCCCCGAAGCGGTGCTGCCGCAGGCATTGGTCACCAGGCAGGTATAGCTTCCGGCTGTGCCCGCAGAATACGCGGACGATGTGGCTCCGGAAATATCACTGCCGTTGCGCTTCCACTGATAACTCAGCCCCGTGCCGGTATTGGCATTCAGGATCACAAAGCTGCCGGAGCAGATGGTCGTTGAGCCTCCTGCCGTAATCGTTGCGGTCGGAAGGGTATTGACCGTGACGGTAAGCGGACCGGAGGTTGTATTTCCGCATGTATTGGTTACGGTGCAGGTATAATTTCCCGCAGTCGTTGCAGAATAAGAAGAGGATGTGGCGCCGGAAATATTCCCTCCGTTCAGTTTCCATTGATAGGTTAACCCGGTTCCCGTATTTGCATTCAACGTGACCGAACCGCCGCTGCAGAAAGTCGTGCTTCCCACGGCAGTAATCGTTGCAGGAGGGGCGCCGGTCACCGTCACAGAAATGCTATTGGAAGTATCGCTGTTGCAACTGTTGGTGATAACACACGAGTAATTTCCCGTTGCTGTTGCCAGGTAAGCAGGTGACGTTGCGCCGGTTATATTGCCTCCGTTTAATTTCCATTGGTGTATGAACCCTGTTCCCGCCACCGCATTCAGCATCACGGATCCGCCAAGACAGAACGAAGTACCACCTGCCGCTGAGATGGTGGCAACCACTGGCATTTCCTGGGTAACAATCATCGGGTTTGAAGTGGAAATGCCGCAGGAATTGGAAACGGTACAGGTGTAACTACCCACTGAAGCGGCTGCGTAACTGGCCGATACGGCTCCGGGAATATCTATTCCGTTGAGAAGCCACTGATAGGTGCTTCCCGCCTCCGAAGGGACACTTAACGTTAAGGTATCGCCGGTACAAATGGCTGTGGATCCGCCGGCCGAAATCACGGGAATGTCCGGGCCCACGAAAACATTAACAAAGTTGGATAGTTTACCACAGGAAAGCGTGTTGGTGATGAAACAGGTATACGTGCCGGCCTGGGTTGCTATATAGGTCGAATCCGTGGCCCCGGCAATGTTGAATCCGTTATTCTTCCATTGATAGGTCCAGCCGGTTCCGGTAGTAGCATGCAGGAGTACGCTACCTCCCGGACAGAAGGTTGTAGGTCCCATGGCCGTTATGTTTGCTGTCGTTGCCGGGTAAACAGACAATGTATTCGTGTCGGATCGCGTGGTTCCGCATCCGTTGGAAATATCGCAGTAGTAAATTCCGGGAATCGTCAGATCTTCGAGAACCCAATTATTATAATTAGTGCCTGACAAATAGGTATGCGGGTTCAAAAGCGTATCGCTGTTAACATACCAGGTGGGCGTCACGATAGGTCCAAATGGAAAAAACCGGTTAAACCCGATTCCGGCAGCCTGGCCCTCGCACATCGTAACACTTTTTCCTCCGCAAACGCCCGAACAAGTCAAGTGGATAAAAATAAGCGTCCATTCATGCGGTATCAGGCTACTGTCTACACCTACCTTGACGGTATTGGAGACATTGCTCCCGCAGTTACCGGTAATGACTACATCGACATTGTACGTTCCAAGGCTCAAAGCCGTATACGACTGAGACGTGGCTCCCGTAATATCCGTTCCGTTCATTCTCCATTGCCAGGTAAACCCCGGTCCGCCGTTCGCGCTTAACACCATGGAATCGCATGCCCTCCCGGCTACGGAAGGTGTGACGGTCGCTACGATTCCGTTTGAACTGACCCGCGTGGAATCGGAATTGGCACTGCAGCCCGTGATTGTATTTGTAATCCTTGCAAAATAAGTTCCTGTCGAATCTGCTGTATAGGAAGCCTGGACTGCATTCAGAATGGGATTGCTGATTGTATTAAGATACCATTGCCAGGTGAGTCCCGGCGCGTTCGTCGCATTTAATTCCACGCTGTCCGGCGCGCAAAAACCTGTCGGGGAGCTGGCACTGACTGCGGTTGGCAGTGGCGGCAAAACAGTCGGCGCATAGTCTGCAGACATCGCTGTTCCACAGGCATTCGTCACTTCAACCTTATACGTTGAAGCGGACAGGGCATTGAATGTATAATTAGAGCCGGTCGCACCCGGGACAGGGATTCCGTTTTTATACCACTGATAGGATGTCCCCGACAGGTTGGGTGATGCTGTAAGTGTCACTGCAGTTCCTGAACACAACGTAGCAGTTGACGGGGAAGATGAGAGCGATGCCGTAGTCGGACCGATAAACACCTGCATCACGCTCGATTTCACAGCGCAGCCATTGCTATCCAGAATCCGCACATCGTAATTTCCGGTTTCGGTTACTAAATAATCAGGAAGTGTCATTCCGGGTATTGCCATATTGTTTTTATACCAAGCATACGTATAATTCACGTTTGTATCTGTGGATAGCAGCGTGGATCCGCCGCTGCAAAGAATCGTAGGATTACCGGAGCTTATGGTGATGGGTTGCGGTACAAATACAGTGACTGCAATGGAATTGGATACAGCACTACCGCATGCATTCATTACCTGGCAGGAAAAGCTGCCGCTGGTATTCGCAACATAGGAAGGCGAGGTAGCGCCGAAAATATTTTCCCCATTTTTTTTCCACTGGTAGGTTAGTCCGGCGCCGGTATTCGCGTTTAGCGTAACCGATCCGCCGGGACAGATGCTGACCGGTCCGACCGCAGAAATGCTGGCAGTTGGCAAGGTACATGCCGACAAAGCGCAGGCTCCCGCGAAAACAGGATCATTCACATCCCCTGCTGCCGTGGATCCAAGTTGCCCGTCGTTGTTAGTCGGAGAATAATCATTAATGACCTGGCCCGTGCCGTCATTCAGCATGTAATATCCGACCAGGCCGGGTTCGGTTCCCGACAGCGTTACATTCCTGTTATTTTGAATATCTGTCTGGGTACGCTCCGTATTCCACAAACGCACTTCCATGATGCTTCCCTTCAGTGCTGCATAATTGGTTCCGGAATAATAATAGTCATTACCGATATACAAAAAATTAGTTGTATTTACATTCGCCGAAGTTGCTAAAGTGGCCACCAGGCTGCCATCCACGTATAATCTGGTCGTTGTTGGTGAGGACCTGGAAACGGCAATATGATGACATGAATTATCGCGCAGATCGGGACCGCCATACGCATAGGTGCCGTTGATAATTACAATCAGCCTGCCGTTTGAAAAATAGACCCAATATCCCGAATTGGAAGTAACACGGTTCGAAAACAATGTTGGGTAAGAGGCTGTCTGGGTCACATCCAGGTTTACCCATGCTTCGAACGTAAAATTGCCTGTGCCAAAATCAGTGGAGGCGTGATGCGGAACTTTTGCATAGTCGTTGGAGCCGTCAAATTTCAGACCGGTAGAACAAGTACCGGAGATAATGATGTTGATGGCATTGGAGGTGAATGTGCCGCAAGCATTCGTAATGGCACAGGTATAACTTCCCTGGACGGATGCCGCATAGGAGGTGCCTGTTGCCCCTGCGATATCGGATCCGTTTAATTTCCACTGGTATGTTCCTCCCGGTCCTGCTGAACCGGCGTTCATCGTGGCTGTAGCCCCGTTACAAATGGTGGCAGGCCCTACCAGCGTGATGGATACCGATTGCGGAATCACCAGCACTGCAATCGTAGTGGATAACACAGTGCCGCAGCCGTTAGACACCACGACGCTGTAGTTCCCGCTTGTTGTGGCCAAATAAGAAGATGAAGTAGCTCCCGTAATGTAATTTCCATCCTTTCTCCAGTTGTAACTCCAACCGGTTCCCGTATCCGCATTCAGAGTGACGTTATTTCCGGCACAAAATGTAGTTGTCCCACCCGCCGAAATCGTCGCTGTTGGAAAGGTCCCGGGTAAAAGAGTCGTTGTAATGATGTTGGAATAGTAATCGAAATACGATGACGTCCACGGGCAATATTCAGTTAACCTCAGGACATAGTCGCCTGCCATTGTTGCCGTATATGAATAACCGGTTGCTCCAGGTATGGCCACCCCGTTCCTGTACCACTGGTAAGAAGCAACGCCTCCGCCGGACAAATAAAGGGAGCAACTTCCTCCTGCACAGAAAGAAGTGGAATTCCCGTTTGTGATCTGGCCATACGCCAGCCCGGGATCGAACAGCACAAACGTAGGAGAGGTATATGTTCCGCATAAATTCGTGACCGCAACGGTGTAATTTCCGCTATGTCCTGTATTAAGCTGGTAGTTATTGCTATTGGGAAGGATAAAGTTGTCTTCGTACCACTGGTAGAAATAAGTAGAACCGTATGGCGCCTCGAGAATATCAGTCGACGCCCCGCACATACTGGATCCCGAATTCGTGATGGTGACAGTCAATGGAGATTCGGCAGTTACCAATATCGTATTGGAAGTAGTCGTACAGGCAGGAGAAACGACGGTGACGGTTACCGAATAATTTGCTGTTGTTTTTGCATAGAAGGTTTGCGACGTTGCCCCTGTTACAGCAATGTTGTTTCTTTTCCACTGGTAGAGATAGCCGGCACCCGGGGATGCTGTTAATAACACACTGTCGCCGGTACAAAATACCAGGGGTCCACCTGCGGTAACGGTCACAGGGCATGCGGCTTCAGCATGCAACCATGGCAAAAGCGCATAAACAAGGATAAATAAAAGACGGTAGATGTTTTTCATTTCGGAATGGTTAATAGAGCGGAACGAAAGTTATTATTTTAACCCGGCTCTTCTCTATGAAAAACAGGTATTTTGGCGGAGAGTCCTTACGGTTTGGTTAACCCTTCAATTTTGGAGGTGGTTACAAAATGCCTGCACAATTCCTGACGCCTGCAATTGTGCCGGGTATGTCATGCCGATGAAAATGGGCAGCTGTTTATGAAAAAACACAACCTGCTTCCTGCTTTGTTTCGACAGATCCCGGCTTTCGTCGCGACGACCATCGCTGCTTCGGGATGACAGGCATAGCGAATTATTTTTGTACCGATTCGTCAACTTTCCCTAAAGTTCCGGTGGATAAATGTCGTAGATGCTACTCGCTTTTCACCACCCGGATTACCTTCCGCTCTTCTCCCTGTCTGATTTCTGCCAGGTATATTCCATTCGCCATCTGCGATCCGAATTCAATCTGTCGTCCCGGAGTAACCGATTCTCTTCTTTCGATAATCCGGCCGGTGATGTCACGAAGAATAAATACGCACGGACTGTCATCATCCGAATAAACCGTCATGGAAAAATAAGTACTGGAAGGATTCGGAAAAACCTCTGCGTCCAGCATGCCGCTATTCCGGCGCACAGGACCGCAATTGAGCGTGGTAATGGCAATTGGTAAAACGGAGATCGTGCTTGTCATACAGTTATTGGAAGCTGTAACGGTAATGTTGCCGCCATACTTAAACATTTTAACCTGTATTTGATTCGTGCCCTGTCCTTGTGAGATCCTGGCCTTTGTCGGAACAGTCCAGGTATAATTCGTAGCTCCCGGAACGGGCGCAATGGCGTAGATATACGACTGGTGATCACAAACCAATTGCAACCCTGAAATCGTTCCTGCCGGTGCCAGTATACTGGTCAGCGACAGATTTGTGGTCCCGCTTGTGCCGCAGGTATTTGATGCATTCACGGTGATGCTTCCCGAGGAAAACGATGGGGGATATGTTACATTCAGGGATGTAGTTCCCTGTCCGCTGTTGATCGTTACGCCTGAAGGAACGGTCCAGGTATAAGCGGATGCCTGGGCAACGGCGGCAATCGTATAGTCTGTTGTGTTTTCACAGATGCCCGACGCCAGTCCATTGATTACTCCGGGTGATGCCGGGATACTAAGCACGGTAACCGAAATGCTGTTGGAGACCGGACCTCCGCAGGCATTGGATACCTGGCAGGTATAGGTTCCTGCCGCCGTGGCATTGTAGGATGAGGAGGTAGCTCCGCCGATATTGCTGCCGTTCAGCTTCCACTGGTAGGTGAGTCCTGCGCCTGTATTTGCATTTAACGTCACCGAACCTCCTGCGCAAAAAGTAGTGGGCCCGCCGGCTGTAATGGCCGCTAAGGGTACCGTATTCACGTTAACGGCAATGGTATTGGAAGTTGTGCTGCCGCAACCATTGGTTACCACACAGGTATAGTTGCCTGCTCCTGTTGCTGCATACGAAGAGGCGGTGGCGCCGGCAAGGATCCCGCCGTTCAATTGCCACTGGTAGGTCAGGCCTGCGCCGGTATTCGCATTCAACGTCACCAGGCCCCCGGTACAGAAAGTGGTCGGACCTCCGGCAGTGATGGTCGCTGAAGGCGCCGTGTTTACGGTCACAGCAATGCTGTTCGAGGTGGTGCCGCCGCAACTGTTTGTCACCACACAGGTGTAATTTCCTGTTGCAGTGGCATTGTAAGAGGGTAAAGTAGCGCCCGGAATATTCCCGCCATTCAGTTTCCATTGCCAGGTTAATCCCGCTCCCGTATTTGCAGTCAGGGTAACAGATCCGCCCAGGCAGAAAGTAGTACTGCCGCCGGCACTGATTGTCGCGGGTGGCAAAGTATTTACCGTAACGGTTATCGTATTAGAGGTAAGTGCGCCGCATACATTGGTAATTGCACAGGTATAATTTCCGGCCGCTGTGGCGTTATACGTGGAGGAAGTGGCGCCCAAAATATTTCCTCCGTTTAATTTCCATTGCCAGGTAAAACCGGCGCCAGTTGTTGCATTGAGTGTTACTGAACCTCCGGTACAGAACGTCGTGCTTCCGCTTGCGGTAATCGTTGCCGTAGGCGCAACCACGGTAACCGTTATCGTTCCTGAAATACTGCTGCCACAGGAGTTGGTGATCAGACAGGAATATACGCCGGCTGTACCGGCGGCATAAGAGGATGCCGTAGCTCCGGAAATATTACCTCCGTTCAGTTTCCATTGCCAGGAATACCCGGCTCCGGTTGCCGCATTCAGGGTTACAAAACCGCCGGAGCAAATGGTCGTAGATCCGGCTGGCGTAATGGTTGCAACAGGCAGGACGCAACCTGTCAGAGGACAAGCTGCGATGGAGGAAGGATCCAGTGTTTCGACAGCCGTAGTGGATCCTAAAACTCCGTCGCGTCCAACGGCTGAATAATCATTGACTGTCTGGCCGTTTCCTTCATTCATCCTCCAGTAACCGATCAGCCCGGGTTCATTTCCAACCAGGAACGTATCTTTCGCCGCTACGATTTGTGTCTGCGTACGCGCCAGGTTCCAGTAACGGATTTCACGGATGACTCCTTTAAACGGGTTCGGATTCGGTTGATCGCTTCCGATCCATAGAGCGTGACTGCTGCTGATACTTTGACTAAAGTTGACGCTGGTGTTGGCGTATACAATTATCCCGTCAACGTAATAGGTAACATCGTTTCCCAGGCGCGTAACAGTAACATGGTGACATAGATTATCCCGCAAATCAGCTCCTACCTGTGCAACGTTGATCCCTCCCAGACGCAAAGAAAGCTGTCCGTTAGTCAGGTATACTAAAAATCCATTGGTCGCCGTTCCCCTGTTTCCAAAAATGATAGGAAGACTGAATGACTGTGAAACATCGGCCTTTATCCAGGCTTCGGCCGTAAAATCTCCGGTACCCAGGTTATAAATAGTGCTGTCGGCAATGGTCACCCTGTCGTTGCTGCCGTCAAATAAAAGTCCTGAATTGCAGACAGGCGTCACCGTCAGCACCAAAACATTGGATAAAAAGGTGCCGCAGCTGTTCGTAATACTGCAGGTAAAGCTTCCCGCTACGCTGTTCGTGTAGACGGAGGAAGTGGCTCCTGGAATATCGACCCCGTTAAGTTTCCACTGGTAACCCGCTCCGGGTCCTCCGTCCGATGCGCTGAGCAGAACGGTTGCCCCTGCACAGAAGGACGTAACTCCTCCTTCCGCAGAAATCGTCGCAGAAACAGGTAGCTCAACAACTGCAATGGAATTGGAAACGGAGAATCCGCAGGCATTATTCACCGCGCAGACATAGGATCCTGTAGTATCTGCTACGTATGTCGGGGCGGTTGCGTTGGCAATATTTATTCCGTTACGGCGCCATTGGTAAGTGAGCCCGGTTCCGGTATTTGCGGAAAGCGTCACGGAACTACCCGCACAAAAAGTAACCGGACCACCTGCGGAAATTGCAGCAGGGGGCAACGTGCAACCGGAAAGTGCGCAGGCACCGGCAAAAACGGGATCGTTTGTATCGGCAAGCGGGGAAGATCCAAGTTGCCCGTCGTTATTCGTGGAGGAATAGTCATTTACGACCTGGCCTGTGCCGTCATCCAGCCTGTAATATCCAACGAGTCCGGGTTCCGTTCCTGACAGGGCGATATTCCTGGTATTCTGGATATCGGTAAGTGTGCGGCCAATATTCCACAAGCGCACTTCCATGATGTTTCCTTTCAGGGCTGCATAACTGGTACCGGAGTAATAAGGATCATTTCCGATGAGAATAAAATTCAGGCTTGACACGGAAGGGGCGGCGGTTCCCAAAGTTCCGAGTAAGGCCCCGTCCAGGTATATATATGTTCCCGTCGGCGTGATTCGCGAAACTGCGATGTGATGGCAGGCATTGTCCCTTAAATCGGGTCCGAGCGTAGTGCTGATGTTGTTGACTAATACGGTGAGCCGTCCGTTATTGAAGTAAATCCAATACCCCGAATAATATTGATACCGGTTAGACAAAACGGTCGGATAGATGGCCGTCTGGCTCACATCCAGGTTCACCCATGCCTCCAGCGTAAAATTGCCTGTGCCAAAATCAGTGGAGGCATGATGCGGAATTTTTGCATAGTCGTTGCCTCCGTCAAACTTAAGTCCGGTGGAGCACGTACCGGAAATCGTAATCGTGCGTGTGTTGGAAGTAAAAGTGCCGCAGCTATTGGTGATCGTACAGGTATAACTACCCTGGACAGTGGCCGCATACGATGAGCCTGTTGCGCCCGTGATATTGGAACCGTTCAATTTCCACTGATAGGTGCCTCCCGGGCCGGCCGAACCTGCAGTCATCGTTGCAGAGGCCCCGTTGCAAATCGTTGCCGGACCAATCAGCGCGATGAATACGGTTTGTGGAATGACTGTCACAGCCAGGGTATTTGAAAGTAAGGCACCACAGGGATTGGATACCTGCACTCCATAAGTACCGTCCAGGGTAGCAGTATACGAGGAAGATGTCGCTCCGGAGATATAACTTCCGTTTCTATGCCAGGCGTAACTCCATCCGCTTCCGGTGTCAGCCTGGATTGTGACGCTGCCCCCGGCACAAAATGTGGTGGGGCCGCCTGCCGAAATGTTGGCTGTCGGAAAGGACCCGGGTTGAACCGTCGTCGTGATATAGTTAGAATAGAAATTGGAATACGAGTAATTCCACCAGCAGTAATCCGTTAACCTCAACACGTAAGTTCCTGCCGCAGTGGCTGTATAAGAAGTTCCGGTTTCTCCTGCCAGGGCTATTCCGTCCTTGAACCACTGATATCCTGAAAAATACATTCCCGTGTAGAGCGTTACACCTCCCCCGGCACAGAAGGAAGTCGGTCCGTCAGGCTGGATCCAGCCATACGGGTTTAAATCGTAAGACGGGTTATAAAATACAAATGTCGGGGATGTATAGGTTCCGCAGGTATTGGTGACTGCAACGGTATAATTTCCGTTATGTCCTGTCTGGATCTGGTAGCTGTTGGTATTTGGCAGGACATGGTTGTCTTCATACCATTGATATAGATAAGATGAGCCGTAAGGAGCTTCGAGGACATCTGTCGAGGATCCACACATGCTAAACCCCGGATTTGTAATGCTCACCGACAGAGGAGCTTCGGCTGTAACTACGATAGTGTTTGATGACGTCGTGCATGCGGGAGATACTACAGTTACAGTCACCGAGAAATTTCCGGATTGCCTGGCCATATAGGTTTGTGTCGTAGCGCCGCTGATATTGATTGCATTCCGTTTCCACTGGTAAAGGTAACCCGTGCCTGTCGTAGCTGTAAGTAATACGCTGTCGCCGGTGCAGAATACCGTGGGTCCGCCGGCAGAAATGGTAACGGGACATGCCGCTTCAGTACGAACGCCTGCGGCAAAAAATAACAGGAACAGGATTAAAACGTAAAGGTTTTTCATAGGACTTGCTTTTCACTACGAAATTTCGGGGTTTTATTGCCACCAAAGATGCCTGTAACCAATAATTTGGTTAGGTGGCTCCTGGATATGGTAAATTGACCATATCAATAGGCGACGAAAACGACAAGGGGGTTAATCCCGTGCTATTGGGTCTTCACCACGCGCAAAACCTTGCGTTCTTCCCCCTGGATGATTTCAACAAGGTACACACCTCCTGAAAATTGTTTTCCGAACTCTACCGATACTCCCGGGCTGACGCTTTCCATATACTCCACTACCCTGCCGGTCAGATCATGAACGATCAACTTACAGGTAGAAAGGTCATCGGATAAGACCCGAAGCGTAAAGTGATCCGGCGACGGGTTTGGATAAATCACCGCATCCAGCATACGATCGATGGTATGGTTGACTGTAGCAGGTGCCGCACCGCAACGGTTGTTCTTCGAAATGGATTTGGTCCGCGCCGCGCTGGTACCGCAACCGTTCGAAGCCGTAACTGACAGTGTGCCACTTGTGAAGTTGGAGGCATAACTGACCGTAACTGTGTTCGTGCCCTGGCCGCTGATCACAGTTCCCGCCGCGGGAGCTGTCCAGTTATAGGTCATTCCGCTCACTGCAGTTACTGAATAAATTTCCGTAGTGGACGGACAGGCTTTGTTGTTGCCCGAAATATTCGATGGTGTTGCAGGCGCTGTTCCGCTGGTGACGGTAATGGTATTGGATGTGGTCGTGCCACAGGTATTCGAAACGGCACAGGTATAGCTGCCTGTAGCAGTAGCCGTATAAGAAGATGACGTTGCTCCCGTGATAGTACTACCGCCCAGTTTCCACTGGTAAGTTAATCCGGCCCCGGTATTGGCGTTCAGTGTCACAGAGCCGCCTGTACAAATCGCAGTGGATCCCGCTGCTGTTATGGTCGCTGCAGGCAGCGGGTTAATGGTGACGGCGATGGCATTGGAAGTCGTGCCGCCGCAGGTGTTTGATACCACACAAGTATAGCTTCCCGCTGCCGTGGCATTGTATGAAGATGCTGTAGCTCCCGTGATGTTATTGCTGCCCAATTTCCATTGGTAGGTCAATCCTGTTCCCGTATTGGCATTCAGCGTAACGGAACTTCCCTGGCAAATGGAGGTCGATCCTGCCGCTGTAATGGTTGCAGTGGGCGATGAATTGACCGTAACACTGATGCTGTTTGAAGATGTACCGCCGCAAGCATTGGAAACCACACAGGTGTAACTTCCTGCTGCCGTGGCATTATAGGATGCTGCTGTAGCTCCGGTAATGTTGTTCGTATTGAGTTTCCACTGGTAGGTTAATCCCGTTCCCGTATTGGCATTCAGTGTGACCGACCCCCCGGTACATAGCGAGGTGGATCCTCCTGCTGTAATATTCGCCGTGGGTAGCGCACTAATGGTAACCGTGATGGCGTTTGAGGTATTGCCGCCGCATAAATTGGATACCACGCAGGTATAGCTTCCCGCAGCCGATGCATTGTAAGAGGAGGCCGTTGCACCCGCAATATTGTTCGTACCCAGTTTCCACTGGTAGGTTAATCCCGCTCCGGTATTGGCATTCAAAGTGACAGAGCCGCCTGGGCAGAACGATGTCGGGCCGCCTGCTGTGATGCTGGCTGTGGCTGAGGGAATAACCGATAAGGTAATGATGTTGGAAACGGTGCTTCCGCAAGGTCCTGTCACCAGGCAGGTGTAATTCCCGGCTGTGCCTGCCGTATAATCAAGGGCTGTAGCCCCGGTGATATTCACCCCATTGAGCTGCCATTGGAAGTTTGTTCCATTATCTGTATTCAGGTTCAGCTTGGCTGAAGATCCCTGGCAAAAGGAGGCCGGATCGTTCGTAAAAATGTCGGCCGATGGAGCGGGAATAATCGTTACGGTTATGGCATTTGAAACCAGCGTATCGCAGGGATTCGACACCTCGCAGGTGTAATCCCCCGGGGTGGTGGCCGTATAAATGTAGAGCGTTTCAGCAGGCAGCACCACGTTGTTTTTCATCCACTGGTAGCGTACACCGGGTGCTGTATCGGATTCCAGTTTCACGTTGCTGCCGGCGCAGAAAGAAGTGGATCCATGGGCCGTGATGTTGGCTGATGGAGGAGGAATGATGGTGACTGCAATCGAATTGGAAGTACTGCTTCCGCAGGCATTGGTGACCACGCACGTATAAGTGGCCCCGGCAAAGGCTCCATAGGTGTCACTGGTCGCGCCGTTAATATTCACGCCATTGGCCTGCCACTGATACGTTAAACCTGCTCCTGTATTGGCATTCAGGGCAACCATGCGGCCGTTACAGAAAGATGTGGGACCCGAGGCGCTGATCACAGCCGGGGGAAGCGGATCGACAATAACAGAAATCGTATTCGATGTCGTGCTGCCGCAACTATTCGTAACCACACAGGAATAGTTGCCGCCGGCCGTTGCGGAATAGGAAGATAAAGTCGCGCCGGAAATAGTATTTACTCCGAGCTTCCATTGGTAGGAAAGTCCGGTGCCTGTGTTGGCGTTTAATGTCACCGATCCGCCGGCGCAAAAATTCACAGGTCCTCCTGCTGAGATGGATGCCGCAGGTGCCGGATCAACGGAAACTGAAATAGCATTGGAAACTGCGCTGCATATACCATTCGATACTTCACAGGTAAAATTGCCTGCTGCGATTGAGGTATAGGAAGATGCCGTTGCTCCGCTGACCGGTAGTCCGTCCTTTTTCCACTGATACGTTAACCCCGCACCGGTGTTGGCATTGAGCAAAACAGAACCGCCGGAGCAAAAGGTCGTAGGTCCTGCCGCTGTGATGGCAGCAGTGGGAAGTACGGTGTAGGAAATGGTAAGTGCCGGCCTGTTGGCCGGATCGATATTGTCGCTGGACCCGAAAATAAGTGCGCGTTGAGTGGTTTCTATCTGAAGCATGAGGCGGAATCCATAATTCGTAGAAGGATTGGCTACCATGTCCTGGGCTAGCGATGTAACATCCACTGCATAATCCTGGTGCCCATCCGTGCTGGCGGGGAGGATGACCTGGCCACTCGTCGTGGTAGTGGGTTGGGTATTCCACGTTACGGTATTTTCATTCCATGCCGAAGTGACTTGCTGAATCACCGCGCTATTGCTTCCTGAGTGAGATCCCGGGGGAGTTGGATTACTGGAATTGGGATCGTTATATAAATTCAATACCGCAGATTGTAAAAAGGCATTGGCAGGGATGCTGCTGAGATCAAATCGGATCAGGCTGCGTTGCAAGGCCGGGGATCCGCTAACCGTCCAGGCCATGGCATTGAGTTCACCTGTGTTGCCATAATTCGTATTAGCCTGGCTACTCAGGCTGCCTATTAATGCATCCATGCCGTCGGCGCTTCCGGGTTGCAAAGTAATGGTCACCAGCCCCGCATAGGTAACGGTTAATGCATTCGATTCCGAACTGCATCCGTTTAGTGTCACGATGCAGGTATAACTTCCAATAGATCCTGCGGCCAGTGAAGACGTGGTTGCGCCAGGGATGGCAGTACCGTTTTTCTTCCACTGGTAACTAAGGCCGGCGCCGGAATTCGCATTCAGCGTGACGGTACTGCCGGGGCATATGGCAAGTGAACCGGAAGCAGTGACAGACGCCGGCGTTGCGCTGGTAACGGCAACGGTAATGGCATTTGAAAGCGACGTGCCGCAGGGATTTGTGACATTGCAGGTATAGCTGCCGGCAACAGTAGCGATATAGCCGACCTGTGTAGCTCCCGGAATGATGATTCCATCACGCAGCCATTGGAAGCCGGTACCTAAACTAATAAAGGAATGCAAAGAAACTGAGCCGCCCGGACAAATAGTCGTATCCGCATCCGCAACGATCGTTGCTACAGGCACTGCATCATACTGATTGACCGATATAAAATTGGATGTAGTAGTACAAGTTCCATTCGATACCGAGCAGGTATACGTACCGGTTAATGTGGCTGTATACGTTGACAAGGTGGCGCCAGGGATATTGATCGAATTTCTGATCCACTGGTAAGTCAGACCGGCGCCTGTGTTCGCGCTAAGCAATACAGATCCGTTACAAAAGCTCGTAGGGCCGCCTGCTGTAATCGTTGAAGTTGCAGCCGTTACTACCTGGTTCGTTGAATAAAAATCCCCGCATAAACCTGTATAAAGTCTGACATAATACGTACCGGCACTGGTAACAGTAAGCGAATTCATATTGGATCCCGAATTCCAGGAACTACCATTCCTGTACCAGTAATAATACTGAGCATAAGGATGGGGTGGAATACTCAGCGTAATGGTTTGACCCGGGCATAAGGCCAGGGGTCCGCTGGCAGTTACTGTCATGTCCGGAACAGGCCGAATGGTAATATCCATTCCTTCCACACCGGTAAATCCATCATAGGTGTTAGCCGTGCCGCAGCTATTGCTTACCCTGCAGTTATAGAAGCCGGATTGTGAAGGATGATACTCGTATGCAGTAGCACCGGGAATATCCACGCCGTCGCGTGTCCATTGGTAGGTATTCCAGAGACTATATGGTTGAGGCAGCAACAAGGAATCAGTACCGAAAGGCCAGTTATTGGTGCGGATAAATGATCTTACTGTCAGGTAGGGTATGTTGGCATTCGAGCAATATGTAGTGCCGCTGCCGTCATTTTTATAAATCTTATGAACGCTTCCAAACACCGTACTGCGGACCCTGGCATCCGTGGAATTGGAGATAGCGCACCCGTTGTTCAGACTTACCTTATACGTGCCGGTCGCCATATAAGTATTGCCCGGAACCATGCCTGTAGGCAGGATATTCGATGTGCCGGAATAAATTAAACGGTCGGTCCTGCTTCCAAAACCGTCGTCCTTCGCAATGTACCAGGTATAGGTTCCCAGGTTGGCAGGCTCTGCGAAGAGGACGTTGTTGGAATTGCAATAGTCGAAGACGCCAGATCCGATGGAGGTCTCTATGTTGCCGGTTGCAGTAATATAGATCGGGGTAGCCACGCCGGCTGTCAGGGCCAGGGATGCTGTTGCAGCGGCTCCGCAGGTAGCATTCGTCACCAGGCAGGAAAAGTTTCCACTGGCTGTTGCATTGTAAGTACCGGCTGTGGCTCCGGGAATATCCACACCATTGAGACGCCATTGGTAAGTCGATCCCGCCGGGCTGGCCGTTAATGTGGAACTCGTACAAAATTGTGTGGCTGTCGCAGTGACATTCGGTGTAGCATAAATGCGGATAGCGGCCGGCACCGGTGCCGTACATCCGGGAACAGAAACGACACAGGTGTAATCACCGGCATTGGATGCCAGGTAATTTGTATTTGTTTCAAACCGGATGTTCACCCCGTTTTTTGTCCATTGATAAGTAGTTCCGGCAGGCATTTGACCCGCATTCGTAATCTGCAGGAAGACTGTTCCCGAACAGGAATTCGGATTCCCGTTTGTAACGGCAAGTACAGGAACGGGAGCTTGCGTAATGGTCACTCCGTTGGATGAAGAGGTTCCGCATGTATTCGTGACGTCGCAGGAATATACTCCGGGAGTGTTTGGGCCAATGCATATCGAGGAACTGCCTGAACAATTCGAAGTAATGGGTGTGCCGTTTAGTCTCCACTGGTAATTGACACCTATTTCTTTGCTGAAATACAGATGGGGTCCGTAATTAACTCCGGGACATAGCCAGGTCTGGTTATTCAGCACAAACACGGTTTGTACGGGTGGTAGCGATGTAAAATAAGCGACAGTAACTGCGTTGGAATTGGTGGCGCAACCCTGGCTGCTGGTGATTTTGACTAAGTACCCGCTATTTTGATTTACCGGCGGCAAATAAATCTGGCTTGTGGCGCCGTTGATAATTTGATTGGATCCGAAATTGTTCTTGTACCATTGATAAGTATAACCGGCACCCGCCGTAGCGGTCAAAGTTACTTGCTGCGAGTCGTTGCAGAAGGTCGTAGCCCCCCCGGATGTAATGGCTGCCGAAGGATTTAAATTCACCGTGACAGGGATGCTGTTGGAAACCACGCTGCCACAGGCATTGGTAACCACGCAGGTGTAATTTCCTGCCTGGTTGACACTGCGGGAAGAGGAGGTGGCACCGGAAATGTTGGTTCCGTTCAGCTGCCACTGGTAGGTCCAGCCTGTTCCCGTCGTCGCTGATAAAGTCACCGAACTATTGGAGCAGAAAGTCGTCGAGCCGCCGGCAGAAATAGAAGCCACTGGCAGCTGGAGCAAAGTAACCGTAATCGGGTTCGAAGCAGCCGACGCCTGGGAACAGGCATCATTCGTAGTCAGCGTACAGGTAACTACGCTGCCGTTTGTCAAGGTAGATGTGAAATACGTGAGGCTGTTAGTCCCTACGTTAATTCCGTTCACTTTCCATTGATAGGTAGGATTCAACCCTGCATTTTGCGGCAATGCCAGGTAGGTTGCCGTGGCGCCCGAACATACGGAAGCAGGTCCGCTGATAGCAATAGCCGGTCCGGCCGAATTACCGACAGAAAGAGTTGCAGCATTGCTGGTGATGGAAGGGTTACAAGAGCCTGTCACCGTACAGGAATATTGCTTCAGGTCGAAGTTGGCAGGAACGCCGGTCAGGATAAGTACCGAAGAGGTGACGCCGCTGTATACTCCCCCGTTCGTAAGGCTCGTTCCGTTCTCCTTCCATTGGTAGGATAATCCGGCACCGGAAGCTGCAATGGTAAATGACGTATTGGCTCCTGAACAGACAAAAGCGTTGACAGGTTGTTGGGTAATGGATGGAGCGTTATTGACAGTTACTGCAATGGCATTGGAGGTGATGAAACCACATGTGTTTCCGACATCACAGGTATAAGATCCCCCCGAAGCAGCGGAATACGTGGCACCCGTTGCAGATGGAATGGCCGTTGCATTCTTGTTCCATTGGTATGTTAATCCCGTGCCTGTATTGGCGCTCAGGGTAACGTTACCGCCGCTGCAGAATGTTGTTGATCCGCCTGCTGTTATGGATGCCGGCGGAGCGGATGCCTGAACGGTGACCGCTATGGCAGAAGATACACGCGTGCAACCGCTCAACGTAACGGCTACCGTATAGCTTCCTGTTGTCGTTGCGGAATAGGAAATGGCCGTAGCTCCGGGGATGTCGACCCCGTCCTTACGCCAGCGGTATGAATAGCCTGTTCCGGTATCGGCCGTCAGCGTCACGCTTCCGCCGGTGCAAAAAGTGGTCGGTCCGCCGGCAACAAGGTTACCGGAAGGAGAAAGCACCGTGACTGGAATAGCATTCGAAAGCGTATTCCCACAGGAATTACCGGCCACACACTGGTAGCTCCCTGTTGTCCGTGCATAGTAAGTAATGGCAGTAGCCCCTGTAATACGGCTGCCGTTTTTCATCCACTGGTAGGTCGTGCTTCCGGCGGAAGATGCGGACAACAGCACGGAATCGGTATAACACACCGTGGTTGGACCGGTTGCCGTTACAGTAGCCGACATAGCAGGGCAGTTGGTGCAACCCGGTCCGAATGCCGGGTCATTGACATCAGCGGAAGTGGTAGTACCCAGGAAGCCGTCGTTATTTGTTGGCGAAAAATCATTAATGACTTGTCCGGAACCTTCGTTGCATTTCCAATAGCCGATAAGCCCCGTCTCAGTACCTGTGAGCATGGAATTCATGGTGCTTTGAATGGCGGCTTGTGTACGTGCTATGTTCCAGTATCGCACTTCATGCATGAAACCCAGGGAACCTGAATAATGTCCAAAAGAAATCGGGGAAGCGCTGTTTTGTGTGAAGGTGCCAAAGAAAAAACCGCCCAGGAAAGTTCCGTCGAGATAGAAACGGATGGTGGTACCAATTCGTGTTACGGCAATATGATGGCACTGGTTATCGAACAAAGAGGTCACCTGGTTGGATTGAACGTAGGTGAGGTATTCCTGGAAATTAAGGCGCCTGTTAACGCCGTCATAAATAACAATGCTTCCATGGCCCGTGCTGTTGTTGTATAGGTCGAAGAGCCAGAACCTCCCGTTGCCATACTGAACACTGCTAAACTTCAGCCAGAACTCAATCGTAAAATCTCCACTGCCTACATCATAGGTGGCAAGCGTTGGTACCGTTACGCGTTTGCCCGCCGCGTCAAAAACCAATCCGCCTGAATTGATCTGGGAAAAAGAGAGGGAGGTGTATACAAAAAAGAAGATGAGGAATATAAGTTTTTGCATGAATAGGTCCGTTAGAATTTGCCTGATAAGGACGCGCTTAATTTGTAATAAAAATAATGGAAATAGTTTTTTTCAGCCGCATAAATAATCAAAATTTGGCCAACAGAAAATGATGTATGGCCAATAACATAAAAAGTGCGGTGTAAGATTTTTTTACAGTGAAAACAAGCACAAAAAGGGAATGGACGCCTGCGACAATTTGCAACTATTCAACGTGGAAAGTCCCGCATCCGGATCACACACCCTTTACGTTGAAAATCGTTTTCATGGAAAATGATTCGTTCAGTCTTCCTCCTTCAACCTTACCTTTCCCCTGGCCTTCTTCCGGCTGGATTCCTTCTTCTTATCCTTCACCACCTTAGGATTGAAACGCCCGTCATAAAAGCCCTGGGCCATGGCCAGCTTCCGCTGGATAGCCCGGGCGCGCTTATTTCTGTCCTTTTGAATGGCTTGCCTTTTCATGATTCACGGTGAATTTGCTACGTAAAGCTATCAAAATCACCGGAAAAGATTGCAGCCGATAACTTTTTTTACTAAGTTTCGGGTAGCAAATTTCGTTCTGAACCCTTTAAAACCGCAAAGCCTATGAAAGTCTATGACGACAAGCACATCAAGAACGTTGTTCTTGTAGGCGCATCTAAATCGGGAAAGACCACGCTGGCCGAAGCCATGCTCTTTGAAGCCGGACTGATTAACCGGCGTGGCACCGTCGAAGAAAAAAACACCGTATCCGACTATCACGACATTGAGCATGAACGCGGCAACAGCGTGTATGCCACGACGATGCATACGGAATGGCGCGATTATAAAATAAACATCATCGATACTCCCGGGCTCGACGACTTTATCGGCGAAGTAATTTCTTCCCTGCGCGTGGCCGACACAGCCGTGATGATGCTCAATTCCGAAAACGGCGTGGAGATCGGCACCGAATTGATCTGGAATTACGTGGAGAAATTCCAGAAGCCCATCATCTTCGCCGTCAACCACCTCGATCATACGAAAAGCGATTTCGAAAATACCGTGGAACAGGCACGCCAGCGATTCGGCCATGCCATCACGCTCATGCAATATCCCGTGAAACAAGGCGATGGCTTTGACTCCATCATCGACCTCCTCAACATGGTGATGTATAAATTTCCCGCACAGGGCGGCAAGCCGCAAAAACTTCCCATTCCCGCCGACGAACAGGAGAAAGCCAACCTCCTCCATAACGCACTCGTGGAAAAGGCTGCGGAGAACGACGAAAAACTCATGGAGAAGTTTTTTGAAAAAGGCACGCTCGAAGAAGACGAGTTGCGCCAGGGACTGAAGCTCGGCATGCTGCATCACGACGTATATCCTGTATTTTGCCTGGCCGCAAAAAAAGACATGGGCAGCGGACGCCTCATGGGCTTCATCGACAACGTAGCGCCCAGCGCTACCGATCAGTTCGAGGAAGTACTGGAAGGCGGCGGCAAGCAGGCTTGTGATCCCAAAGGTCCGGCCTCCTTATTTGTTTTTAAAACACTGATTGAACCGCACCTTGGAAAGCTTTCCTTTTTTAAAGTGATGAGCGGCGAATTGAAAACAGGCATGGACCTGTACAATCCCCGGTCGCGCGCCACCGAACGCCTCAACCAACTGTTTATCATGGACGGCAAAAACAGGAACCCCGTCGAAAAATTTGTAGCCGGCGATATCGGCGCTACCTTGAAGCTAAAGGACACGCATACCAACGACACCCTCTGTCTTCCCGGCAAGGAAATTCAGTTTGAACCCATTCACTTCCCCGAACCGCGCCTGCGCACGGCCATCGTAGCAAAAAATAAGACCGACGATGAAAAGCTGGGCATGGTACTTCATGAAATCCCCGAAGAAGATCCTACGCTCATGGTGGAATATTCCCGTGAACTGAAACAGGTCATTCTCGGAAGCCAGGGTGAATTGCATCTCAGTACGACCAAA
>Ga0315910_10001404_pt1 | contig 22214 bp, 20 predicted proteins | sample EdamamesoilMG_FD_204470 | JGI IMG/M metagenome (GOLD analysis project Ga0315910, IMG submission 204470) | Garden soil microbial communities collected in Santa Monica, California, United States - Edamame soil | ecosystem: Environmental > Terrestrial > Soil > Garden | place: USA: California... | reverse complement strand
CGGGGCCCGCGGGCCGATGGGGTTAGAGGAGTTGACGAGCTATAAGTGGCTCGGGATCGGAAACGGCCAAGTGCGAAGCTGAGTCTAAACTCCTTCGCTGCTAGCTCTGCCCCTGACTCCATTGAGGGAGTAGTGCCGCCCCCATGACCCAGACCTGCAGCTTCCCGCTGGACTTACTGGTTGTTCTTGGCAACGGTCGCCTCTTTACCCGCCGCACCAAACACGACCTCGTAACCTTTATCTTTCTTGGTGATGGTGGCGGTGCGGTTGAATTTCTTCGCCAGCTTCACCGCGAGTTCAGCACGGTTTGAATCAGGCGTGGAAATCTTTTCGGTTCCCTTCTCGATCATCTTCTCAACCGCCGCAGACCATTTCTGATCAGCTTCACTGAGTTCGCCGGCAGAGGCGGTGAAAGCGGTCAAGAGACCCACTGCAAGAAACAATGATAGTTTTTTCATAAGCAACTTCGGGCATGACCAACATGGCCACGCCATCTTAATACCCACTAACACAAAGCGTGCCAGCGCCGGCGCACCTTGTTGAACGCATTGATGGGCGAAGTCTGGCCTCTGGTTCGCCCAAGAATGAGACGCCGCAACCCGAATGTAGCGAGACACTGCATGCTTGGTTTGCTTTGCTGCGCGGTTTAACCTCACGAAGTGAGCGACACTATGGTTAGTCAATCCCAGGATGCCGCCAGGCAAAGCGCCCGCGCGATCCGTCAGGCACTTCCTGCAAACGGCCTATTCGCCGGGCAAAGCTGGCGTATCTCCCCTGCCCCATTTCCGCTCGACAAGGTGCTGGCAAAGGAAATCGAATCACTCGGACGCGTGCTGCTCCAGTTTTATCGCGCGGTCAATTTGTTGTACCGCAAGAGTGCCGAAGGTAAAATGCCAGAATGGGTCGCAAGCTGGCTTGATCTTGGAAAACCTGCCGACCTGATCGCGTTGCAGCGTTCACCCGCGTTCAAAAACGACGTGCCGCGGGTCATTCGTCCCGACCTGTTGATTACTGAACACGGGTTAAGCGTGACGGAACTGGATTCGGTACCCGGCGGCATAGGGCTGACTGCCTGGTTGAATCAGACCTATCACAGATCCAATTCCCTCGATGCTCGATCTGCAATTCTGGGCGGCGTCGACGGAATGCTGCGCGGCTTCGAAAGCATTTTCGGCGACGCGAAGCAGATCCATATCGTCGTCTCTGAGGAGTCGGCAACGTATCGGCCCGAGATGGAATGGGTGACCAGCCAACTTGGCTCACGATTTACGGTTCGTGATTCGCGATTCAGCGATTTTGGGGATGGTGACGCCGTTTATCGTTTCTTCGAATTGTTCGATCTCGCGAACGTGCCGAATGCGAAGCACATCTTTGAACTCGCAGCGGAAAAGCGTATCCACCTCACGCCACCACCCAAGCCGGTATTCGAGGAGAAGATGCTGTTTGCGTTGCTTTGGAACCGGAATCTACATCACTTCTGGCGGCAGGAGCTGGGCGAGGGATTTCTCAAACGCATGCAACGGCTCGTGCCCTACACCTGGGTGGTGGATCCGTCGCCCCTGCCACCGCAAGCCGCGATCCCCGAGCTGAACCTCACCGACTGGCAGCAACTTAAGACCCTCTCGCAAAAGGAGCGCGAGTTGATCATGAAGGTATCCGGCTTCTCCGCCCACGCCTGGGGCGCACGCGGAGTTTTCCTTGGAAGCGATCTTTCGCATGAAGACTGGTCGAAAGTGGTGGACGAGGCAGTGCAGTATTTTCAGGAATCGCCGCGCGTGTTGCAGCGTTTCCACAAACCCGCGCTGGTCGAGGCGCAGTGGTTTGATTTCGACAAGGACGAAGTCGTGCCGATGAAAGGGCGCGCCCGGTTATGCCCGTACTATTTTGTCGCGGGTGATAGTGATGCGGCCCGCCCTGCGCTCGGCGGCGTGCTGGCCACGATTTGTCCGGCGGATAAGAAGATCATCCATGGCATGACTGACGCGGTGCTGTCGCCCTGCTCGGCATGAACCTGGAACTGAACAGCCTGTTTCATTTTTGTGCTGCTGGCCTTCGGCTCGTTGTTTTAATCGTGGACCCGATCGCTACCGGGGCGGCCTTTCTGGCCATAGCCCCGCGCGACACGCCGGAGCAGCGCGTCCAAGTGGCAGGACTGGCAGCGCTGGTAATGGCAGCGGTGCTGTTGGTTTTGCGTGGCAGGAACGGTGATCTTCAAATACCTTGGCATTACCATGCCGACATTTCGAATCGCAGCGAGCTTTGTCCCGCGGCTCAAAGCGGACTGGTTTTGGGACTTCATTGCCCGCACGCGGGAAGAACTGGCCGAGCGGTTTTTAGCCCCGCAAAAATGCGAGACTCGGCTGTGACTCGGTACGCACGGCCACGCCACTGCATTGTACCAGAATCATAATATTGCAGGCACGCGTCATGCCTGAGCACAAATCCGGTGGCTCGGATTTCAGTCTGCATAACCGCTATCGTTCTGTCTTCGCGGATTGCTTCATTCTGAAGTCCGATCGCGACCTGCACGTTTCCAGCTTTAGACTTTGGACTCAAGCCTCTAGACTTTTAGGGTGAGCAAAAAGAGCGGGCACATTGCGGCGAGAATTGCACAATTTCACGGCCAGGAACTGGATGCACATTATCTGGGATATTTCGACTGTTTCAACCAACAGTTGTTTTACGAGGCGCACGACGTGTTGGAGGAACTCTGGCTGGCGGATCGGCACGGACAGGACGGCGATTTTTTCAAGGGCCTGATCCAACTCGCCGGCGCGTTTGTGCATGTGCAGAAGAACCGTCGCGGACCAGCACAGGCGTTGCTACGGCTGGCACAAGCGAATCTGGTAAAATATCCGATTCGTCATCACCAGCTTGACGTGGCCGGAGTGTTGCAACTGATCCGGGACTGGTTTCGGAAGTTGGATGAGCCGGGTGAGGTTGCCACCGCGTTGCAACGGCATGGTCCGCCCGCATTGAAAGTGGGTCGTGGTGCATCAGATTCGCGCAATCACTGAGGTCGCTCAAACCATTTCGCCCCGCCCACGGTAACCTTCTTCTTGAGTCAATTCGCATCCAAAGCAGCGTCGATGTTTGCGTTGCCAAGCGCCGCATGCCGCGGATAAATTAACCGTGATGAAACGATTTCTACTCTGCCTAATTTTCCTGCTGGCAGCGGGCGAACCGGTCGCGTTTGGGCAGACCCCCGACGATGAGTATTTGCGCATTTATACGGTGATGCAGAGCGCGGACACTCTGGAAGGTTCTGGCCAGCAAGCCAGCGCCCTCGCCCGCTATCAGGAGGCCCGCGCGGCGCTGCAAGGTTTTCAGAAGATTTACCCTGACTGGAATCCCAAGGTGGTTACTTATCGTCTCAACTATCTCACCGCAAAGGTCGGCATCAACGCGACCAACGCACCGGTGGCCGTTGCGAAGCCAGCGCCCACACCTACCCCTGCTCCCTCAACCCCACCACCGATTACCGCCGAGGCGGCGGCGGAACTTCATCGTCAGGTCGCGGCATTGCAGCAAAACTTGCGGCAGTTGCAGGATGACAAGGTGCTGCTGGAAGCCAAGCTCAGGGAAGCTCTCGCGGCACAGCCCGCCGCCGTGGATCCGCGCGAGCTGGCCCGTGCTCGGGAACAGATCAAGGAATTGCAGCGGGAGAATGAACTATTGAAGACGCCCGCGCCTTCCGCGGCCGTTGGAGCAAACGACAAGGCTTTGGAGGAAGCACGCAAAGCCATGGCCGAGACAAATCGCAAACTCGAAACTCAATCCGAATTGGTTGGAACTCTTGCGAGTGAGCGTGCAACGCTTCAGGAACAACTCAAAGCACTCTCTGCCAGCCCCGCGGGCGCTGAGGCGTTGCGTGCCGAAAATGAAATCCTCAAGAAACAACTGGCCGACAGCAAAACCTCCGCAGCCAAAGATGCCGAAGCCACGCGCCAGCTTGCGGAGGCGCAAACCCGCATCACGGCGCTGCAGTCTGACACGGAAGTGTTGCGGCTCGAAAAGATCGCACTCGAAAATCGCGTCAAGAATCTGGTCGCTCAACAGTCCACGTCACCGCTGGTCGTTGCAGCGCCAGCGGATCTGGCGCGGATCAAAACACTCGAAACCGAACGCGACGAACTGGCCCGCAGACTGACTGAAGCCAACCAGGAGTTGAGTGCCCGGCGCAGTCGGGCGGCCAATGCACGCATCGAGCAGTTGAATACACAGATTGACAACTTGCGCGCCCGAATCCAGGTCTTCGAAGCTCGGGTCGTGCCGTACACCGCGGAGGAACTTGCCTTGTTTCAGAAACCAACCCCACAACTGGCCGTTGCCGATCCAAAGCCGGAAAAGAAACCCATCAGCCAGCTGCCCAGCGGGGTTACTTCGCTGGTGGCCTCCGCCCAGAAGCATTTTGCCGCGGGTGAACTCGATCAGGCGGAGAAGGACTACCTCGAAATCCTGCGTCGTGACGAAAACAACGCCTACACGCTCGCCAACCTGGCGCAGATTCAACTTGAGCGCGGCAATCCCGCGGACGCCGAGAAGAACGTGGCGAAAGCCGTCGCCAGTGCACCCGATGATGATTACTCACTGACGGTTCTGGGCAAGGTGAAATTTCGCCAGGAAAAGTACGATGAATCACTGGAGGCGTTTTCCCGCGCGGCGAAATTGAAACCGCAGAACGCCGAGATTCAGAACTACCTCGGAATAGTGCTCGGCCAGAAAGGAATGCGCGATCCGGCCGAACAAGCCTTTCGCCGCGCGATTGTGATCAACCCTGGCTATGCCGACGCCCACTACAATCTCGCGGTGTTCTACGGCACGAAGGATTCGAGCTTTGCCAATCTGGCCAAGTGGCATTACCAACGCGCTGTCAGCGCCGGTCACCTGAAAAATCCGGAGTTGGAAAAGTTGTTTGAAAGCAAGACTGCCGGCGGCGAAACGAAATGAGTTTTAGCAATGTGCTCGTTTTCCCTCGATGCAGACGGGGACAACCTAAAGGTTGAACTCCAACGGAAACGGTCGTCGCGCGGCGTTGGAGTCCACGCTTTAGCGTGGCCGATGGACGGAGGGGGATCAAATGCACAGCCCTGATGCCATGTCCGGCGATCTGCCTTCAGGTGGATGGATAGCTGAAGACGGGCAAACCGCCTGAAGGCGTAACTCCAGACCAGAAATGTTCCGCCAGGTCTCTCACGAACTGACCCTCGCCACGCGCGGGCGGGGGCTGTATGAATTCACGGCTGAAGTCGCCGCGTGGTTTGCGCGGCAGAAAGCTTCACAGGGGCTGCTCACGCTGCATCTGCGGCACACGTCCGCTTCGCTGCTCATGCAGGAGAACGCCGATCCCGATGTGCGTGCCGACCTCGACCGTTTCTTCGCACGGCTTGTGCCGGACGGTGATCCGCTGTTTGAGCACACCTTCGAAGGCGCGGACGACATGCCCGCGCACGTCCGCACCGCGCTCACAACGGTGAACCTGAGCATCCCGGTCAACGACGGGCGGATGGTGCTCGGAACGTGGCAGGGGATTTATTTGTGGGAACACCGCCGCGCGCCGCACTCGCGGAAAGTGGCGGTGCACTTCATCGGCGAATAATCCTGTCAAAACTCTTTAGAAATGTCCCCTGGGTTGATTGATTCTCGTAGGTGGCTACCCCGGTTGTCCCTGCGGGACGCAGGGAGGCCGGAGCGTAGCGGAGGCCGGGAGAGGCCCGCAGGGTCGTAGCTGGCCCGCGTGGTCTCCTCCGCGAAGAAACGCGCCCGCATCTGGTTGGTGGCATCAGCCACCATCACCACGCACTTGGGGACGCGCCCTTTGAACCAGTCGTGGTGCGAGCCGTCCAGTTGCACCATCGCCCCAAAGCAGGGCTTGCGTTGCCGCCACTGCCGGTGCTTTTGCTTGCGCCGCCGCACCGTGTGCTGGCCCGCCGCCAGCACCGCAGCGTCTCGTGATTCACTACCAGCTTTTCCTGCAACAGTTGCTCGGCCATCAGCGTCGGGCCGAAGCCGGACGTTTCGTGGACATGGAAACCGCTTTGCATGAAACGCCGCCACCGCGTCTCCGATGAAATACCGCTGAGATTCTGGGAGACAAGCCTGAGCGTGACGCCGAGCTATGCCAAAATCCCCTTGATCAACTGCGCCTCCTCGGTCGGCCCGATCAGGCGCTGGTTCAGGCCAAGATACGGGAAGCCGAAGCGGTGCGCGTCGAGGCCGAGTTGATGAAGGATCGTCTCCTGCAAATCACGCACGCTCACTTTATCGCTCACTCCGTCGTAGCCGAATTCGTCCGTCTCGCCGTAGGTGATGCCGGGTTTGATGCCGGCGCCGGCCATGACCATCGTGAAGCAGTTCGGATGGTGATCGCGCCCGAGGAAGGTTGAGCCGTTGCGCGCCTCATTCATCGGCGTGCGCCCGAATTCACCGCCCCAGACCACGAGCGTTTCATCGAGCAGCCCGCGCTGTTTCAAATCCGTGATGAGCGCGGCGGTGGCCTGGTCCACGTCCTGACATTTCTTCGGCAGGCCGGTGACGAGATCGTTGTCCTTGGCCGTGCCGTGCATGTCCCAGCCCCAGTCGAACAGTTGCACGAATCGCACGCCCTTCTCGACCAGCCGTCGCGCGAGCAGGCAGTTGTTGGCGAACCCGCCTTCGCCGGGTTTCGCGCCGTACATTTCGCGCACGGACTCCGGCTCTTTGGAAATGTCGAACACTTCCGGCACGCTAATTTGCATGCGATAGGCGAGTTCGTATTGCTCGATGCGCGTGACGGTTTCGGGATCCCCGAACAGCTTGGCCTCGGCCTCGTTCAGTTTGCGCAGCGCGTCGAGACTGCGGCGGCGGCTGTCGCGGTCCATACCGGGTGGATTGTTGGCGTAAAGAATTGGCTCGCCAGAAGTGCGGCATTGCACGCCCTGGTAAACGCCCGGCAGAAAACCGCTGCTCCAAAGATTCTTTCCGCCGCTCGGGTCCGTGCCGCCACTGGACAGCACGATGAAGCCGGGCAAATCCTGATTCTCACTGCCCAAGCCGTATGTGACCCACGAGCCGAGCGACGCGTTGCCGGGACGCTGAAGTCCGGTGAACAGGAACAACTCGGCGGGCGCGTGATTGAACTGATCCGTCCAGCACGACTTGATGATGCACACGTCGTCCACAATCTTCGCCATGTGCGGAAGGATTTCGCTCACCCACGCGCCGCTCTTGCCGTGCTGCGCAAACTTGTGCGGCGAGCCGAGCATTTTGGGCACGCCTTTGATGAACGCGAAGCGCTTGCCTTGAATCAACGACTCCGGACATGGCTGCATGTGCAGCTCATTGAGTTTCGGCTTGTAGTCGAACAAGTCCAGCGACGGCGGCGCGCCGGCCATGTGGAGGTAAATGATGGATTTCGCCTTCGCGGGAAACATCGGCGGCTTCACGGCCATCGGGCCGGCTTTGGCCTGGACTGCCTTGGCGAGCGCCGCAAAGCCATCGCGCGCGAACAGCCCGCCCAAGGCCAGGCCGCCGAGGCTCAGTCCGGCTCGCGCGAAGAAATGCCGGCGCGTGAGCGCGCGGGTGTGGGCGAGATAAAGATTCAGCGGGTTCATGAGAAACGATGGTTGCTGTCGAAAGAGCGGCGGTAAACGCGCCGCACTCCAAACACTGACGCGCAGTTCGGAAGCGCCGAACATTCGCGAAGCGTCTGGACTGCGGTGACTTCAGCACCGCTCTGACCCCCAAGTGAAGCATAACTGCTTTTGCACAGATGAATCGTCATTCTCAGCCTTTGGTCAAAACGCCGTCCAGGTTCAACAAAACATTCGCCACCACCGTCCAGGCCGCCGCCTCCGCCGCGTTCAATCCATCCGGCAACGCACCAAGCGGTTCGGTCGCAAGCTTCACCGCATCTTTCTCCATCTCGCGATAGTGTGACAGTTCGGTTTCAAACAAATCTCTCAACTCCGCGATTTGGGCTTTGCTCGGTGGTCGCGACAACACCAGTTTCAATCCAAAACGGATTCGCTCCTCAACGGTAGCACCGCCGTCGCGGACCAATCGCCGGCCCAACGCCTGCGCGGCTTCAACGTAAACCGGATCGTTCAACGTCACGTAAGCTTGCAGCGGCGTGTTGGTGGGCAGACGCCGGAACGTGCAACTTTCGCGGCTCGGCGCGTCGAACGTCGCCATGCTCGGATACGGAATCGTCCGCCGCCAGACCGTGTAAAGCCCACGGCGATACCGGTCCTCGCCCATGCTGGTGGGATACGCCCGCGTGCCGTCAAACGCCACGCGCCACAATCCGTCCGGTTGCGGCGGATACACACTCGGCCCGCCAAGCTTGGGACTGAGCAACCCGCTCAACGCCATTGCTTGATCGCGGATTATTTCGGCATCCAACCGGCGGCGCGGTGCGCGACTGAGTAATGCGTTGCGCGGATCCCTGGCCAGCAGTTCCGGCGTGACACGCGAGGTTTGCTGATAGGTCGCGCTCATGACGATGGTCTTGAGAAATTGTTTGAGGTTCCAGCCACCGTCGCGAAGTTCCACCGCCAGCCAGTCGAGTAATTCGGGATGGCTCGGCAGCGATCCTTGTGTGCCGAAATCCTCCTCCGTCTCGACCAGTCCGGTGCCGAAAAGCTGCGCCCACATCCGGTTTGCTGTAACGCGTGCGGTAAGCGGATTGTCCGGACTCATCAGCCAGCGCGCCACTCCGAGACGATTGGTCGGCGCACCGGCCGGCCACGGGTTGAAGGTCGCAGGCACAGCGGCGGAAACTTCATCTCCGGGCTCCAGGAAGTTTCCCTTGTTGAAAAGATGCGTGGCGCGTCGCTTATCCGTGGCCAGATCGCGCATGACTGGTAACTGGAGCGGCTTGATGGCGTCGAGTTCTTTTTGCAACGGCGCGATTTCGCGGCGAATCCCGGAGGACACTGCGGCGAACTGTTGAAACCATTTGAGCAAGTCTTGCTGCTGCGAAGGCGAACGTTTGCCGGCGGCCAAGGCGAATACTGGCTGGAAATTTTCCGGCACAGCCAGCGGAAGGGAAGCATCGGTGAGGGAAATGCGAAAACGCCCCAGCGTGTGCTGACCGCCGAAGTTCTGCGTGAGCTTCATCGTCACTGCTCCAGCCGGGAGCGGCTCGGAAAATTCAAGAACCGCAGTGTGTCCCCTGCCCTGCCCTCCGCCCACGGCCCAGCCGCGTTTCGGATCAGCCGCGCCACTCACCAGATGGGAAACTTCGAAGTCATTCTGTTGATGCGTTGCCGTGGCGCGTTTCAAAACCACCGTGCGCTCATTCGCGCTTAACTTCACGCTCGGCTTCGGCGTAGTTGCCACCTGAGTTGTCCACACTGGTTGTCGCGCCACATCCAGCGCGATCAGGCGGAAGTCCGCCAAACGCCCACCCACGGTACCATCGGTTCGATTCCACACGACCACCGAATCCACGCTCTGTTCCGAGCCTAAATCCACTTCCCACCACGGGTTATCCTCTGTCTCCGTATGCGTCGTGGACTTTTTGTCAAAGTCGCCGTTCGTATTGCCATCAATAGCGAATTCTGCCGGCGCGTCATAACCGACGCTCGATTGTGACGCTTTGCCTTTGATCGCAACATTCTCACCCGTACTGAATACCTGCACTTCGGCCAGCGAGAGGATCTTCTTTTCGCCCGGCAACTCGACGCGCACGAACCGCGCGCGTGGTGTGGCGACCGCCGCTGACTTCACCGTGAGCTGGAGTTCAGTCAGGACGAAATTACCGCTGACGTCTCGCCCTGGTCCGTGCTTGGGCAACGAGTCATCCGCCAGCACTTCCAAACGCAGCCCCGTGGCGTTGGTTAGCGTGGAATCGAGCTGCAACGTGTAAACGTCTTTGTCCGGCGAATTGGTGTCCGCGAGTAGCGAACCGTCATCAAGCTTCTGAAAACCCGTTCCTCGAAGAGATTTGAAACCCTTCAAATCCACTCCGTGCCACAACTCCGGCCTTTGCGCGGTCTTTTCCCAAATGGCGAATTCGCTTTTGAGCGCCGGATCGTCCGTGGAAATCTTGGCTTCGAGGCCCGCGATCTGGTGTTTCAGTTCCGTCATGCGCTTCCGTTGCTCCGGCTGATACAGCGGCATGGTGGGACGCTCATCCGGCTGGTCATTGTCCTCGGTCTGATTGAAGAAGGCATAGAACTGGTAGTATTCCTTCTGGGAAATGGGATCGAACTTGTGCGTATGGCATTGCGCGCAGCCCATCGTAAGACCCATCCACGCCTGCGCAGTCACGTTCGCACGATCTTTCACGGCAGCGACGCGCCATTCCTCGTCATCCGTGCCGCCTTCGACATTGGTCATGGTGTTGCGATGAAACGCCGTGGCAATCAACTGTTCCTCGGTAGGGTTTTCCAGCAGATCACCGGCGAGCTGTTCAATCGTGAACTGATCAAACGGCAGATTGCGATTGAACGCGTTGATGAGCCAATCACGATAGGGCCAGGGATTGTTTGGGCGCAACGAATCCTGGCCGTATCCATAAGAGTCGGCGTAACGCGCGATATCCAGCCACATGCGCGCCCACTTCTCACCGTAGGCCGGCGACGCGAGCAGACGATCCACCAGTTTCTCGTAAGCGTCGCGGGCTTGGTCGTTCGCGAAAGCGTCCACTTCGACGGGCGTCGGCGGCAGGCCAATCAGGTCGAGCGAGAGCCGGCGGATAAGCGCGTGCTTCTCGGCTGCGGGCGAGGGCTTGAGCTTGTTCGCCTCCAGCTTGGCGAGGATGAAGTGATCAATCGCATTCTTCGGCCAGGAACGTTGCAACACTTTTGGCAGGGTTGGGCGTTCTGGTTTGGTGAAGGACCAATGCGTCGCATACGGCGCACCGTCTTTGATCCACTGCTTGAGCAAATCAATCTCCGCCGGCGTCAGCGGATGCCCCGCCTTGGCCGGTGGCATGAGGTCGTCCGAATCTTCCCCTGCCGTAATCCGGCGAATCACCTCGCTGTTCTTCAAATCACCAGGCCTGATGGGAACGATGCCGTCGCGTTCACGGATGGCGTCGTCTCGAAGATCGAGCCGAAGTTTCGCTTTACGAGATTTTTCATCCGGACCGTGACAGTGATAACACTTGGCGGAAATGATCGGTCGGATTTGGGAATTGAAATCAACCTTGTCCTTGGCTGAAGCAACGGGCGGACACAATGACAAAACCACGCTCAAAACCACAGCCAATCTTACGCTCGACGTCCCTCCCGACTGCAACCTCCGTCTGTTGTGAATCGCTGGCATGACCATTCAGGCGAGAACAGCTTCGCGCATCGGACGGGTACCGGGTGGAGGCAATTCTTTCCCGGAAGCTCTCAATTCCTCCACTTCCTCGCGCACCAGGCTGCAGAGCTCAACATAAGTTTGCTCTTCCGTAGGCCCATGACACACGCCGCCCCACGGAAACAGGTCGGGACAGTAGCCCACATAGCAAAGGTCGGCCTCGTTCCAACGAACGAACTTGAGGTATTGGTCTTCAGGTTTCATTTGCTTGCCTCGCGGATGGCATTACGAACTTGCTTCTCTTGATAGTGACGCACATCGTCGCCGTCTTTGCCACTCAGAATTACCGCCCCGGGAAAACGCGGATGCCGGAACTTTCGATGCGAACCCTTCCCGCCCGGTGCCAGTACAAAGCCAGCAGTTCCCAAATCGGCAACCAACTGGCGAATTTTGCGTGGCATTGCTACAGGTTGATAGCAGCGACATACCTCGGCGTCAACTATGTCAACCTACCGCAACAACGCCTCCGCGTGCTTGCGCGCCGCGTCGCTCTGGCCACCCAGCATGCGGGCGAGTTCGGTGACGCGCGACTTCCCGTTCAGCAGTTCGATTTCCGAAATCGTGCGCCCTTCCTTGATCTGCTTGGTCACCAAGTAATGCGCGTCCGCTGGCGCGGCGACTTGCGGCAGATGCGTGATACACAACACCTGCCTTTTCGCGGCGATCTGCTTCATCTTCTCTCCCACCGCGTTTGCCGTCTCGCCGCCCACGTTGGCGTCCACTTCGTCGAAGATGAGCACGGGGATTTCGTCTTCCGCGGCTAGCACGGTCTTGAGCGCCAACATCACGCGCGCTATTTCGCCGCTCGAAGCAATCGCGCGCAGCGGCTTCAGCGGCTCTCCGACGTTGGGCGCGAATTGGAATTCGATGGTGTCAAAGCCGTGATGCGTGATGCGTGATGCTTGATCCGACACATCGGCAGTGGTGATCGCCACATCAAACTTGCTCTGCTGAAACCCGAGGTCAGCGAGTTGTTTGGCAGCGGCTTTGGCCAGTTGCGGAATGATCTTGCGACGCTCGACGGAAACTTTCTTTCCAGCCTTGAGCAAATCGCCGTCCAACTTCGCCAGCGCGGCATTGATTCGAGCCAATTCGGCATCGCGCGATTCCAAGCTCTGAAGCTTCTGCCGGGCTTCTGCGCAGAACGCAATGACCTCGGTCAGCGACGCGCCGTACTTGCGCTTGAGCGATTGAATCAAATTCAGCCGCTCCTCCAGTTCCGCAAGCCGCGCCGGATCTACATCCACCTTCTCCGCATAGCGGGACAACGAGGTCTGCAACTCGCCCAGATTGCCAACCGCCTGCGCGTGCAGTTCGGCGAGCGCCGCGGCGCCAGTGTCCACGCGCTGAAGTTCCTGCAACGTGCGCCCGACGACGCCCGCCTGAGTGATCAAGGAATCCTCGCTCTCGCTCAAGGCATCGAGCGCGGTCTGGCTCAATTGCAGCAGCCGCGCCGCATTGCTCGCGCGATGATGTTCCTGCGTCACCTGCTCCTCTTCGTCCGGCTGCAAGCGTGCGGCCTCGATCTCGTTCACCTGGAAGCGCAACAGGTCGAGTTGATGCGAATAGGTTGTCTCGTCAACGATGAGTGCGGACTTTTCCGTCTCCAAAGCGTTACGACGCTGGACGAGTTCGCTTAAGGCCTCTCGTTCTTCCTCCAATCCACCGAACGCATCGAGAATGGCAAGCTGTCTGGCCGGGTGCAGCAGCGATTGATGATCGTGCGGCCCGTGCATGTCCACCAGCCATTCGCCGATGGTGGTGAGCGCGTTGAGCGTGGTGGGCGAGCCGTTTACGAATTGCCGGTTCGTGCCGGCCGCGGTGAAAACACGCTTGAGCACCAGTTGGTTTTCCTCGCAAGGCTCAAGCCCATTCTGTTCTAAAAACTCAGTGAGCGTGGACGGAGCGCCGGTCTCCGATCCGGCGCGTTTCTGAAAATTCCCGCGACGAGCCGGGTCGGAGACCGGCGCTCCGGGTCGATTGGTGTGCAGATTCGTAATATCAAACACGGCCTCGACGGAGCAACTGTCCGCGCTGCTGCGGATGAGCGTGCGATCCGCGCGTTCGCCGAGCACGAGATTGAGCGCGCCGATGATGATGGACTTGCCCGCGCCCGTTTCGCCGGTGACGACGGTGTAACCCGGCTGGAGTTCCAGCGTGAGGTCCGCCACAAGGGCGAGGTTTTTGATGCGCAGCGTCGTCAACATCGGTAGATTCGCGCGACCATTTGAGCGGGAAGACCCGCGTTGGGCAAAAGAATTTTGAGCATGGCGTTTGAATTTACGTTTCTCGGCAGCGGCACGTCGCAAGGCGTGCCGGTCATCGGCAAGGAGTATCCGCTCGAATTCCTGTCAAATCCAAAAAACTGGCGCACCCGGCCCTCGATTTACGTTGCGACCGAAGCCGTCAAGCTGGTGGTGGACACGACACCGGATTTTCGGACGCAAATCCTGCGCGAGAACATCCGCTGGCTGGACGCGGTGATCTTCACCCACTCACACGCCGACCATGTTATGGGGCTGGATGATTGTCGGCGCTTCTGCGACTTGCGCGGCGAAAAGGCGCTCCCGATTTATGCGAACGCGGAGACGATGGCCGACCTGCGGCGCGTCTACAACTACGCCTTCCACAGCGGCCCGTGGCCGCGCGGGTATTTCATCCCCGAGGAACGAGTGATCCATGGGCCGTTCACTGTGGGCGACGTGGAGATTACTCCCCTACCCCTGCCACACGGGCGGTTCACGACGAATGGCTATCTTTTTGTCCAAGGTGGAAGGAAACGGCTGGCCTACTTGAACGATTGCAAGGAAGTTCCACCGCCGGTGATTGAGCAGGTGCGCGGAGTGGAGGTCGCCGTGCTGGACGCGCTGCGGCACGCACCGCATTACACGCACATGTGTCTGGATGAGGCTTTGACGGCCGCGCGCCGCATCAACGCCGGGCGTACCTACCTCACGCATCTCACACACGATTACGACCACGACAAATCCCAGGCCGAATTGCCGCCGGGCATCTGGTTTGCCTATGACGGACTGAAGGTCAACGGCGAAGGCTGAAACAAATTCTGAAAATTGTTGCGCGCCGTTCGATGCATCGTGATAGCTTGGCCGTCAAATAACGCGAAATGAATCGTTCTGTTCTTGCTTTCACTGTGGTCGCGATGCTCCTGCTAGCGCAGACAACTGGTCTGGGAAGTGGCGAAGAGGTGGTGGTTATCTACAACAGCCGTGTGCCGGCTTCCAAGAAACTCGCGGAATACTACGCCACACAACGCGACGTGCCCAAGGCCCAGGTCCTCGGCTTTGCCCTGCCGGAAACCGAGAACATGACCCGCGCGGAATATGCCGATAAACTGGAAAAGCCACTGGCAAAAAAACTGGAATCCGCAAAGCTCTGGCGTATTGGCACCCGGGAAGTGCCGGCTACGAACGGCCTTCCGGTCCGGCTTGAAAACCGGGTGCTCGACTCGAAGATTCGTTATGCCGTGCTGTGTTACGGCGTCCCCCTCCGCATCCTCGCGGATAATACATTGCTTGAACCTGCGGAAATGCGCATGCGTCCGGAACTCCGGCGCAACGAAGCGGCTGTGGATTCGGAACTGGCGTGCCTGCCGTTGTTCAAGACCGAATATCCTCGCGTCGGCCTGATGAACAATCCCGTTTACGGCGTCACCAATGCCACGTGGATTCATCCCACCAATGGCGTGCTCATCGTGGCTCGGCTGGACGGACCGACGCCGGAAATTGCGCGTGGCCTGGTGGATCAGGCGCGTCAAGCCGAGCAGGACGGACTTTGGGGCCGCGCTTACATTGACCTGCGCAACACGGGCGAATTGGGGCTGAAGCAGGGCGATGATTGGATCCGCATCGCCAGCGAAGTGTGCAAAACGACGGGCTTTGAAACCGTGATTGATCCCGGCGGTGGGCTGTTCCCCACCGGTTTTCCGATGAGCCACATTGCGTTCTACGCGGGCTGGTATTCGGAGCATGTCATCGGGCCGTTCGACTCGCCCACGGTGGAGTTCATGCCCGGCGCGTTTGCGTATCATCTGCATTCGTTCAGCGCGGCCTCGCTGAGGGACACAAATCGCAACTGGCTCGGCCCGCTGCTCGCCAGAGGCGTGACGGCCACGATGGGCACGGTGAACGAACCGTATCTCGGTGGGACGCCTGATGTCGGCGCGTTCGCCGCACGATTCTTGTTCTTCGGAATGACCTTTGGCGAGGCCGCCTGCGCCGGGCAAAGCGTCCTGTCCTGGCAGACGACGGTGGTGGGTGATCCGCTTTACCGTCCATTCGGCAAACCCCCACGCAAACTGCACGAGGAACTCGAAGCCCGCCAAAGCAAACTGGTCGAGTGGTCGCATCTGAGGGTGGCGAATCTCAATCTGGCACGCGGCGGAAACGCGGCGGAAACGGTCGCATATCTGGAAGATGTGGCGCACACCAAGCGCAGCGCCGTGCTCTCCGAGAAATTAGGCGATCTCTACGCCGTCCAGGGCAAACCCTCCGCCTCCGTGGCTGCGTACGAACAGGCGCTCGGACTTGAACCGTCCCGTTTGCAACGTCTGCGCCTGCGCCTCCAGCTCGTCGAGAAGCTACAAGCGCTCAATCGTGAGGAGGACACCTTCGCAAATTACGAAAAGCTTCTGGAAGAGAATCCCGCGCTCCCGGACAAGCTCTCCACTTACCGCAAGCTGCTGACGTTGGCACAGAAACTTGGCAAACCGGAAGCGGTGGCGAAGTACGAGGCACAGGTCAAGGCGCTCACGCCGCCGCCGCCCAAATAATCAGAATCCCGCTTTCGAGTTGGCTACGCACCCATGCCTTCCTCGAACGACCCTGCGGCAATCGGGAAACAAAGATTATCCCGCACGAACTCAATCCCGTTGGCGCTGGTCGCATCCAGATCGCGATACGCACTCTCGGCTTCCACCACCAGCGGCGCGGTTTTCGCACCCATGATCTGGCAGTAGCGTTGCGGGAAACCGACATTGATGAGCAGCTCCACGTAGCGGGTCATGTTCAGGTCGCCGCTGGGAATGTCACAAAACTGCATCGCGCGATCCGGCCAGTTCGGTGCCATGGCACGCAGCGGCAGGCCGCAGCGGATGACGAAGTTCTTCACGTGACACGCGTAGATGCGCGAACCGACCTTGCGGAAGCGTGCTTCCCAGCCTTCACCCTCCCAGCAGTGGGATGGATCGGCATTCACGGTCAACGTTTTGTCGCCATTGCAGATTTCGACCAGCATATTGAAATCATCCGCGCACATCGCCGCCGTGCCGGGATGAATTTCGTGCGCCAGATAAATCCCAAGCGACTTGGCGTGCTTGCGGATCTTCGCTGTCTTCTTCACGAAGCGATCCTGCCCCTCCTTGATCAGGTCGTAATCGCCACCCTTCCAGAAACCCCACGGATAACCCGTCGCAAGTTCCCAGCCGAACGCCACGCCCCAGAACATGGGCACGATCTTCACGCCCAGTTCCGCGCACAAATCAAGCAGCTTTAGCAAATAGTCCTCCGTCCACTTTTCAATTTCGTCAGCCGACTTCTTCGCCACGTCTGCGGGAAGGAACGGACGGATCGTCGGGCTGCCCGTCCAAGCCGTCGTGTGAACCCAAAACGGACAATGCGCCGAGACACCGTCAAGACTCATCTTGGCCTTGGCAAACGTGTCTTTGATTTCTTTCACCGTTTTGAATCCTTTCTCGCCTTGGAGCATGTAGTTCGATGGTTGTGCGCCGGTTGCGCCCGATTTTTTGGCGTAATCGAGAAATTGAGCGAGGTTTTTCGCGCCATGTTGTGCGCCTTCGATGCTGGGGTGATAACAGGTGTTGGCCATAGGTGGTAAAAAGTTTGCGTTGCCCGACGCGGAGAGAAATAGCGGCACAGTTTTCGGAAATCAACTGGATTTCTCGGCCGGCGTTTTCAGTATTCAGTTTTCAGTGTTCAGATGGCATCCTGCCGCCGATGCTGACTGAACACTGAATACTGAACACTTTCCCCATGCCTGTCTTTTACGACACCCACGCCCATCTGGATTATCCGGATTTCCAGGTCGACTTTCCGCAGACCATCGAACGCGCCCAAGCCGCTGGCATCACGAAGCTCATTTCCATCGGCACGGACCTCGAAAGCAGCCGGCATGCAATCCAACTTGCCGAGCAATACGCCTGCGTGTACGCCGTGGCCGGCTGGCATCCTAACGATGCCCTCGCCGCGCCAGACGATCTGCGCGCTGTTCTGCGCGAATTGGCGAAACATCCCAAAGTCGTCGCAATCGGCGAAACCGGCTTGGATTACTACCGGCTGCCTGGTTCCAAGAATCCGGCGGTTTCGCCGGATGAAGATGCCCTGGTCAAGGCGCGGCAAGCACAGATTTTCCAGCAACAACTCGAAGTCGCCGCGGAAACCGGATTGAACGTCGTCATCCACCAGCGTGGTGATTGCCTTGAAGACACGCTAAAGATTTTCGCGCCATTTGCCGGCAAAGTCCGCGGCGTATTTCACTGTTTCGCCAGCGCCGCCGCCACGATGCAACGCATCCTCACACTCGGTTCCATCGTCAGCTTCACCGGAATCGTCACCTTTAAGAACGGCCAGAACGTCCGCGACACTCTTGCCGCCACGCCGCTGGGCAGTTTCATGCTGGAGACGGATTGCCCGTTTCTGGCACCGATACCGTATCGCGGCAAACGCTGCGAGCCGGCCTACGTGAAGGAGATTTCCGAAACCGTCGCGCAAGTAAAAGGTTGTTCGCTTGAAGAACTCAGTCGTGCAACGTGCGAGACGACGCATCATTTCTTCCCCAAGCTGCGGTGAGCGTGGCGATGTAGCGCAGCCATCCTGGCTGTGGGTTCGCCTCGCATCCTTGAGCGGCGAAGCTCCGGCGCGGCACGGATGCCGCCCGAACCCGCAGGCTGGGAAGCTTGCGTCACGCTCCCGAACAAAACTTACTCTCAACTGCCTCGTCGCGTTCCATGCAAACCGGAGTCGAACGGCCTTCACTGCTTCGCCATTGTGCGACTACAAAAGTGCATTTGTTAGCCTAACTTTGAGCCGCGCGAGCCTATCGCGCAAAACTTGCTCGATCTGGACCTGAACTACCTCATCCAAGCTGGGTACAACAACGGCAGGACTGCCTCGTCGTATCAAACCATAACGTGTCTTCCTGGTAATCACGCAACCACGACGATATCGTCCACTTTGGGTCAACGAACTCTTAACTCCTTGCTGCAAAACAGTTCAAAATGGAGCCAGTTGTCGGATTTGAACCGACGACCGACGGTTTACAAAACCGTTGCTCTACCACTGAGCTAAACTGGCCGCTAACGGGGCATTGTAATACGTCACCGCGCCGGTTTTGGCAAGCGCTCCAAAACATTGCTTGCGAATTCGCGAGCCGACCCGGCAGATGGTCACCACGCTCAGTGACGAGACAGGGCTTTCCGGCGAAGTGCCGACGTTTGTAAACGAATGCTGGACCTCGCGCCAGCGGCAGGCCAGCTCGCGGCATGAAGTTTCTTATCGTGCCTGCTTCAAACCGCAGTTGCCGCGCTTTTTCATCGAACGGCTCACGCAGCCTGGCGACGTGGTCTATGCCCCGCTCGTCCGTCGTGATTAAGTCAATTTGAACACAGTTTCCGCTTGTTCTCGCCTATTTCGACCTAAATTGGCCGCGTCTCCGAGCAATTCAACAGTTGGCTCTGTTGAGCCTTTTAGCAGTGCCGAACGCGCCTGCTTCACGTAAGACTGATCAATATCAAAGCCAGTAAACTCACGAATTCCACAACGTTTGGCCGCCATAGCCGAATGCCCAATACCTAAGAACGGATCCATCATGACGAGTTCCGGCCTAAGTCCATGCACTTTGATACAGAATTCTGCCAGCTCTACCGGAAACGTTGCAGGATGAGGTCGTTGCTTGGATCGGCTTACGATCGTCTTATATGGGATAAACCAATTGTTTCCCCTGCATCTCAAATCGCGCCCCTTGGTATGCGCCCATCTCTTGATGTTTGATTTGTCCGAGTATGGCACGCCCACCCCCAAACGGTCGAGCGGTGTGTCTCCATGCTTGGTGAGATGAAATACGTATTCGTGGCAATCATTCACGTATCTCTTTGAATGGAGTGGCTTGAAGTGACCGGCAGAAATCAGTTCGCCTTCTTTCGTATTCACAGAGATCGATTTAATCCAATGGAATGTATTTTGCAGGACAAACAGCTCTTTCAAAGCTCCGATCAGTTCGTGTGGAATTAGCGGATTAGAAGGTGCAGAGCCAAGATTCAAAAAGAAAGAGCCCTTGTCCTTCAGGACTCGTTTGACTTGGATGGCCCACTCACGAGACCAGTTCAGATAATCGTTTCGAGTCCTGCTGTCGTTGTAATTCTTGTATTTGATGCCGAGGTTGTAAGGCGGCGAGGTTACAACGAGGTCCACTGACCCTGGGGGCATATCGGCCATGCCTTTCACGCAGTCCTGCGTCTCCAACTTATAGGATTCGACACCCATGTTCTTATTTCTTCCAGTCATGATCTTCAATACTCGGTCCACAGGCATCATGTGCTGACATTAGAAGATCGCCAAGCATGTTTAAGCGGCTTCAGTTCGCAAAATTTCAGCGAACCGCAGAAGCAAGTTGCCTTGAGCAATTCAATCGTGTCAGCATGATTAAGCCATGCAAACGGTGGAAATGACCATCATGGATCGATCAGTCACGCTGAATCCAAACGAATTGGCCGAGTTTCTCTACCTGTTCCCTGCCGCTGGTTTGGCATTGAGCCGACTCGTCCCAAAGCAAGACCACAGCGCCGAGCGTGAACCGACGACTGAGGAATTGAAAAAATATCGGCGCGAACTCGGAAGATTCTCCCCTCAGGAACTAGATTCCTTATTCACCAGGGAGTCGTCGCAGGATATTCTGCAGATTTGCCAGATCCGCCGAAACAGTCCTCTGGAGATAACATTGGCCGGTTGTACTTTCCTGATCACGCTTGGCGTCATTTTTTCGGGTGGCAAGATTTCCATTTCCCGCCAAGGAATGAAAGCGGAGCTGCCACCTTTCGGGACTGGATTAAAGTCACTTCGCGATGCCTTTGGATTCAACGACAAGATCAAAGCTGGATTTGGAATTCGTGGTGCCGTGATCAAGCTCAACGACAAGGAATATGCTGCCCTGTGCAAGCAGGATGACGCCTCAAAAAACAAAGGCGGTTTTCAACACTTCTTGGTTGGATTGAAGGATCGCATCAACAAACAAACTCGCGAACTTCAACTCAGCCCCTCGGACTTGGAAAGAATCTACCGGTACAAAGCCAACCCAAAGAAAGGTGGCTGGCAGAGCCGATTCAAAATGATCTTTGGCAGGCACTTCCCGAATGAAGGGGAGCTGCTATTCTAACATTTCTTGCCTTACCTCCATGATCGTCCTCATCAACGATCAAGAGTTCACCAAGACCGCTAACTGCTGGGGTGTGGACAACATGAGCAAGGGCACGAATACCAATCGCATTGTGCTGTTCCGCAAACCCTGAGCCGGAGCAACACGGTGAAAGCGCGGCAACGGCGGCCACCGTGAACGCCAAACTCAGGCCAGTTCGTCTCGCACGATTTCCAGCAACCGCTTCGTGGCCTTGATGCCATCGGCTTCGCTCACGCCGCCGCCTTCGTACTCGATACCCACGTATCCCCGATATCCGGCGTTCTTCACAATCTGAAGCATGCGCCGATAATCGGTGTTCTTCTCGTTGCCGGCATCGTCAAAGTCGTGCGACTTCGCGCTGACGCCTTTGGCGAACGGCATCAATTCCGTCGTGCCTTGGTAACGGTCGTATTGCTCCCCGGTCTGACGGTTGATGACGAAGTTACCAAAGTCCGGCAGCGTGCCCACGTTGGGTTTGTTCACCATTTTCATCACCCCGGCCAGCCAACCGCCGTGAGAAGAAAGCCCGCCATGATTCTCGACGATCGCGTTCAAACCCAGTGTCGCGCAGTGCTCGCCCAATTTCGCCAACCCTTCCGCCGCGCGCTTTTGCTGTTCTTCATAACTGCCGGTGTCGCCCGTGGCGGCGTTGACGCGGATGCTGTGACAGCCGAGAAACTTCGCGGCGTCCGCCCACTTGTGATGGTTCTTCACCGCCAACTCGCGGCGCTCGGCCGAAGGATCGCCCAGATTACCCTCCCCGTCGCACATGATCAGCACGCTCTCGACGCCTTCGCCTTCGCAAATGCTTTTGAGTTCCTTCAGGTAGGCTTCATCCCGTGCCTTATCCATGAAGAACTGATTCACGTACTCGATGGCGGAGACGCCGAAATCACGGCGGGCAACCTTGGGAAAATCCAGATTGGTCATGGTCTTCTGATTGCGGATCGTCCGGTGGAAGGACCATTCGGCCAGCGAAATGTCGAACCAGTTGCGACGCGATCTTCCGCTGGTGGCGCAGCCCGTGACGGCTCCGAGTGAAATTCCCGCGGCGAAGGTTCCGGTGTTTTGGATAAATTGGCGACGATTCATGTTGAAAGCATGTTCACGCAGATTGCGCGGGTCAATCGTGATTTGGAAGTGAAGGCTATGATTGCTCGAAGGTTGACACGAACCGAACGAACCGTCTCAATGGCCGGGCAACTGCGCGAAGCGAGTTCAGCGCGCGACGGATATGATGCAGCCATGAAACGAATCTTGTCATCCCAACCAAGGCTTTCACGCCGCGCATTTCTGCAACGCACCACCCTGGCCGCATCGGTCATGGCAGGCGGACCGCTGATTTTACCCGGGCGCGTGCTTGGGCTGGACGGATCAGTGGCGCCCAGCAATCGCATCACCGTGGGCGTGATCGGCACGGGCCGACAGACGGCTTACGCCAACATTCCGGGCTTTCTGCGCGAGCCTGACGCGCAAATCGTGGCGGTGTGCGACGT
>Ga0315910_10001403_pt1 | contig 22229 bp, 11 predicted proteins | sample EdamamesoilMG_FD_204470 | JGI IMG/M metagenome (GOLD analysis project Ga0315910, IMG submission 204470) | Garden soil microbial communities collected in Santa Monica, California, United States - Edamame soil | ecosystem: Environmental > Terrestrial > Soil > Garden | place: USA: California... | reverse complement strand
TTAGGGCTGGAACTCAAAAATGAATCGGAGTCACTCGTAAACAATTTCAGCATTACCGATACGAAAACAAGTTCGCACGATTCTTCCTGGGAGCCGGTGTGGGGCGAAGTGAAGTCCATTCGTGATCATCACAATGAGTTGGCGGTTACCCTTACACAACAGAAAACAAACCGCGTGATGATTATTCGTTTTCGGTTGTTTGATGAGGGCCTTGGCTTTCGCTATGAATTTCCGGAACAACCCAACCTGGTGTACTTTGTGATTAAAGAAGAACGAACACAATTTGCCATGACAGGCGATCACACTGCATTCTGGATTGCCGGTGATTATGATACACAAGAATATGACTACACTACTTCACGGCTTAGCGAGATTCGCGGGCTGATGAAAAACGCCATTACGCCTAATGCTTCTCAAACTCCGTTTTCACCTACAGGTGTGCAGACTTCGCTCATGATGAAAACGGCTGATGGTATTTACATCAATCTGCACGAAGCAGCGCTCATCAATTATTCATGTATGCACCTGAATCTCGATGACAAGAACCTGATATTTCAATCCTGGCTTACACCGGATGCTACAGGCGATAAGGGATACATGCAAGCTCCGTGTACTTCGCCCTGGAGAACCATCATGGTAAGTGACGATGCACGCGATATTTTAGCTTCGCACATGATTTACAATCTGAATGAGCCCTCAAAAATTGAGAACACCTCCTGGATAAAACCGGTGAAGTACATTGGGGTGTGGTGGGAGATGATTACCGGTAAAAGCAGTTGGTCGTACACCAGTGATTACAATGCTATTCAATTGGGTGTTACCGACTACACGAAAGCCAAACCCAATGGCACGCATGGCGCTACCACGGCTCATGTAAAAGAGTACATCGACTTCGCGGCCCTGCATGGATTTGATGCCGTGTTAGTAGAGGGCTGGAATGTTGGCTGGGAAGACTGGTTTGGAAAGTCGAAGGATTATGTTTTTGATTTTGTAACACCCTATCCCGATTTCAATCACACCGAACTTCGCGACTACGCCAACGCGAAAGGAGTGAAGCTGATCATGCACCATGAAACATCAGGTTCTACCCGCAATTATGAACGGCATCTGGATAAAGCGTTTCAGTTCATGAAAGACAATGGTTACGATGCAGCAAAAACCGGCTATGTTGGTTCCATACTGCCGAAAGGTTTTTATCACTACGATCAGTGGACGAATAATCACTACCAGTATGTAATTGAAAAAGCAGCACAGTATCAGATCATGATCAACGCGCACGAAGCCGTTCGTCCCACGGGTATTGCGCGCACGTGGCCAAACATGATTGGCAATGAATCGGCACGCGGAACGGAGTACCAGGCCTTTGGCGGATCGAAACCAAATCACGTTACCATTCTGCCCTTTACCCGACAACTGGGCGGACCGATGGATTATACTCCGGGTATTTTCGAAATGGACATCAGCAAGATTAACCCGAATAACAATTCGCATGTTAACAGCACACTCGCCAATCAACTAGCCTTGTATGTAACGATGTACAGTCCGTTGCAAATGGCGGCCGATCTTCCCGAACACTACAACAAGTTTTTAGATGCTTTCCAATTTATTAAAGATGTGGTGGTAGACTGGGACGACAGCAAGTACCTGGAAGCAGAACCCGGTAACTACATTACGGTGGCTCGTAAAGCCAAAGGAAAGTCATCGTGGTTTTTAGGAAATGTAAACGGTGAAACCCCACGCACCGCTGCCATTTCATTTGATTTTCTCGAGGAAGGCAAGCAGTACATTGCTACGATTTATGCCGATGCAAAAGGCGCTCACTACAAAACCAATCCGCAGGCATATACTATTCGTAAAGTAGTGGTAACAAAGAAATCCAAACTGTCGCAATGGTCGGCTGCGGGAGGGGGCTTTGCCATCAGCATAGTGGAAGCCAGTAAAAGTCAGGTGAAAGGAGTAAAGAAGTTGTAGATGAAGTACTGGTTAATAAAATCGGAGCCCTTTAAATACAGTTGGGATCAATTTGTAAAGGATGGGAAAACATTCTGGGATGGTGTACGCAACTATACGGCACGCAACAACCTGCGCGCGATGAAGAAAGGTGATCATGCATTCTTCTACCATAGTAACGAAGGGCTTGCCATTGTGGGGATTGCTGAAGTAGTACGGGAAGCGTACCAGGATCCGACCACCAGCGAAACAGCCTGGGTAGCGGTTGATTTCAAACCACTGCATACGATGCCCGTGCCGGTTACTCTGGCGCAGATCAAAGCCGAGCCAACACTGAAAGATATGGATCTTGTTAGGCTGTCACGGTTGTCGGTTGGGTCAGTGAAGGAGCATGAGTATGATAAAGTACTGACCATGGGTGAACTGACCAGCGTAATAAAAAAACATCGTTGACGATGCGAAGAACTATAGTGATTGTTGGCGGCATTGCCTTGGTATGCATACTGCTGGTGGCCCGGCTGCTGTTCAGACAAAACAGCGGCATGACCACGGAGCGCGAGTGGTTTGCCAAATCCCTGCGCTATGAATTTTCAGCGCGAGTTGATAGTATCAAGATGTTCAACCAGCACACCGGCAAGCTTTGGTGCCGCGTTACTGCGGGCCATCCGCAGACACACCGCGAAGACAGTTTGAAAACCTTGTTTGAGCAACACGACATGCTTTACCTGGTCTTTCATCAGGCAGCAGACTCCATCATTTTTATTGTACCGAATGGCAACGAGGTTATGAAAGGCGACAGCGTGCGCATAAGCTCACAACACAACACGCTTGAATTCTTCCGGGCAGGACAAGCAGAAGCCACCATATCGTTAAGCGATGCACTAACCGGCTATAGCCGACCGTTCTTTATGAAAGAAAAGTGAGGCAGTAGCGAAAGCCAAAATCAGAAACTAATCCCATTTTGCTTATTGCGACATTGCTTTTGATTAAGGATCTTCAAAAGGATAAAAGTAGCGCTTCGTAACCAAGTGTTATGAGCAAGGCCTAACTTGGGACAGATTTTTTTGAAAGACATTGAGAAACAGTTGTTCTCGTATTTATTCATATTAGATAATGAAGACTATCATTGCGGTTGTTGCATTCAATTTGCTGTCTTATTCATCATTTGCATGTGATTGCATAGTGTATAGCAAGATTGAGAGCTATGCAGATAAAGTTGACATAATTTTTACATGGAAGGTGATTAGCCTTCTTGACTCCATTTCAGATGACCATTACTCGGTTGTTAATGTTGCCGAATATTATAAGCACCGAAGATATTGACCGTTCTGATTTTTACTCAAAGAAGAACGCCATCAGGTTACTCCACACAGCCGATTTCCTTCCGAAAATGAAAAGCAGTTGGCCGATGATGAAGTAGCTAAGCGAAATAATAGCTGGTCGCATGCTCAGCTGGGTTCGCCACGCCATAATCAGCATCGCTACGAAAATAAAATCCATCACCAGAAAAGCGACTGACTCCCAGAGGAACGATGACGACAAACCAGCCGGCAATCCGTAGATGTATAGTATCCGGTCGAATATGGGGCCGGTTAACATCAATGCAGTAGCCACCATATATTGACCGTGTACGGCAGGTTTCCTTTTGTTTAGGATTGCCAGTGTGTAGAATAATACAAAACCAATCAGGTAAAAGAAAGGTATGGCCAGGAAGGCGCGCGCACGACTAACCGCTTGTTCCATTGCCATTCCGCGTTCCATGAAGCTGGCTACGTTGCGGCTGTACGAAACAGGCAAGAGCATTACCGTTAGCAGAAGTAATACAGGTACCAAAACGTAACTGATTTTTCCAATAGCCCGGTGAAGGCGATGGTTCTTTGTTTTGATGAGATAGGCTTGGGCTATCAGCATCAGCATCCATACGATCATCACGAATGCGTGCAGGTGTATTACCCACGGCAATGATTTCTTTTCGACAGCAATGTATCCGGGAAAAAAAGCGAATCCTGAAAGTACAATCAAAGCCAGCACACCGTATTGGATGATGTTGGTGTAGAGTGAATAGGTATTTTTCATAGCGTAAAGTGCGAGACTATTTTTTCAGAACTTTTATACGGGTTATTTTTTGCTGATCACCGATTGAAATGAAGTAAGTACCCGCCTCTAATGCTGAAGTGGAAATTGTTGTGTTGTTCTGAAATGAAAAGCGCTGAACTTGTCTGCCCAGAATGTCTACCATTTCAACTTCTGTTACACCGCTGCCGAAGGATTCAAAGCGAAGGGTTGATTCAAACGGGTTAGGGTACACCACCCACTTTGCTTCCCCGGTCTCATTTCCGGTAATAAGATAAGTAAATTCATCCGATACGGTAGTGCAGCCATTATCGGTTACTGCTACGGTGTACACACCATACTCCAGCAGATTGAGTTCAAAGGATTGATCGGTGCCTTCCGGTATTTCTATTCCGTTCTGATACCACTGATATTGATCGCCAGCCGAAGCCATGAGCATTGTTTCAGTGGGGGTGATCGTAGCTACAGGATAAGGATTAACAGCAACATCCAATGGATCGGAAGCCGGACTTATACAGCCTGAAGCATCTTGCACCACAACTGAGTAACTGCCGGATTGATCAACGGTAATCTCCTGCGTTGCTAAGCCATTCGACCAGGTGTAGGTGGTGAAGCCTGCCGGTGCAGCGAATGTTTGCGCGTTGCCCTCACAAATGTTGATAGTTGATCCTGCATTGAATATCGGAGGATCGAACGTAACAACAGGCTTGGCTAACAAACTGATCGCAGCGGTTACAGCCACGCGCTCGCTTTCGCAAAAGGCATCGTCCAGTGACACGTAGTAGGTTGTTGTGGTGTTGAGCGATGGGGTCGTGAACGTTCCGTTGGCGCCAAGCGCATTTCCACCGGTTGGTACATCATACCAGTTGTAGTTTCCATTGGTAGTGCCGGTGGCGGTTAACGTGAGCGTAGCCGGAGAAACACAATCGGTATCGCCTGAGGCAACCGGAGGTTGGGGCAAGGTTCGAACTGTTAGAGCTGCCTGGCTGGAAAATATTTCCGGGGCATCATCGCCATTAATCCGCACGCGATAATCACCATTACCCGTTGTACTGGTAGTGCTCGTATTGATGCTTAGTGTAGCGGTAGTAGTACCGGTATAGCCACCACCTTCACTGATGTCAGCGAAATCAGTACCATTATGTTTTTGCCATTGGTAGGTAAGGTTGTTTGTTCCGGTGGCGGTTACATTGAAGGAGGCCGATGTTCCTTCGCATGTAGCGGCCATCAGAGGTTGCGTGGTAATGCTGATGGAAGGACCGGAGGCAATCAGGTTTTCATAAATCATCAGTGCATTGGGTGCAGCCGTAAGGATGATCTCGGGCTTGCCATCCAGATTCAGGTCGGCCGTGGTGATGCCGCGGGGATTATTCACCGCAGTAGCAAACGGAGCGGCAAATGAAGTAGCATCGATGGTGCCGGGTGTCGAGGTGTTTTTCAGGATAAAGAAGCGGTCGCCACTTTCGCTGGTTACAATGATTTCTGGTTTGCCATCACCATCGAGATCGCGGATGTGTGCTACGTTGGCATTTGTGGGCAGTGTGTAGTCGGTTCGTGCAAACAGGGTAGTACCAAGTGTACTTTGATTATGAAAAACTGAAATGGTGTTGGCGTTTGTTCCAGCTCCGTGATAGATCATCAAATCACTTTTGCCATCAACATCCAGATCGCCTGTGTAAATCCTGCCGGGGTTATCCAATGCTTGCAGTGTGGTAGTAAGAAACTGTGCTGCACGAATTCGATAGCCACCAGTGTTTCGAAAAATTGTGACGTTGTCCGTTCCGGGATTGGTGGACGCAATATCAAACAGTCCATCACGATCGAAATCTGCTGAAGTGGTTCCGCCACCGGGCGCAGGCTTCGCGACTGGAATGGACGGACTAAACGATCCATAGTCACCTTGAACTACAAACTGACCTGGGCGCATCCAGCTTTCAAACACCTCAATATTGGCTGAGCCATCAACACCGGCAAGATCAATCTTTCCATCCAGGTTAAAATCATTCGGGGTGGCCAGATCCGTAGTCGCACTACCTACCTGTGCTTCGAAATTGATGCTGCCCGGGGTACTGATGTTTTTGTAAATGCCCTGCACCGATGTGATATCAGCCCTGCCATCATCATTCAGATCGACCAACATTGGGTTGCCAGCATTGTTGCTGGTGGTATCATCGGGTATGAGCGAAGCAGCATTGATTGCACCAGTGTTGTGTGTGTTCCTGAATAGATATCCCCCGGCACCTGCTCCTTCGGCAATGATGTCGGGTTTATTGTCACCATCCAGATCAGCAGCATCAACATCGTAGTTGGCGGTTGTAAGCGTGAATGTTACTGGAGGTGCAAAGGAAGTGTTGTCGAACGTAGTGCCCTGTCCAAACGTAACGCTGAAAGGGAGATCATACTTGGCCGTAAGTTCATCGCGTGTTACACTTACAGGAGCATACGCAGCGCCTGCTGGTACTTGCACCGTGAGTTGTGTTTTTGTGGCGGTGATGACAGGAGCCGGAATACTACCAAAACGAACAAGATTTTCCGTTTGTGTTGTGGAGAAGTTACCCCCGGTTATCGTTACCGTACTACCAACAGCTCCCTTAAGGGGTGATACCGTTTGCATGGATATTGTGGGTGGCAGGGTGTTATTGTTTTGATAAATGGAGATGCGCGTAGGCGAGGAGTTCGTTATTCCGACAATGATCTCCGGTTTATTATCACCGTTCAGGTCAGCGGCAATGGGTGTATTCATATACGTGCTGGTGCCTTCACCTACGTGCGCGTATGATGGGATGAACGCATTGGCATCAAACGGTCCGCCTGCATAAACATTCTCGAAAATACCCAGGTGCCGGTTGTCGGTTGTGATGATGTCAGTCTTGCCATCGCCATTCACATCGCCAACCGAAAGCGACCCGTAGTTTGCCATGTTGGAATTTAGGGTTACCGTTGTAGCGAAGTCTTCGGGTAGGAATAGTCCGGTGGTGTGGGTATTCAGCAGGATCACCACATCATTGTTGCTGGAGCCCCTTTTGATGATCAGGTCGTTCTTGCCATCGCGGTTCATATCGTTGATCTGAATCTTACCCGTAGCGCCCTGTGCGAGCGAAACAGGGGTTTCAAATTCGATCCTTCCGGCATCAGAAATGTTTCGCAGTATGGAGAAGTTTGAGGCAAAGGAGTACTTCACTGCGAGGTCAGCTTTTCCATCGTTATCAAGATCACCGAACGCTACGCCATCTCCGGCATCCAGGGTTCCTGATCCGAAATAACTCTGCGTACAAAGGAAATCGATATTGCCGGGATTACTGATGTTTTGAACGATCCAAAAGTCAAGGGCGGCACTTCCATTGCGGTGTTGACCGATTAAGTCTGGCGACCCGTCACCATCTACATCAACCACCTCCGAAACCATGCCGGAGTAGGCAAGACCCGCCCAGCGTTCTACAGGCTCAAACATTACGTTCCCCAACGTACTGATATTTCGAAAGGTACAGTAGTTCATGATGGAACCGTTGCTATGCGCTGCCATAATATCAAGCTTGCCATCACCGTCCAGGTCGGCTATGTATAAACCTTGCTGATTACCACCCCCGGCAAAGGATACTTTAGGTGCAAATGATGTTGCTGAAAGATCGCCAGGCTGACCGCTGTTTCGAAACACAGAAACGTTGTTGGTGGATTCGGCTACAATAATATCCAGCTTACCATCACCATCGATATCGGCAACAGCCTGTCCATTAATTTCAGATGAACCTTCCATCAGCAAATCGATTTTAGCGCCCAGCGATGACGGGATTATGCGACCACCGCCATCAAACAAAGGCTGAAAGGGTTCGAGTGTTTCAATGGATTTGCCTGTGGTCGTATTCAACACGGTGATGAAACCAAATGGCGCACCAGTTGGAATAGTAATGGAAAGTTGATTAAAGCTTGCACTGCTAACCGTAGCCTTTAATCCTTTGAAGTAAACAACATTGTTTGTGGCTACAGGATCGAAACCTGTTCCATCGATTACAATTGTTTCGCCTGCTTTACCAGTCAGTTTACTTATCGCTGTGATCGCAGGCGGTGCCTGCACGGTACGCTTATTAAGCTTTACATTGTCAAGTGCGGCACTGGGTATGGTTGATCCTGAAACGTACCGACCGTTGATGCGAATGGATTTTACTTTACTCAATACTACTTTAATCTCAGCAATTGTTGCAATCGTTCCTGTTGCCGAAGTCATGCGCCATTCAGTTCGATCATCCAGAAAAACAGTAAACGAACTCCAGTCGGGTGCAACGGCCGGAAATGAAGGTAGCGTAAAACACAACCTGTTTCCTGTTACGGGTTCGATAATTACATCGCCACTATTACTATGAACAGCAGGTGTACCCGATGGTACCTGCAGATCGAAACTCAATTCTTCACCCAGTGAGAAGTAAGCAATGTCACCGGTGTATGGCGCTGGTGAGGTAAAGTAATGGGTGCTGGTACTGGGTAGGGTAGATGAAATTTTTCCTCCGGGATTACCCCCAGTAGTACTGTGTGTAACAACCTGCGCATTGGCATTTGACAAATCAGTAAATGTCCAGCCATCATCGTTTGTGTCAAAGGTACTGGTGGTTTGCGCAGTAGCATACAGTGATAGCAGGCTTACCAATACTACCGCAATTATTTTCTGTATAGTCGACATCAACTTATCGGGTTAAAGGTTTGAGGTACGTAAGGCCGATGATAAAAGAACGATTCATGTTTTTAGTGTTGTCGTTCACTTGCTTTTGCAGGTCGAGTAATCCGATTTCGTAGCGGAAGTCGAGCGACAGGCTGCCGTTCGTAAGAAGGTATTCAATCCTTCCACCGGCATTGGGGCCGAGATCAAAACGTGAGGCCTCCTGTTGTTTAAAGTCGAAGTCTTCACTGGTTTCGTCAAAGCCTTTCATCTTGTATTTGCCGCTAAGCCAGTACGCAGCATACATACCGATATTGACGTGCGCTTTCCAGTTTCGGGCGCCCGGAATAATGAAGGTATAATCGAGCATTACCGGTACCTCCAGGTAGTTGGCTGCCAGTTGATCGTAGATATCATTGCAGACTTTATGAAAATATCCTTTCTGGATATACTGAAGCTCAAGGGTAAAGCCGTAGTTGGCATTGATCTGTTTGAATCCTTTCGCCCCGATGGAAAACCCCGTATTGGAAACTTCCTTCCATGGAGTTTTGGCTTTGTAATTCGAAAACGACACGCTGGCATTTCCACCGGCATACCATAGTTGGGCGAACGTAAAAAGTGGTGTGAGTAAAAGAAGTACAGGGAGTAAGGCTCTTTTCATAGGTATGGTATTGATCAGGTAAAAGTCTCGAACAAAATCATGCGAGGGTATCGCACAATGGTGCTAGAGGGTGGAATCGCTTCCTTTTTCATGTTTCCCCATAACAAAACATAGCCTTCACATTCATGTAACACTGGGTCATCAACTTGCTGGCAATTTTAAACCAACAACCTTAACCAGTGACTATGAAAAAAATCGCTACACTCACCGTGCTTACTTCGGTGCTGTACGTGTCATCGTGCGGCTTAATTGACGGAGACCATCCACCTTTTCCGCAGGAAGGCTACACCTACTTTACCGAGATCGGTGCCGTTGAATTAGCCGGTGGAGAAACGGCTGCAGAAATTTCAGCGTACGATTCAAAAACCAAAAAGCTCTTTGTTGTTAATGCCGTAAAGGCCGCCATTGATGTAATCAACATGGAGGATCCATACAACCTCACCTACGAACAGGAAATCACCATTACTCCATACGGAGCGGGTGTTAACAGTGTATCGGTTAAGAACGGATTGCTGGCCGCTGCTATTGAATCCAGCCCCAAGACGGATGCCGGTAAAGTAGTAGTATGGAACACCGCTGATTTGAGCGAGCGTGCTGTCGTTACCGTAGGTGTTCTGCCCGACATGGTAACCTTCAGTCCGGATGGTAAGTTTATTGTATCGGCCAACGAAGGAGAGCCCAGTGAAGATTATGCGTTGGATCCGCACGGTTCTATTTCCATCATCCGCGTGCCGGGCTTTGCCGTTACTACCCTCGACTTTTCTTCCTACAACGGCCAGGCTGCATCGTTAGTTAAAAATGGTTTCCGTATGCCAGGACCTGCAGGTACAACGGTAGCCCAGGATACTGAACCGGAGTATGTAGCCATTTCGGCTGATAGCCGTACAGCATGGGTTACGCTTCAGGAAAACAATTCGGTGGCACGCGTTGATCTTACAACGAAGCGCATTGAAAAAATACTACCCCTTGGCTACCTCGACCGCAGCCTTCCGGCAAATTCATTTGACCCCAGCGATCGTAATAGTGGTGTGCTGTTTGGTAACTTTCCCGTACGCGGACTCTACCTTCCGGATGCCATCACTGCATTTCAATGTGGCTGGTCGTCACTATTCATTACTGCCAATGAAGGCGATAGTCGTTTACGCCCAACCAGCGATGATGCATTACCTCCGCTGGAAGAAGGTGATTTGTTCAATGAAGAATCGCGTGTTAAGGATGTAACCTTAGATACTGTAGCCTTTCCAACTGCGGCCGATCTGCGAAAAGATGCCCAGCTTGGACGTCTTAAAATCACAAACAGACAAGGTGATACCGATGGCGATGGTGACTATGATCAACTCTATTCTTTTGGTACCCGTTCATTCACCATTCGCGATGGAGCCACCAATAAAATCATTTATGAAAGTGGTAATGCTCTCGAACAGTTTTTACTTCAGCAGGCACCTTACCTGTATGATGATGGTCGCAGTGATGATAAAGGTGCAGAACCTGAATCGGTAACGGTCGGGAAGATTGGCCCGCGCACGATTGCTTTTGTAGGCCTGGAACGTGCCGATGCTGTAGTAGTGATAGATGTAACGAATCCCGGAACTCCGATGTACCTTCAGGTGTTGCAGACAGGCGATGCTCCGGAGGGTTTACTGTTCATCCCTGCAACCGAAAGCCCGATCAAAAAATCATTGCTGGTAACAAGCTGTGAAGGCGATGGCACGGTGCAGGTATTTACGCTGGGCAGCGAAGTGGATTTGTAATAGTTATTTGTTTCAAGAACACAGGCTACCCGTTGCCGGATACCGGCCGCTGGTAGCCTGTACTATTTTAAGTGCTTCAGGTTCAGGTTAGTGTCTGGAAGAGCGCCTCGCTCGTATGTTTCCTTGATATTAATCTTAATTTTCGGTGTGGAATTTCGAGGTGCCCGGCATCTCATCCGAAAATTGAACCTATGAAACCACTTTCCCTTACCATCCAGAAGCCTTGTGCTGAGAAATGGAATTCATTTACGCCAACGGCAAGCGGGGGATTCTGCGCCCGCTGCAACAAAGTTGTTACCGATTTCACCACCCTGCGCGATGAGGAAATTATCGCAGCACTTGCAAATCAATCGCAACCTGTATGCGGACGCTTTCGGCCTGACCAATTGAAAATATATGGCACCTCACCGCTTGCCAGTGTTCGGCCAGGTTTTACCTTGTTACGTGCAGGTTTAATCGGATTGTTTGTTCTCTTGCTTAGCAAGCCTGTTAGTGCCCGCATAACTCACGAACAGCCACAAACAGAAATAGCTTTTGTGGAGAACGTTGCAGCTAAAGTCATGGATATCATTCACGGAGAATTGACAGTTAAAGGTGTTGTGCGGTCGCGTGAAGATAAGAGTACACTTCCAGGTGTCAATGTCATACTGAAAGGATCAACACACGGCACGGTTACAGATGCCAATGGGTACTTCGAATTCCCGGTTGCACTGAAGGAAGGTGATGTATTGATTTTTGCGTTTATTGGATTAGAGACACAGGAATATAAAGTGCCCAACGAGAGCAAGCAAAGCATTGAAATTGAAATGGAGCTCTATATGAATATGGATATAATGGGAGAAGTAGCTGTCCACGGAGTTTATCCAAATCAATCTTCCGGTATCAAAGGTCTGTGGCATAAAGTGAAGGCATGGTTCTGATCGGTTGTCGCGTCCGTTTTTTTGTGCTGGCTATATTCATTCTTTTTTTTGCCAGCACGCTTCAAGCCCAAATCGTGTCACACAACTTCCGTAAAGCAGACAGTGTGGCGGCCTTGTACCCTGGTCATTCGCTTCAGAATCTGAAAGCTCTGGCCGATAAACTTACAACCCCTCTTAATACTGAGCAGGAGAAATTTCGCGCTATTTATTTCTGGATCAGTCACAACATCGCTAATGACTACAGCTACTACATGCGGAACAAAAAGATGCGGGAAAAATGGAGGGATAACCCGGAAGCATTAAAAGAATGGAATCGAAAGTTCGCCACGCAGGTTTTCAATAAACTACTGAAAGAACATAAGACTGTTTGCACGGGCTACGCTTACCTGTTGCGCGAACTGGCCTATCATGCCGGGCTTACTGCGGTGATCGTTGATGGTTATGGTCGCACAGCACAATCGAATATTGGCGGCCCTGGCTATGTCAATCACTCCTGGAACGCTATTCAGATTGATAACCAATGGTATTTATGTGATGCTACCTGGTCGAGTGGCGCTATCAATTTGCAGGAGGGGAGCTTTGTTAAAAAATTCGATGATGCGTATTTCATGGCAAATCCTTCGTTGTTTGTACTGAATCACTATCCGTTAGATTCCACCTGGATGTTGCTGGATACCAAACCCACGTTGGCTGCATTTCTGAATGGACCTTTGATTTATAGTAGTATTCATCAATATCAGGTTTACCCCCGGTTGCCCGATACGTTCAACAAAGCAATTGAAAAAAATCAATCCATAGTGTTTTGCCTGGGTAAAGACTCGACCATTTCCTCCAAGAAGGTGGACCTTCAAATAAACGGTTTAACCGTATCGTCTAAGGTATCACAAGACAATTCCGATCAGCTATGCATGGAATATACGTTTCGTGGCAAGGGAAAATATGTAGTGCACATAGTGGTAGATGGCCAACATGTTATTTCGCATCAAGTGATCGCAAAATAGTGTCGGGCGTGTTACCTTTCGTCTACCTATGAAATTTAAAGAGGAGATAACAATTGTTCTAAGCGCCAGAAAGCCTGATACCGACATGCTCAATGTAATGGAAGCGCTGAGGTTCACGTCCGATCAATTCCAGCATGCCTTCGATGTGGCCCTGGAAATGGATAACCGAAATCTGGCGAAGCTGCTGTACTCCAATTTTGAAGCAGGAAAAATTATCGTGGAGTTTACCCTGTTGGCTGATCGGTTGCCATCCTGACTTTTAATTACCTAACATCCATCGTCACGAAATTCAATCACTGACACTATACTTAACCGGACTTCCAGATATTCCGCCAAGCGAAGCCCAGACTGATTTCGCTCATCTGTACTTTTTGAAATCCTCTTTTTTAGCCCTATAAGCTCATTTGTTTCGCATTGTGCAGTCATTGTGCAGTACCTCTTGGGCTTTCTGTAGCAACAAAGTGCCATTCTGAAATTACCGCTTAGCGGTATAATCTTTTGTTATTGTGCCTGCAATAAACTTTCGTTTTGAAATACAACCAATTCGCAGAAGAAAAATGAAAAGGTCTAAACCTAGGGCCACGGAGCCCACGCCAGCGACAGATAAAACAGGGCACCTGCTCAATAAGATTATGGAAGAGAATGAAAACATTAACTCCGCACTAAAAAAAATCTTGCAGGGATCAAACGATACAAAGAAGCCTTCCATAGGCAGAAAGCGAAAATAAATTAACCTAAATCATAACAACCTAAATCTAAACTATGGGCTACATTCTACAGATCAAAAGAAAGGTGCTGATACCTGTGCTGATGCTGATCTCCAGTATGGGGTATGCACAGCAGGTAATCAAACCTGATGTCATTCAAGGGAAGGTTCACGTTAAATTCAAAGAAACGTTAACCTCTCAACTTTCCTCCATGAGGATTGCCAAGGTAAACGGAGTGGCCGCCACCGGCATTGCCCGTTTTGATGCTGTTGCCGCGCAATATAAGGCCACAGAAATCAGACCTTTGTTCCCTTCACGTCCTGACCGTGAGGCCGCCCATCGCAAACACGGCCTGCACTTGTGGTATGAAGTAATCATCAATCCGAATGTTGATGTCAACACCACGCTGCGATCATTCAGCGATCTGGATGAAGTTACCATTGCCGAACCGGTTCATGCAACCACACTGGTAGAGCCGGGCAAATTCACCGAAACAGAATTGGCCTCTATAACGACCACGGCTTCTGTTAATGATCCCGGACTTAATCAGCAGTGGCATTACGAAAACGATGGATCTAACAACGGTATCCTTGAAGCTGACATTAATCTTTTTGCTGCGTGGAGTAAGACCATGGGCAGCAACCATGTTATCGTCTCCGTTCACGATCAGGGTGTAGACGTTAAGCACGAAGACTTAGCGGCAAACATCTGGGTAAACACAGCCGAGAAAAACGGACAACCCGGTGTGGATGACGATTTCAATGGATATGTGGATGATGTTAACGGGTATGACTTTGTTAATAATGCCGGTAACATTCCTGCTGAAGAGCACGGCACGCACGTAGCCGGAACCATTGCCGCAGTAAACAACAACGGCATTGGTGTAGCCGGTGTAGCCGGTGGCTCAGGAGCCAACGATGGTACGCGCATTATGAGTATGAAAGGTATTGGTGGAAACATGGCTGCGTCCTTTGTTTACGCAGCTGATAATGGCGCCATCATTTCACAGAACTCATGGACCTACACGCAACCTAATGTATTTGATCAGGCAGTAATGGATGCCATCGGCTATTTCATTGAGGAAGCCGGATACTATACCGGTAGTCCTATGAAAGGTGGTCTTGTAATATTTGCTGCAGGTAATTATAACACCAATGCGCAATACTACCCGGAAGCTTCGGATGCGGTGCTCTCGGTTGCTGCGCTAAGTCGTTCGAATAAAAAAGCATACTACTCCAACTATGCATCGTGGGTAGATGTTGCTGCTCCGGGTGGTGATCAAAGCCAGACGTACGGAGGTTCCATTGGTGGCGTGCTCAGTACATTGCCTAACAATGCGTACGGTTTTTATCAAGGCACCTCCATGGCCTGCCCGCATGTGTCGGGTATTGCTGCACTGGTGGTCGCTGCCAATGGTGGAAGTAATTTTACCAATAGTGATTTGTGGACACACCTCGTTACAGGTACACATGATATCGATTCCTACAATCCTGATTACGTTGGCTTGCTTGGAGTCGGATACATGGATGCTGCACTTGCGCTGGAGACGAACGAAGGTATTGGCCCTAACATCGTAACTGATTTAACCGTGCACGCGGTGTCGCAGGATTTTGCCGATCTGCAATGGACAACGGTTGGCGATCAGGATGATGGAACTGTATTTGGTTATGAAATTCAATACAGTAATGATGTTGCCGATCTTAACACCAGTCGTGCCAAGAAATTAATAATCAACACCAAAACGGCTGCAGGAACATTAACTTCCGCTACCATTGAAGATTTAATTGCACAAACGCAGTACTACTTTACTATTCGTGGGTTCGATCGTTGGGGAAACAGAGGAACACCCTCAACTACCGTAACAGCAACCACTACCGATGCACCAGTAATCTCTTTTGATGTAGTCGCTAAAAATCTGACGCTGAATGCTGCCAATAATTTTGTGGCAAACGATGCGTTTCAGGTTATCAACTCAGCAGTGGGCGCACTGAAATGGAAGGCGGTAGTAAGGCAAACAAAAAAGTATACCATATCAGCCACAGACATTCCGTTTCATGCATCCTTGAAAACGCCTAGCGGTTTTAATGTTGAGGGAGAAGTGGTAGCAATGGATACAATCGATTATGCGATTGCCCCCAGCGACTATGACAACAACTATGTAACCAAGATCTGGCGAGATGGCGAAGTCAACGGCTCGCAATATGTTATCGGAGACGAAGACCTGGAAATTCCAAACTCATCGGCAACACGCTACGTTGTAACCGATCCCAACGGTTTCAACCTCACCAAAGTCAATCAACTTATGAAGTTGAACCGGAATGTGTTCCCCAATGGTGTGATGGAAATCTATGCCGGTGAAACCATGGACAAGAAAAACCTGGTATTGTCACAAAGTTTTCAGGGTGCAACTCACGACAACTCATTTACTAGTTCCTTAACCACTGACCATCAGTTGTTCTTTGAACCGGGTGAAGTTTTTTGGGTCGTGTTTCACATGCCTGTAGGGGTGTTGTATCCTCTGGGTATCGGTGTAGAAGCTGAAGCTGGTCAGTCTGATAATTGTTTCTATAGCAATGACGGGGGAAAATCATGGGTAACCCTTGAAAGTGTTTTTGGATCTGGCCAGTACGTTTGGAAGCAGGAATTACGTTCGGAAATTTATCCGTTGCATGAGTATTTAACGCTGTCACCAACCGAAGGCGTAACACCGGGTAATACACAGGAACAGATCAATGTTTCGCTGGATGGTACAGGCTTGATGAACGGTCAATACTTTGCATCGGCTGTGTTTTACAGCAACGATGATGCGCACCGCGTGGCCGATGTAGATTTCACTGTAACGGTTGCAGGTCAGAAACCAAAACTTGAAGCTGAAACGTTGGTTGATTTTGGAAGCAGTTTCATCGGTGTTCCTAAAACAGTTACCATTCCTTTGAACAATCTTGGCTTAGGAGCCTTTGTGTTTAGTAAAGCATTATGTACAACATCCAACCCTAATTTTGATTTGGGTGGTGCTTCCAAAACCGGTATTCCAACCAATGTGGCTTCATTAAACAGTGGTGTGTTAACTATCATTTACACACCAACAGTGGCTGGAAATATTTCTGGAGTAATTACCTTAAAAGATAACAAGACACCGGCCAGCACCGTGGTTATTAACGTAGCGGGTATAGGCATTTCACCGGCACAAATTGGTGTTACTCCTGCATCGGCCAATTACACCATGGCTGTGGGTGATGTACAGCAAGGTAACCTCACCATCAGCAACACCGGTAACTATCCATTGTCGTACTACTTCCCTAAGTTTCAAAACAAAACAGGCGTAGTGGTTACACCTACCAATGATAATCCGTATGGCTATACCTGGGGTACTTCCGTATCAAGTCCTGGAACCATAACGTACGAGTGGGATGACATCGCGGCAACCGGAACAGAAATTTCGGAGTTCTATCGAACATCAACAGCGCAAACTGCTTTTTATGAAATGGATTTAGGGTTTGAATTCCCATACTTCAAAAGCAAGTTTGAAAAATTATACCTCACCAAGTTTGGTGTGGTTACTACCCACACTAACACGGGCGTTGTGGGTAACCCGATCATTATTGGTAATTCCACGCAAAACATTCAGCTATCTGCCCTTAACAAGCGGATCTATTTTGAGATTGCCGGAAAGGTGTATGTGCAACGTAAATCAGGAAAGTATGTCGTTCAATTTGAAGACGTTCAGATTTCAAGTTCAGGCACACGCAGACTTACTTTTCAAATGGTGTTCCATGACAATGGCGACATCTATTATTACTACAAAGGATTTACCGGTCTTACGGGAACCCTGTTAATTCCAGATATGGCGTGCGAAGATCCGGAAAGAGTATTTGGATTTAAGCCGTACGATGGAACAACGTCAACACCCCTGGTTCCACAATTTACCATCGCGGCCATGTCGGCAGTGAAAATTTATTCTCCCGGTGTTGATGCTATAAAGAATCTGTCATCTACCAGCGGTGTAGTACCTGTAGGAGGTTCGCACAATATTACGTTTGATGTAGATGCCACCAATCTGAACGAAGCTGTTCAGTATCAACGTTTGGCTATTGCTTCTAATGACCCGGCATCACAATACAAAGTATTCACAGCTAATATTGATGTGAATGCCGGTGGATTAGAAAACATTGTAGTGTCGGCCGATGACATTCACATGGGTTCGATTTTCCAAGGCGATTCAATCGGTGCTATAATCGAGATTCGCAATACAGGCACAAAAGGTGTTTCGTTAGATGCCCTCGCCTTAACTAATGGAAATTTCGAATTGATCCATGATGTCATCCCGTTTGTGGTACGCCCTAAGTCGTCCTTCATTATGCGCGTGGGGCACAAAGGTGTAAACGTTGGCAATTTTGCCGATGTGCTGACAATGAACTTTAGCAACGATGAAACCAAAACCGTTGATCTGGAGATTAACATTGCACCACCTCCGGGCATAACACTTACGTACGAACCGATCAATGATACACAAACTATTGATGGAGGTGAAGTGGATACGCACAACATCGCAGTTCAGAATTCCGGAACGGCTGATCTTGAGTTCAGTCTTTCTACCGGTGTTGATTGGGCGTATATAACGAATAGCCCAGCTTCACCGACATCAAAAGATTATAGCTATAAAACCAATTTGCAACCGGGCGGTCCCGCATATCGCTGGGAAGAGTTGATCGGTGATGGCGAACAACTGGATAATGGAACGCTGCCCGTGTGGACTGGTAGGAAGTTGCCGTTCACGTTTGAGTATTATGGAAACTTGTATGATTCGATTTACATTAATTCAAATGCTGTGTTAACATTCAGTGCGAGTGATACCATTACGCTGGACTTTTATAACTTTCAGAGTACAATGGGAGATCCCGTAGGTGTAAATAATACCATTGCACCGTACTGGGGTAGAGGAGCTTACTTCCATTCACTACCTTATGAGGAAACAGGTTCTTTCTACAAGGAGTACAGCGATCGGGTAATCATTGAATTCGCCAACGTGTACAATGTTACCAATATTGGCGATCCTATTTCAATACAAGTTATTCTGTATAAAAACGGAACCATCAAGTTTCAGTATAAATGGCGCTCAGCCATGACACGAAGTTATTTTGGAACAGTAGGTATTGAAAACGAAGATGGTACGCGTGGTATAACGGTTTATGCTCATAGCGAAACTGTTCCAGATGTATTAGCTATTGCTTTCACTCCGACTAATCAGTACGTGGTAGCATCGGGTGAAACCTTAAACTTTGAAGTAACCGTAGATGCCGCACCCGTGATTGAGGGTACCTATACAACCGACTTTACGGTTAGTACCAATGTTCCGGGAAGCCAATCGTTAGCTATACCGGCATCCCTAACCGCTACCGGTGATGTGCACATCAAGTCAGCCGAAGTGCTCAACTTTGGTAATGTGCTCGTGAAAGAATTACCTAATCTGGACATCGAGACTACTACCATTGAATTTAAGATTTCAAATGTGGGCACATCAAGCCTGGCTATTTCTTCTGCAGAACTGGCAAGCGGTGAATTCTATTCAGGTGAACTAATCTTCTCGCGCGTTTGCAGTATACTCGGTTGCGCGGAAGACAAAGTAACCATTGGTGCAGCCGTTAGTCGTTCTATGACTCCGGGCACACAATATATCGTAAAACTAGTTTTTGATCCGATTACACTTTCTGCGTTTGAAGCAAAAGACACATTGATCATTAACGGGGGATTAGCCAGTGAAGTACGCATTCCGATTTATGCCAATGCCTTTTTACCGGCCGTGTTAGCTATCGATGAGAATGAATTCCATTTCGAGGCGCCAACAAAAGCGTACACCAATAACGGCACCATTACGCTGGATAATTCGGCTGGACTTTCAGATCTGGTGTTCACCGTTGATTTGGATTATTCACGCACCTCAACTGAAGGAGCGCAGGCAGCAGCAACACAGTATGCAGGTGGTACTTTAGAAAAAGTAGCTGCCAGTGAACGTTCGGCCAACATGAGTATTTCGCAGACTGTATTCAACCGCGAAATTTCGTATGGTACGCAAGTGCAGGATAGCCGCGTAGGGTTTGGTTCAGGCTCGGCCTTTATCGGGGCTACACGTTTCCGTGCCGATGAGCAGGGCTTTAACTTGAGCCACATCAGCACCTATTTCGCTTCTGAGAATTCAACGTCAAGTCGCATTGTTGTTGATATTTATTCGGGTGCTGAAATCGCGGATGCTGTGTTTATTTCGTCTACTGAATACATTCACAATTCAGCAACGAATTTCTTTGATTGGGCAACCATCGAACTGAACGAGCCATTCAAAGCAGCTCCGTTTGAAACATTCTGGGCAGTGATCCGCTACCCGTTGGGTATTGGTCACCCACAGGCCATCAACGTAGTAGGCGATTTACCGAACACATTTATGTATCCCAATAGTGGCCAATGGGCCGACATTCAGGACAACAGCACATTCGTTACGAATGGATGGCTGGTAAAAGCACATGAAGAAACTGCGGCCTCATCCGGTTGGATTACCCTGAGTGCTTACTCCGGAACCATTCCTGCCGGTCAGACCGGAACAATCAACTTCAATGTGTTTGCTTCCAATCTCGCTGAAAGTAACGTACAGGCCAACATCCTGATTACCGGTAACGATCCATACAATAAGGATGAGCAGGTTACAGTAACCATGCACCTGAACCGCGGACCACAGTTTATCCAATCCGTAACCAACTACAGCGTAAATGAATTGGAAGAGCTCGTGTTCTCCGTTAACGCTGTGGATTTTGAAAATGAATCCATCACGTATTCGCTCGTAGAAGGTCCGGATAACATGAGTCTGGTTCAAACCGGAGCAACCGCTACAATTACCTACTACCCTGATTACAATGAATCCGGAGACTATACCGTAGTTGTACGGGCAACCGATACGATGGGCAATTCATCCGATCTTGAAATTACCGTAGAAGTGGTTGATAACATTGTGTTGGGCGCAGAAGTACCGGCTCATGAAGCCGTGGTTATTTATCCCAACCCGTCTTCCGATTTTGCTACTGTGAAAACGCCTGAGCGAAATGCTTATGCTCTGGAGGTTATTGATCCTTCCGGTCGTGTTGTGCACCAGCAAACACTGAATCCTCAGGCGGATGTACATACGCTGGATGTTCGAGGATTTTCACGCGGGTTGTTCGCTGTTAAAGTTCAAAGCAAAAACGGAACATACGTTTCAAGAATAGTTAAGCAATAAATAAAAAAAGGCAGCACGCTTGTCTTGCTGCCTTAACCATAAAACTGAAATGATGAAAACGAAAAACATACTAGTAGTCATGCTGCTGACTTCCATCCTTTGGGGCTGTGGCAAAGACGAGCCTACGGTGGGTGCCGAGCAGGCTTTCTTAAACAAGCTAACGGGCACGTGGGCTGTAGGAAGTAATGGCGTAACCGTAGATGGAACCGACATCACCGATCAGTACACAGCCTTTTCGATTTACTTTAATAAAGATAAATCACTGAAGGTATTCGAAATTGAAAACGGTGGTGCTGCTTTTCCGGAGCATATCGATTCATACATCTTCTTGAACGAAGACTTCACGATGATCGAACGCGCCTCCGATGGGGTGGTGATGAGTCTTGACATGAAAAGTAAAACAGAATTGACCATAGCCTTTTCCAAAGTACCGGATGAGCCGGGTGGGAGAGCAGCTGGAACGTTTGGCGAATTTGAATTCAATCTCGTAAAGGAATAGCTTCGGGAGGAAACCAGGAGGCCGGATAGTGAATCCGGCCTTTTTTTTACATAGCCAAGAAAGATTAAATTTCGGCCTTGAATGAGGAATATGGGCATACCTAGAATAATCTTTCTAATCGTGTTGCTTTGGGGTGGAGTGGGAGACCGATTGTATGCTCAGGTAAACCGGCACAAAATTGACAGTCTTCAGTTAGTATTAGAAAAGACAAGGGACAAAAAAAGTCGGCTTAAAACATTCGTTCACCTGGTTACCGTCTACGGGTATAGCAACCTTGACACCGCAAAAATGTATAGCGAAAAAGGGTTGGCGCTTGCGTTGGAAGTAGCGGACACACGCTCTGCCATGTTTCTCTACGATGCCATCGGAAGAATAAGTCTATTACAAGGCGACTATGGCCAGGCGGTTACGCACTTCTTACAGGGGTTGCGGATAGCCGAAGCCGAGAACAAAGGTTCGCACATCGTTACTTTTACCTTCAATCTGGGGGCTGCCTACGACCGGCAGCATCAGTACGATGAGGCGCTAGAGCAATATGAAGCCACCGTTTTGCTGGTGAAAAAATATTTTAAAGACGACACAACGCAAATTCCTTTTGTGTATCGTTCCAATATTTACAACAACATGGCCAATGTGTTTTTGTCGGAAGGCGATACGCTGAAGATGATCAAGTATTACGAAATGGCACTGGCCGAATGCAGCCATACCACGGAGGAACATTCCCGCAGCATCATCCTGAATAATCTGGGTCAGTCGTA
>Ga0315910_10001402_pt1 | contig 22234 bp, 23 predicted proteins | sample EdamamesoilMG_FD_204470 | JGI IMG/M metagenome (GOLD analysis project Ga0315910, IMG submission 204470) | Garden soil microbial communities collected in Santa Monica, California, United States - Edamame soil | ecosystem: Environmental > Terrestrial > Soil > Garden | place: USA: California... | reverse complement strand
CTAAGCTATTGATTTAACTGTATGACATGCTTTTCAGGCCAGTTCGGGCACGTCTTATTGCATACAGAGCACGAAGAAATGTATTCTGCGCGAATGTCACGGGATGCCGCCACGACGGTCGACTCGCAACAGGCCAGAGCCCTGGTCCAGCTCAGGGACCTGATTCTGAAGGGCGAATTTGCGCCGGGCGAGCGCCTTGCCGAAGTGAACCTGGCCGCGCGGCTGGGCGTCTCGCGCACGCCGGTGCGGCTTGCGCTCGCCGCCCTGGAGCGCGAGGGCCTGGTCTCGCCGTCGGGCTCGGTGGGCTACGTGATGCGCCGCTTCACGCAGAAGGAGATCCTCGATGCGATCGACGTGCGCGGCACGCTCGAAGGCATGGCGGCGCGGCTGCTCGCCGAGCGCGGCGCGCCGCGGCCCCTGGTGCTGCAGCTGCGCGAATGCGTCGCCGACGGCGATGCGCTGTTCGCGAAGGAAGGCCAGGACCTCGACTACGCCGGCTACAGCGCGATGAACGATCGGCTGCACGAGCTCATCATCCAGGGCTGCGGCAACGCGGCGCTCGCGCGCGCGATCGAGATCAACAGCCGCCTGCCCTTCGCCCCGCCGAGCGCGATGCTGCCCATGCAATCCTCGCTCGAGGAAGGCCAGCGCTGGATGCTGTTCGCGCACCTGCAGCACCGCAACCTGCTGCACGCGATCGAGCATGGCGAAGGCGCGCGCGCGCAAGCGATCGCGCAGGAGCACGTGCAGGTGGCGAAATTGAATCTCGAGTACGCCTTCGACCGGCCGGAAGCCGTCGAGGGCGTCATGCCTGCCATCAAACTTGTGTCATCCGGACTGGAAGCGAGATGAGAGCGGACAGGAACGAAATGATCACGCGCGTCGGCCCAGGCACGCCCGCGGGCAAGTTGCTGCGCAACTACTGGCAGCCGATTGCTCTTGTGGACGAACTGCAGGAAGAGAGACCGGTTTTAGCGCGAACGATTTTGGGTGAGTCTTTTGTTTTGTTCAAAGACAAAGACAATAAGTTCGGACTCCTCCACCGTCACTGTCCTCACCGAGGCGCCGACCTTGCCTACGGCCGCTACGAGGACGGCAACCTGCGCTGCGTGTTCCACGGCTGGCTGTTCGACGTGAACGGCAAGTGCCTGGAGACACCCGCCGAGCCGAAGGGCAGCCGCTTGTGCGACAGCATCAAGCAGCGCTCCTATCCCGTGGTCGAGCGCAGCGGCATCGTGTTCGCGTGGCTGGGCGAAGGCGAGCCGTCGGCCTTCCCGCATTTCGACTGCTTTACCGCGCCCGACGCCTACACCTTTGCTTTCAAGGGCTACTGGGACTGTAACTGGCTGCAGGCGCTGGAGGTTGGCATCGACCCCGCGCACGCCTCCTTCCTGCACCGCTATTTCGAGGACGAGGACACCGCGGCGAGCTACGGCAAGCAGTTCCGCGGCAAGCCTTCGGATTCCGAGCTGCCGATCTCGAAGGTGCTGCGAGAATACGACCGGCCCGAGATCACCGTAGCGCGCACCGATTACGGCATGCGCCTCGTCACGCTGCGCAAAATCAACGAGCAGCAGACGCATGGCCGCTCGACGCACATCCTGTTTCCGCAGACTTTCGTGATTCCGATGAACTCCGAGATGACCATCACGCAGTGGCACGTGCCGGTCGACGACTACGGCTGCTACTGGTACTCGATCTTCACCAGCTTCACCACGCCCGTGGACAAGAAGACCATGCGCGAGCAGCGCCTGAAGACCTACCCGGCGCCCGACTACAAGCCGATCCACAACCGCGCCAACGGCTGGGGCTTCGACGCCGAGCAGCAGAAGAAGGCGACCTACACGGGCATGGGCTTCGACATCAACATCCACGACCAGTTTGCCTGCGAATCGCCCGGCCGAATCGCCGACCGCAGCAAGGAGCACCTTGGCAGCAGCGACAAGGGAATTGTTCTCTATCGGCGTCTTCTTGTTGATGCCATAGAAAAAAATTCTCTTGGAGAAAAAACACTCATGATGCTCGACGCCCAGCAGGCCTCCGCCCTCACCGGCCCGCCGGCGATCGACGGCATCGGCCCGACCGGCCGCTGGGAGGACTACTACAAGGAAGCCGACGCGGCTCGCAGGAACCGCGCGCCCTGGGCCGCGAAAGCGGCATGAAAGAACTGCTCAAGGAAATTCGCGGCAAGAGAATCGAAACCGTTCGATTCTCTTTTGCCGACCAGCACGGCATCCTGCGTTCGAAGTCCATCGCCGTCGCCGAAGTTCCGGCGGCACTGAAGAGCGGGGTCGGCTTTCCGAGCTCGCTGCTCGCCAAAGACACTTCCAACAAGACCGTGTTCCCGGTGTTCACGCCGGGCGCGGGACTCGGCATGCCGGAGCTCGAAGGTGCGGCCGACGCGGTGATGGTTGCGGATCCGGCCACCTTTCGCGTGCTGCCCTGGGCGCACAGGACTGGCTGGCTGCTGTGCGATCTCAGGTTTCCCAATGGCAGGCCCGTGCCCTTCGACACGCGCGCGCTCCTCAAGGACGCGCTCGCGAAGCTCTCGAGATCGGGCTACGGCTTCGTGGCGGGACTGGAGGTGGAATTCCACATCTTCCGCATCACCGACCCGCAGCTGCGCCCGGAGGACGCGGGCCAGCCGGGCTCGCCGCCGGCGGTGGAACTGCTCAATACCGGCTATCAGCTGCTGTCGGAAGCGCGCTTCGACCAGCTCGAACCCGCGCTGGAGATCCTGCGCGCCAACCTCGCCGGCCTGGGCCTGCCGCTGCGCAGTTTCGAATGCGAGTTCGGCCCGAGCCAGGCGGAGATCACGCTGAGCGCGCAGGCAGGCCTCGCTGCCGCGGACACCATGCTGCTCTTCCGCAGCGCGGCCAAGCAGGCGCTGCGCCGGCACGGCTACCACGCCACCTTCATGTGCCGCCCGAAGCTGCCGAACGTCATGTCCAGCGGCTGGCATTTGCATCAGAGCCTGACCGCGAAAGGAAAGAACGCTTTTGTTTCGAATAAGGATTTTCTTTCTGAAACAGGAAAACAATACCTGTCCGGTCTCCTGGAGCACGCGCGCGCGGCCTGCGCCTTCGCCACGCCGACGGTCAACGGCTACAAGCGCTACCGCCCCTATTCGCTCGCGCCTGAGCGCGTCATCTGGGGCCGCGACAGCCGCGGCGCCATGCTGCGCGTGCTGGGAGGGCCCGGCGACCCGGCGACGCGCATCGAAAACCGCATCGGCGAACCCGGCGCGAACCCGTACCTCTACTTCGCATCGCAGATCCATGCCGGGCTGGACGGCATCGAACGGAAATTGCCGTTGCCGCCCCTGTCGAGAACCCCTTACGAGGAAGAAAAAGCGGACCTGCTGCCGCGCTCGCTTGCCGAAGCGCTCGGCCACCTCAAGGCGAGCAAGCGGCTGCGCGAGGCGATGGGGCCTGCGTTCGTGGACTACTATTGCCGCATCAAGCAGGCCGAGGTGGAACGCTTCAATCTTGGCAACAAGGATGCCGCGGACGACCGCGAGGTGAGCGAATGGGAGCACCGGGAGTACTTCGATCTGCTGTAGCGCTGCTCGAAAAGGGCGACTGGCAGGCCGCGCACGAAATCGTGCAGCAGGATGAGGAATCCGCGCTCGCCTGCTGGGCGCACGGCATCGTCCACGTCCTCGAAGGCGACCTCCCGAACGCGCGCTACTGGTACGGCCAGGCGAAGCGCGCTTTTCCGAAGGACTACAGCGTTCCGGCCGAGATCACGGCACTCAAAGATGCGTGCGGTTGAAGTCATTGCTGTTGCCTTGTTCTTTCTTCTACTGGCAATCTCAGCAGGAAAAACGGCGCTACACCATCTGCCCATTGCCGCGCTCTGCGGCTGGCTGCTGGCGGACCTCTTCAGCGGCCTGGTGCACTGGGGACTGGATACCTACGGCAGCGTGCGCACGCCGATCGTCGGACCGGCGATCATCCGCCCGTTCCGCGAGCACCACGCGGACCCGCAGGGCATGACGCGCCACGACTTCATCGAGGTGAATGGCGCAAGCTGCCTCGGGTGCTTGCCAATTCTTTTAGCTATGAATTTTTTTGAATTCAATTCTTTTGTGGACACGCTACTGACCTGCTTTTGCATGGGCATCCTGTTCACAAATCAATGCCACAAGTGGGCGCACATGGACGCGCCGCCGTCACTCGTGCGAATCCTGCAAAGGCTCCGGCTGATCCTGCGTGCCGATGAGCATCGCCTGCACCACACGCCCCCCTACGACTCGCACTTCTGCACCGCGAACGGCTGGCTGAACGGCCCCCTCAACCGGCTGCTGAAATGAACCGCCGCCTGCGCACGGATATCGGCAAGCGCGCCGGCGTCACCGCAGGGCTGCTCGGCGTGCTGTGCGTGATCGCCGAATTCTGCTTTCTGTTTCCCGATCTGCTGGTGACGCGCGACGCGCTGCCCTTCTACAAGGCGAACCTGGATCTGTTCCGCGGCATTCTCTGGACCAGCATCGCCGCGACCGTCGCGCTCGGCGCGCTGAGCGCGCTGCTGCTGCGCTCGAAGGCACACGGCCTGCTCGGCATGGGGCTGGGCGCCGTGGCGCTGCTGATGCGGTTCACGGATTCGGTGGAGACCGGCAGCGCCACCGTGAGCGCGGGCCTGGACTATTTCGTGCTCGAGCTGCTGGTGCTGGGCCTGCTGTTCATTCCGCTGGAGCGCCTGTTCGCGCTGCACAAGCAAAAGATATTCCGCAGGGGCTGGCAGACAGATCTCAAGCACTTCTTCGTCAGCCATGCCGGCGTGCAGCTGCTCTCGTTCGCAGTACTGATACCCGCACAGGCCTTTTTCGATTGGGCGGTCGATTTCGACTTCCAGGCGCGCGTCGCCGCGCAGCCGGTCTGGCCGCAGTTCGCCGAGATCCTGCTGGCTGCGGACTTGGTCACGTACTGGGTGCACCGTGCCTTCCACCAGATCCCCTGGCTCTGGCACTTCCACGCCATCCACCACTCCAGCCGCGAGATGGACTGGCTGGCCGGCTCGCGCATGCACCTGGTGGACGCGCTCGTGACGCGCGCGGCGGCCTTCGTGCCGATCTTCGTGCTCGGCTTCTCGCAGGCGGCACTGGTGGCCTACGTGGCCTTCGTCTCGTTCCACGCGGTGTACATCCACTCCAACACGCGCTGGCGCCTCCCGGTGCTGCGCTGGCTCATCGCCACACCCGAATACCACCACTGGCACCACACCTCGGACGAGGAAGGCCTGGACAAGAATTTCGCCGCCTTCCTGCCGTTCTGGGACTGGCTGTTCGGCACCGTGCACCTGCCGGACCACTGGCCGAAGAAGTACGGCACAGTGAAATTCCAGCCGCCCGAGAGCTACCTCGGGCAGCTCGCCTACCCCTTCAGGCGCAAGAAGGAAACGCCGTACGGCTGACCTAGAAAATCGTCAGTCCGCCGTCGACGGGCAGCACCGCACCCGTGATGAAGGACGCCTCGTCCGAGGCCAGCCACAGGATCGGCAGCGCGATTTCCGTCGGATCCGCCCAGCGCCCCATCAACGAGTTATCGTCCCGCGCTCGGCTGAGTTCCGCCTTCGACCTGCCCGCCGCCTTGCCGCGTTTGATATGGAAATCGGTCAGCGTGGAACCCGGGCAGACCGCATTGACGCGGATGCCGTACTCCGCCTCCTCGTGCGCGAGCGTGCGCGTGAGCGCGATCAGGGCCGCCTTGGTCGCGTCGTAGATTGCCATGCCCTTGCGTCCGGTGAGCGCATAGCAGGACGACACATTGACGATGCTACCGTGGCCGGACCTGCGCAGTGCGGGCAGCGCCGCCTGCGCGCAGGCCGCCGCGCCGACAAGGTTCACGTCCAGCACCATGCGCCATTCTTCCGGCGTTGCCTGTGCGACTGCCGAATAGTTCCGCATGGCCGCGTTGTTGACGAGAATGTCGAGCGGACCGAACTCCTTCACCGCCTTCGCCACGGCCTTCGTGTCGGCGACATCGACAACGGCAAGCTCGGCGCGTTTGAGCGCACGCGCGGTGCGTTTCAGGGCCGTCTCGTCCTGGTCCAGCAGCAGGACCGACGCGCCCTCGCGAACGAATGCCGCCGCCGTCGCGGCGCCGATTCCCGCACCGCCGCCGGTGATCAGCGCTCTCTTGCCCTTGAGTCTCAGCGTCATGGTCAATCCTGGTAGGGTAATCCGGCATCCTTCACGATCTTCTTGAACCGCGCGACGTCGGCCCGGTACTTGGCCTCGAATTCCTCGGGCGTGCTGCCGACGATCTCGTTGCCCGTCGACTCGACGCGCTGGCGCACCTCGGCAGTTTGCACGGCGCGCGCAGCCTCGCGCTGCAGCCTGGCGACGATGTCGCGCGGCGTAGAAGCAGGCGCAAAGATGCCGTGCCAGCTCGGCATCTCAAAGCCGGGATAGCCCAGTTCCTCCACCGTGGGAACCTCCGGCAGCGCGCTCGAACGCCGCTTCGCGGTGACCGCCAGCGGCAGCAGCCGGCCAGCCTTGATCTGCGATAGCGCGGACTGCATGGAGACGACCGCGACGTCCACCTCGCCCGCGAGCAGCGCCTGGAACATCGGCCCCTGCCCCTTGTACGGAATCGCAAGCATGTCGATGCCGGCGGAGGTCTTGAGCAGCTCCATGCCGAGCTGCAGCGGGTCGGCGACGCCCGAGGAGCCGAAGTTCAGCTTGCCCGGCTGCGCCTTGGCGCGCGCTACCAGGTCCTTGACGCTTTGCACGCCGGTCTTCGGGTGCGCCGCGAGCACCAGCGTCGTGGCGACGGTCTGGCTCACCGCCGCAAGGTCCTTCTCGGCGTCGAACGGCAGCTTGCGGTAGAGCGCGGGACCGATCGCGAGGCTGATGGGCGTGTAGAGCACCGTGTAACCGTCGGGCGCCGCGTGCGCCACCGACGCCATGCCGACAAAGCCGCTTGCGCCCGCGCGGTTCTCGATGACCACCGGCTGGCCGAGGCCCTCGGCCATCCTCGGTCCGACCGCGCGCGCCATGGCGTCCACGGGACCGCCGGCGGCGAAGGGCACGACCATGATCACCGGTCGCGCGGGATAGGCTTGCGCCAGCAGGGTCCCCGGCAGCAAACAGCACACCAGGAAAAGCGCGCGTAGCGCGCATCGGCTTCGTTTCATTTGAAAGCACCTCCCGCCACATTGGCGACATCGTAGGAATAGATCCAGTCGGCCCGCTGCACCGCGGCGCCGGGCCGGAACTGCTGGTTGAAGAGGTAGCCAAGGTCGCGGCGCAGTTGCGCGAGCGGCGAGATTACCTGACAAACGTCGGCACGCGCACGCGAGCCGAGCTGGACGCGCGTCGCGCGCTCCTTGCGCAGCGCTTCGAATTCCCGCAGCGCCGCCGGCACGTCCGCCTGCGGGCCTGCTGCAAGCGCGCGCAGCGTTCCGGCAAGCACGTAGCCGTCCTCCATCGCCATCGCACCGCCCTGCGCGAGAAACGGCAACATCGGGTGCGCCGCGTCGCCGAGCAGCGTGATGCGCCCGTCGCTCCAGCGCGGCAGCGGATCGCGGTCGAGGATGGCCCACTTGTAACAGCGCTCCGTGGCGCCGAGCAGCGTGAGCAGCGACGGGTGCCAACCCGCGAAGGCCGCAAGCATCTCCTGCTTGTCGCCTTCGACGGACCAGGATTCCTCGGCCCAGATGTCGGTGGTGCGGTGCGCGATCCAGTTCACCAGCCGGTTCGGCCGCACGTAGTAGTGCACGATGCAGCCGCCCGGCCCCATCCAGTTGAGCGAGTCCGGCGGAATCAGGCCGGCCGGCAAGCGGCTCGCGTCGACCTGGCCGCGCCAGCAGATCACGCCGGTGAAGCGCGGCTTGCCGGGACCTAGCAGTCCATCGCGAACCGTCGAATGAATACCATCCGCGCCGACCACGACGTCGCTTTCGACTTCGGTGCCGTCGGCAAAGCGCAGGATCGCCGCCCCTTCTTTCGATTCCGCGCCTACGCAGCGCATGCCCAGCTGGATCGCCTCCGGCGGCAGCACCGAGCGCAGGTGGTTATGCAGGTCCGAGCGCTGCACCTGGTAGAACGCGGCGCCGAAGCGCTCCAGGCATGCGGCACGCGTGGCCGACTTGAACAGCACGCGGCCCGTCTTCCAATTGCGCCCGACATGGTGCTCGGGCATCGCGCCGAAGGCGCGCAATCCGTCCTCGAGACCGAGCGCGCGCAGCACTTTGACCGCATTCGGCCCGACCTGGATGCCGGCGCCGATTTCGCCGAAGGCAGCCGCCTGCTCGTAAATGGTGGCCTCGAATCCGGCCCGGCGCGCGGCGATGGCCGCGACCAGGCCGCCCAGCCCCGCTCCCACGATTGCAATGCGCAAAGGGCGGCTCACGCGAACCTCGTCAGCGCATTGCACAGGGCGCCGTTCGGTCGCGCCAGTTCTTCGAGGATCGAGAAATGGTCGTGCCCCGCGAGCAGCATCGGCGGCATGCGCAGCGCTGCCGCGTAGTCCGCCGACTGGCGCACGAGCTCGGGCAATTCGGCCGCACCGGCCGCAACGACGATGGGCGTGCGCGCGGCCGGCAGGTGGCGCAGCGGGCTGTTCCTCTCGGCCGATGCCGCCGAGAGGCGCAGCTTTTCATTCAGGTAGCAATGGCGAATCGGTTCGAGGTCGAACAAACCGCTGATCGCCAGCGCGCCCGCCACCCCGCGCCTGCCGAGCGCCATGGCGGTGAGATGCCCGCCCGCGGAATGGCCGGAGACGTAGAGCCGGGCCGGGTCGGCGCCGTACTCCTGCGCATGCCCTGACAGCCAGTCGATCGCGCGCCCGACCTCGCCGACGATCTGGTCGATATCCGCATCCGGCGCGAGCGTGTATTCGATGAGAGCGACTGAAAATCCGTTCGCCAACGGACCTTCGACAAGAAAGCTCGAGGCTTCCTTGTCGTTCATCTGCCAGTAACCGCCGTGGATGAACGCGAGTACTGGCGCGCCTGGCCGGCCGGCGGGAAAGAAGTCCAACCTCTCGCGCGCGCCACTCCCGTAGCGCAGGTCGGCGTGAAACGGGCGGGCGCGCCGCACCTGTTCGCTGCGCGCCTCGCGCTCGGCAGCGATGGCCGGGTAGTCCGCGACAGCATTGCGGTTGTTGTAGGCCGCATCCAGCGCCGCGCGATTCATGCCCCGGTAGAGCGCGCCGGCCACGCCTAGCCTTTCCTCTTCGATGCCTTGAGCTGCTCCGGCGTCGCCCAGCCGGCTTTCGCAAGCACTTGCGGCAGGTCCGCGGGACGGTCGAAGTCCTTCGGCGGCGCTTCGCCCGCCATGCGCCGCGGCCCGGAGGCCACGACGACCTGCTCCAGCCCGGGCGGCGTGAAGAACCAGGCCAGGCGCATCTCGCCGGCGCCATCGTTGTGGATGCTGTGCTCAACGAAGCGGCCGAGCACCATCGTCGAGCCCGCTTCGAGGGCGTGCGTCTCGCCGTCCACCACGCAGTGGCCCGTCCCCTGGTAGATGAACAGGATTTCGTCGTTGCACGCGTGGCCGTGCGCGCGGATGTGGCAGCCCGGCGGGATCACCTGGATGCCCATGGAAAAAAGGTTCGACGGATGATTGTGCGGACCGACCTTCACGGTCATGTAGCCACGGTGCGGCCCCGGCTGCCAGTGCGATTCTCCTTCCTCGGGGCCGATCACCATCGCCGTACCCTTGATCAGTTTACTCATTGACTGCTCCTTCCCAATAACATGCACGGGTTGTCCACCAGAATCCGCTTGCGAGCGTCTTCGTCCGGCACAAAGCGACAGAGTGCATCCAGCAGTTTGCCGTCATCCGGCATCTTTTTCGCGTCGAAGAAGCCGGTATGCGGCCAGTCGCTGCCCCAGATGAGCCGGTCCGGCGCGATCTGCACCAGACGATGCGCGAGCGGCGCCACGTCGCCGTAGGGATGGCCCAGCTTCGAGATGCGCTCGGCGCCGCTGACCTTGGTCCAGAAGTTCGGCCGCTTCATGAGTTCGCACAGGATGCCGAACGGCGCCTGGTCGACGCCCGCCGATGGATCGACTCGGCCGAAATGGTCGATCACCACGGTGGCGGGAATCGCTTCCAGCCAGCCGCGCAGCCCGGGAATCGCCGCTCCATCGAAATGCAGCTCGACGAACCAGCCAAGACCCTCGATGCAGCGCAGGACGTGCTCGAACACCTTCTGGTCGAGCGTGCCGCCGTGCTGGGGATTGAAGGCGAAGCGCACACCGCGCGCGCCGGCAGCGTACAGGGCCTGGCAGCCCTCGCGCGATGCCTTGCCGTCGAGCCTGACCACGACCAGATAGCGGCCGCCGGAGCGCGCAGCCGCATCGAGGTCGACGCCGTTGTCGAAACCGTGGGTATTGGCATGCACCACAAGGCCGTTGGCGATGCCGAGCCGGTCGTGCAGCGCGAGCGCGGCATCCAGCGGTGCGTCGGGCGGCGTGTATTTGCGCGTGGCGGCATAGGGAAAACGCGCCTGCGGCCCAAGTACGTGGAAGTGCGTGTCCCAGGCGCCGGCTGGCAGCGTCCAGCCCGGCCTCGAGGGCGCGGCGACAGGCCCGAGGCAATCAGGAATCGACAAGAAACGCGGTTTCCGCCTTGCCGCGCAGGACGATGTTGAACTCGTAGTCGCCGCCGCCCAGGTCACGCCCGATCAGCGAGGCACGCGCCTGCAGGTCCTCGATGCCATTGAGGATCGGATCGATATCGTTGAGTGCCTCGCCGGGAAAATACATCTGCGTAATCAGTCGCTGCATGACGCCCGCGGCGAACACCGAGAAATGGATGTGCGGCGGGCGCATCCAGTTGTCGTATCCCGGGTTCGGGTAGGCGCCGGGCTTGATGCTGCGGAAGCGATAGCTGCCATCGTCCGCCGTCAGCGCGCGGCCGAAGGCCTTCAGGTTCGGATCCGGCGGCTGCGGCGTGATGTCGTCCGGATGCTCGTACTTGCCGCGGCAGTTCGCCTGCCAGACTTCGATCAGCGCCTTGCGCACCGGGCGGCCGTCCTGGTCGAGCACCCGCCCGCCGACGGTGATCGGGACGCCCTCGGCGCGCGGCCCGCCGGGCATGCGGCAGGCCAGGTCGTCGTCTCCTGGCTGAATCAGGCCGAGGCTGAAGAACGGCCCCAGCGTCTGCGAAGGCGTGATGACGTGGACGGGGTTCGACGGCGTGCGCTGCTCGTGCACCCGGTAGCCCTTGATGAGCTCAAGGCGCTTCCTGTCCGCATAGACAGATGGGTGAGGAATTTCTTTTTTTGAATCCGGCATTTTTTACAGAAGCAAAATATCAAAACGCAAAACTAGTTGGACGCCTTGGCGCCGGTGTCGCGGATGACTTTCGCCCAGCGCGGCGTTTCCCAGCGGATGTACTCGGCGAACTGTTCCGGCGTGCCGGCGACGATCTCGAACTGGATGTCGGTGAGGCGTTTCTGCACCTCCGGTTCCCTGAGGAATTTCACCAACTCGCGGTGATAGCGCTCGATCACCGGCTTTGGCGCGGCGCCGGGGGCGAGGAAGCCGATCCAGGCGATGGCCTCGAAATCGGCGAAGCCCGATTCGATCATCGTCGGCGTGTCGGGCAGCGCCGGGAAGCGCTTGCGGCCGCTTGCCGCCAGCGCCTTCAGCTTGCCCGAGGGGAAATGCGGCAGCACGTTGCCCGGGACGAGGAACGAGAGCTGCACGTTGCCCGCCAGCAGGTCGGTGACCGCGGGCGCCGAGCCTTTGTAGGGGATGTGCACGATGTCGATGCCGGCGGCGGACTTGAACATCTCCATGGTGAGGTGCGAGGCGCTGCCGGTGCCCACCGAGCCGTAGCTCAGCTTGCCGGGATTGGCCTTCGCGTACTTCACCAGTTCGGCCACCGTGGCGAACGGCACGCCCGGATTCACGGTGAGGAACTGCGGCGTGGTCACCGCCAGCGTGATCGGCGCCAGGTCCTTCTGCGGGTCATACGGCAGGTTGCCGAACAGCGTGCCATTCACCGTGATCGGCCCGGTATAGCCCGCGAGGATGGTATGGCCGTCGGGTTCGGCCTTGGCCACCAGTTCGGTGCCGAGGTTGCCGCCCGCGCCGGCCCTGTTCTCGACGATCACCGGCTGGCCGAATGCCTCCTGCAGCCGAGGCGCGGCCAGGCGCGCAAGGATGTCCACCGTGCCGCCCTGGATCGGCACGATGATCCGTACCGGTTTGCTGGGAGTCCATTGCTGGGCGCCCGCCGGCAGGGCGAGCGCGGCGAACAGGGCGAAACCGGAGGCAGCTAGGCGTCTTTTCATGTCAGTCCTTCAGACGGTGAATACGGGTTGCTTGAGGCCGTCGACGAGATTGTCCTTCGCCCAGTCCGGCGCGTGAACGGCGCGGTCGAGCAGCACAGCCGCGGCGCGCACGCGCTGCGAGGCCGCGTCCAGCGCCGGCGGCTCGATGCCCTGCTCGAGATTGCGCGCCGCCTTCACGAGCGAGCGCCGCGCCATGGAGATCGCCTTGTCGGTCGGAATCAGGTGCTCGTTGGCGTGGTCCTGGATCGGCCCCATGCTCTCCTGCAGCGAAGCGTCCTGGATCGAGAAGCCGGACACGCCGCTGAAGGTGCTGCGGTTCTTCTGCGAATCCCGGTCGATGAGCCAGTCGTTGTCCTTGTTGGCGAGCGGCGTGAAGGTGCCCGGGATGTACTGCACGTGGATGCCCTGTCCTGCCTTCATCGCCTCCAGCTCCTCTGCGGGCAGCGGGCGGTCGGCCAGCCAGTTGATGCTCCAGGCCCAGCAGTTCTCATCGTCGATCGGTACCCAGACGTGGCCGCCGAGCGCGTGGTGGCCGAAGGGCGGGATGCAGGTGAACCAGGGAAAGATCCACTGCGTGATGCGCCAGTAGTTGGTTTTCTCGTCGCCGATGCGCCGGCCGTACAGCGTGAGTCCGTGCGGCATTTCCTCGATGTCGAAGACGACGTTGCTGTCCTTCTTGATGTAGTCGAGCGCCTTGGAATGCTTGTGCATCGGATCCCGGTCGACCTCGTAGCGGTGCACCCAGGAGACGTGGGAGGTGTCGATGCCGCCTTCCATGGCCTGCAGGTAGCTCGACTGCTGGTGGCGCTTGGTGACGTAGCGGTGGCTTTCGGGCACCAGGCACCATTCCAGCTCGGGCGGCGCGGGCTGCTTGCCCGCCGGCCCCATGTAGGCCCAGACGAGGCCGCCGCGCTCGACGCAGGGATAGGCCGTGATCTTCATCTTCGGCGCCATGTGCGGCGCCTGCGGCAGGTCCACGCACTGCCCGGTAATGTCGTATTTCCAGCCGTGATAGGAGCAGCGGATGCCGCATTCCTCGTTGCGCCCGAGGAAGAGCGAGGCGCCGCGGTGCGCGCAGAACTCGTTGATCAGGCCCGCGCGGCCCTGCGTGTCACGGAAGGCGAGCAGCTTCTCGCCGAGGATCTTGACGCGCACCGGCGCGCCATCGGCCGCGGCAATCTCGCTCGCCAGCAGCACCGGCACCCAGTAGCGCCGCATCAGCGCGCCCATGGCGGTACCGGGGCCGACGCGCACCAGGAGTTCCGAGGTCTCTTGGTCCATGCGTAAGTATAGAGCCGGCTCAGGACCGAAGCAGTTCGGGCAGGAACCTGCCGATCGGCTCGCGGAACACGGCATCCGCGATGTCATCGAATTGCGTCGGTTCGGCATTGACGATGACGACGCGCGCGCCCGCCTGCTTTGCCATCGGCACCGCGCCCGCGACCGGGTACACCTGCAGCGTGCTGCCGATCGCGAAAAAGAGGTCCGCCTCCGCCGCCGAGCGCAGCGCCCGGTCGATCACCTCGGGCACCAGCGCCTGTCCGAAGGAGATGGTGGCGCTCTTCAGAATCCCGCCGCAATCGCGGCACGGCGGATCGGCTTCGCCCGCGCGCACCCGGTCGAGGGCCTTCTGCATCGGCGCGGTCATGCCGCAGCCCATGCACACCACCTTGCGCATGGTGCCGTGCACTTCGATCACCTTTCCGGCAGAGTTGCCGGCCTGCTGGTGCAGCTCATCGATGTTCTGCGTGATGAGCGCGTGCAGCTTGCCGCGGCGCTCGAGTTCGGCGAGCGCAAGGTGGCCGGAATTTGGCTTCGCAGTCCAGGCCGTGTGATCAAGGCGGCTCTGCCAGGCGAGCCTGCGCACCTCGGGATCCGCCATGTAGTAGCGGATGTCGGAGAGCTTCTCGGCCTTGGGATTCTTGGTCCACACGCCCTGCGGGCCGCGGAAATCCGGGATGCCGGAGTCCGTGGAGATTCCCGCGCCGGTCAGGACAACGACGCGCCTCGCCTCGCCGACCCAGCGCTGCACCATGTCTGCCGTGGCCATCATCCGGGTCGAATGATAGCCTCGACGGCGTGACTCCAGCCATGCCTATGCCGCCTGGGCACGTCCTTCCTGTCATCGTCGCCTCGCAGTTCGCCGGCACGTCGCTCTGGTTTGCGGGCAACGCCGTGCTCACCGACCTGCAGCGGGAATGGAGCCTTGCCGGCAGCGCGGTTGGCGACGTCACCTCTGCAGTGCAGTTCGGCTTCATAGGGGGAACGCTGGTATTCGCGTTTCTCGCTGTTTCGGACCGGTTCTCTCCGAGGCTCGTCTTCCTCGCCTGCTCGCTGCTCGGCGCGCTCGCCAATCTCGCGGTGCTGGCTGCGGGCGGCGGGCTGGAGCTCCTGCTTGGCTGCCGCTTCCTGACCGGATTCTTCCTTGCGGGCATCTACCCGGTGGGGATGAAGATCGCCTCGGGCTGGTATCGCGGCGGCCTGGGCAATGCGCTCGGCTTTCTCGTCGGCGCGCTGGTGCTCGGTACGGCATTTCCCCACCTGCTCAAGGCGCTCGGCCAGGCCTGGCCCTGGCAGAATGTACTCATCGGCGTTTCGGCCCTGGCGGCGGCAGGCGGTCTGCTCATGCTTCTCGTTCCCGACGGCCCCTACCTGGCGAAGGGCTCGAAGTTCGATCCCGGGTCCCTCGCCGTGATCTTTCGCGCGCGCGGCTTCCGTGCATCTGCTTTCGGCTATTTCGGCCACATGTGGGAGCTGTACGCGTTCTGGGCCTTCGTGCCGGCGGCGCTCGCATTCCATGGCGCGCAGCTCGACGTTCCGTTCTGGGCTTTCGCCGTCATCGGCTCCGGCTTCATCGGCTGCGCCGCCGGCGGCATCGTGTCGCTGCGTGCGGGCAGTGCGCGTGTCGCGTTCGCGCAGTTGGCGTGCTCGGGCGCATGCTGCCTGCTGTCACCGCTTGCGATCCAGGCGCCGACGCCGCTGTTCCTCGCATTCATGCTGTTCTGGGGTGTGGTGGTGGTGGGGGATTCGCCCCAATTCTCCGCCCTGAACGCCGCAAGTTCGCCGAAGGAATGGGTCGGCTCGGCGCTCACCATCGGCAATTGCATCGGTTTCGCGATTACCATTGCCAGCATCCAGCTCCTGAACACCGCGATGACCTGGCTGCCGATGCAGTACCTGTTCCTGCTGCTCGCCCCTGGCCCCGCACTGGGCCTGCTCGCGTTGCGCCCGCTCATGGGGAAATCGTGAAAATCATCCGGATTGGGGACCTGACCGCCAACCGCCTTGGCTTCGGCGCCATGCGCGTCTGCGGCCCGAACGTCTGGGGCCCGCCCAGGGACCGCGCCAACGCGCTGCACGTGCTGCGCCGCGCCTTCGAACTCGGCGCCAATTTCTTCGATACCGCCGACAGCTACGGCCCGCACGTCGACGAGGAACTGATCGCCGAAGCGCTCCATCCCTACCCGAAGGATCTCGTCATTGCGACCAAGGGCGGCCTGCTGCGACCGCGCCCGGGCGCCTGGGACCCGGACGGCCGGCCCGCGCACCTGAAGCAGGCGATCGAGGGCAGCCTCAGGCGCCTGAAGCTGGAGCGCATCGATCTTTACCAGCTGCACGCGCCGGATCCGAAGGTGCCGTTCGCCGATTCGGTCGGCGCCCTGGCCGAGGCGCAGCGCGCCGGCAAGATCCGGCATGTCGGCGTGTCGAACGTGAGCGTGAAGCAGCTCGAGGAGGCGCGCCGGATCTGCCCCATCGTTTCGGTGCAGAACCGGTACAACCTCGGGGACCGTTCCTCGGAGGACGTACTCAAAGCCTGCGAGCAACTGGGCGTCGCCTTCCTGCCCTGGTATCCGCTGGGTGCAGGAGCGGCACTGAAGTCTAAAACCGTTCTGGAAATTTCCAGACGGGTGAAAGCAACAGCATCCCAAATCGCACTCGCGTGGCTGCTCGCCAAGTCACCCATGATGCTGCCGATTCCCGGCACCGCGTCGATTCCGCACCTGGAAGAGAACGTCGCCGCGGCCCGCTTGACGCTGTCGCCGCAGGACCTGGCCGAGCTGGGCTAGCGCGCCTGCTCGCGCTGGATGGTTTCTTCCAACAGCCTGCGGTAGCGCACCAGAGCGGCATCGATTCCCAGCGGCAGCATCGGCGCGCCGGGATTGCGGCGGATCGCGCGGTGCTGCGCCGTGATCATGTCGCGGTCTTCGTTGAAGGCGACGATGAGGCTCTGGAAAATCGCCTCGGTAACGGCAGCGTCGCCCGCGTCGGCGCGGTGCGACTGCTGGAAGAAGTAATGCGTGGTGTCGTCGGTCTCGGGCGTCAGGGTCTGGCAGCTGTGCAGCATCACTGAATTGGCCGGATCCGGCTCCTCCTGCCCCGCCGGCTTGCCGCCCGAACTCATCAGCAGCGTGCCGGGAAAGAGGAAGTCGTAGATGAACCAGCGGTCCACCAGGCCGCTGAATTTGCGGATGCTCTGGTAATACGGCGGCGGCGGCACGCCGGGTACGCGGCGCGTGACGCGCACGCCGCGCTCAAGGTTCTCGATCTCCGGCCGCGCCTGCGCGATCGCGGTCGAGCCGCCCAGCGTCTTCTCGTGCACGTAGGACAGGTGCGAAAAATCCAGCAGGTTGTCGCAGATCAGCAGGTAGGGCGTGTCGTAGTGCAGGTAGCCGGGCTTGTTGCGCCAGTCCGGGTGCGCGTTGGAGAAGTTGTCCGGCAGCAGGCGCTCCTCGGCCTTCGCCGGGTCGCCCATCCACACGAACACCCACTTGTTGCGCACCGCCACCGGGTAGGTCTTCACCCGCGCCTGCGGCGGGATGCGGTCGAGGCCGGGCGCGTCGACACAGCGTCCTTGAGCGTCGAATTTCAGACCGTGATAGCCGCAGCGCACGCCGTCGCCTTCGTTGCGCCCCTTCGACAGCGGCGCTTGCCGATGGCAGCAACGGTCCTCCAATGCAACGGTGCGGCCGTCGGCCGTGCGAAATACCAGGATGGGTTCGTTCAGGACCGTCCGTCCGAACAGCCCGCCGGTCGGCACTTCGTGATCCCAGGCGATCACGTACCAGCAATTGTGCAGCATCATGCGGCCATCCTTCCTCGCTGAGCCCTGTAATCGGTGGGCGATGACCCCGTCCAGCGCCGGAAGGCGCGCGTGAACGCGCTCTGGCCGGAAAAGCCGAGCAGGAAGGTGATCTCGGTGATGCTTTTGCCGGGGTCCTGGACATAGCGCAGCGCCAGGTCGCGGCGCGTCTCGTCCACCAGCTGCTGGTAGGTCAGGTCGGCCTCGGCGAGCTTGCGCTGCAGGGTGCGGCGGCTCATGTGCATGACCCTGGCGATGTCCACGTCCGGCGTCTCTCCTGCCGCGAGGCGCTCCAGCACCACCGCCTTGCAGCGCGCCGGAATGTTGGAGCGGTCGAGCGCCGCCAGCTGCTGCGCCAGCATGACGTCCATCGTTCCCGCGATCTGGCGGTTGGCAACGGACAACGGCGCTTCCACGTCGCGCGCCGACAGCACGAAGGAATTGCGCGTGTCGCCGAAACGGATGCGGCAGCCGTAGAAATTCTCCCAGGGCGCGGGATCCGCCGGGCGCGGCCGCCAGAGGGTGACTTCGACGGGCCGCAGCGAGGCGCCGAAATTCATGCGGCACATGTCCACGAGCATCGAGAGCGCGAAGTCCGTGCCGAGCGCGGCGACCGGCGACTCCTTGCGCCGGTGGTCGAAGATGACGCGCAGCCCCTTGTCGCCGCGCTCGAGGCGGTAGCGCACCTTCTCGCCGATGATGCGGTTGTAGCGCTCCAGGCGCTGCAGCGCGGTGCGCAGCGTGGAACTCGCCAGCCAGGCGTGGCCCAGCGCGCCCAGGTCCGAGGGATGCCAGCAACGCGCGGCACGCAACGCGAAGGCAGGATCGGCAATCCTGCCCGCGACTGCCCGCGCGGCGACGTCCATCACGCTGCTCGGCAGCCGCGCGGCCGGATCGCGGAACACCGCGGGGTCGTAGCCGCCGTCGCGCACGAACGCATCCGCGTCGATGCCGTAGAGCTCGATCAGGCGCAGAAACACCCGGCCGGCAGACGCAAGGAAGGTTTCCATGGCGTTCGCCTCAATTATGGCACCCGGAGGCAAGCGGCTGGCGCGCCGGGGCAAGCGCAGGGGATGGCGCTCGACGATAGTGCCCGCATCGCAAATCTGTGCGGGAAGCCGATTCCATGGACAGCAGGATCCGCAAATTCACACTGGAAGAAACGCGCTCCTCGGAGGGCGTCATCGTCGACGCGAAAGGCAGCACCGGCTGGTGGCCGTTCCGCCGCCCGATCAGCTACAACGTCGGCATCAACTGCGACGCCATCTACGTCCAGGACGACCTGCTGCACGTGCGGCGCGGCTGTCGCAGCATTGCGAGCGCCGGGCTGCTCGGGGCACCCTCCCCCTGGTCGCGCCTGCTGCGCGCAGGCCTGGCAGCGCTGCTGCATCCGCGCCACGCATCGAGGAACGCGTCCCGGGAGTCCAGGGACAAGGCCCCCGAGGTCCGCTGGGAGAACCTGCTCCAGCCGCGCGACAAGGGCAAGCGCTGAGCCGATGGATACCTTCGGCTATTGCGTCATCGTGCAAAACGAGCTGGCCGGTATCGTGCAAGCGCACGTCTTCGCGCGCGCTTACCGGGACGCCTGGATCGCGCTGCACGCGCAGGCGCCGTCCGGAACGCACACGTTCGACGGCCTCGGCATCGCAATCGAATTCGCAGAACCCGTCCAGGCCCTGCGAAGCATTCCAGCCTAGCCCGGCAGGTATTTTGCGGTGCGCAGGCGCAGCGCGCGCATGTCGTCGCCGCGCAGTTCGCGCAACGCGTAGCCGGCGAAGTCGTCGGCCACTTCCTTGCGCCAGTAGAGATCCATGTCGGTGTTGTCCAGGGGCTTGGCGCGGCTGGCCACCATGCCGGCGGCTTCGGCGATCACGTCGTCCGTAAGTTTCCTGCCCTTGAGGAACTCGGAGGCCTTCTCGACCAGGAACGGGCGCGAGGCCGCGGCGCCAAGGGCAAGCCTTGCTTCCTTTATTGAAGAATCAGAATCAAACCGCATTGCAGCGGCAACACCCAATATCGGGAAATCGAAGGAGCCGCGCCGGCGCAGCTTCCAGTACGTGCTCGTCCATCCATCCGGGATCCTCACCGAGGTGAGGATCTCGTCCGGTTTGCGCGACAGGTAGTCGATCCCGTCATTGCGATAAAGATCCTGAACCTTCACTTCACGTGAGCCCGAAGACGATTCCAGGATAACCGAAGCATCCAGGGCAATCAGGGCCGGCGCCGTATCGGTCGAAGAAACAGCCACGCAGCGCTTGCTCGCGGTGGCCACCCAGCAGACGTCGCCGTCCTTCTTCAGGCAAAAGCCGATCGCCTGGCGCCACTCGTAGTTCTGGTTGTAGTAGCTGCAGCGCGTGTCCAGGCACAGGTTGCCGCCGAGCGTGCCCATGTTGCGCAGGAGCGGTGTCGCCACCTGGGCCGCGGCTTGCCGAAGTGCGGTTGGAACTGTTGCGATCTTCAGAACGTCAGAAAGAGTCAGCCCAGCGCCCAGAGATCCGTTCGCCTTCCTGAGCGAGTCAATTCCTTTCAGGGAAACCAGGATCTTCGGCGTCTGGTGCCGACGCTTCATGTTCGGCAGCAGGTCCGTGCCGCCGGCCACGAGCATCGCAGCCGGGCCTTCGCCCGCAAGGATCTTCGCCGCCTCCGCTACCGTACGCGGGGCGCGGTAATCAAACCACGGCAGCCGCAGCACGCTTGCGCTCCTCTTTGCCGCGCTCCCTGCCGTCGCCACCTTCCTGTGGCGTAGCGACGAATACCGGTTCCGGGTAGGGAACCGAAGGGAAATGCTCCGGCCCGACCCGTGGGGTCAGGCCTTTTGATTTCAGTTCCAAAGCTCTAAGGACCTTGTCCGGCGTGACCGGGATCTCGTCGATGCGCACGCCGACCGCATCGAAGATGGCGTTGGCGAGCGCCGGCATCACCGGCAGCAGCGGGCCCTGGCCGACTTCCTTCGCGCCGAACGGGCAGTTCGGGTCCCGCATCTCTTCCGACTGCTCGATGAGCGCCACGTCCACCTCCGGCATGTCGAGCGCGGTGAGGCTCTTGTACTCGAGCATGGACGGCATACGGTGCACGAGCGCCTGCGAAAGCTTCTCCGGCAGGCGCCGGAAAGCCTGCTCTTCCATCAGCGCCTCCGACAGTCCCATGTATACGCTGCCGATCACCTGCCCCTTGGCGAGCACCGGGTTGAGCGTGCGACCGATGTCGTGCGCGATCCAGATCTTGGGCACGTGGATCCAGCCGGTGGCCGGATCGACCTCCGCTTCCACCACGCAGGCCGAGAAACTGTAGGCGGGCGACGGCCCGACGCCCGAACCCTTGTACTTGCCGGGCGGCCTGGGCGGTGAGTACGAGCCGACCGAGCCCAGCGTGCCGAATTTCGCTTCGGCGAACTGGATCGCCTCGAGGAAGTCCATGGACCTGCCGCTTTCGGCATGCATGACCTTGCTGTTCGAGAACAAAAGTCCGGTGGGCAGCACTTCCATCTGCTCGGCGGCGGCCTCGGCGAGCTGCAGGCGCACTTTCTCGGCTGCCTGCATCGCGGCGTTGCCCATCATGATGGTGACGCGGCTGGAATACGAACCCAGGTCCACCGGGGTCATGCCCGTATCGCCGGTCACGCAGCGGATGATGTCCGTGTCGATGCCCAGGACCTCCGCGACGATGGTCGCCAGCACGTCGTCCGAGCCCTGGCCGATTTCGGTCGCGCCGCAAAACACGGTTACCTGGCCGCTGCGGTCGAGCAACAGCTGCACGCCCGAATGCGGCAGCTTGTTCCAGTAGATCGGCAGCCCGGCGCCGCACATGTACGTGCTGCAGGCGAGACCCACGCCTTTTCCTTGTTCGAGTTTTCTATGCTTGTTTTTCCAGTCCGATCTGGCAACAACTTCCCGAATGCATTCTGCAAGACCCGTACTTCCGATCTTCAGCCAGTTGGCGGTGAGCGAATCGGGCTTGTTGACCATGCCGAGGCGCAGTTCGGCGGGGTCGAGCTTGAGCTTCTCGGCAATCTTGTCGAGCTGCACTTCCTGGCCGAAGCGCGGCTGCGGCGTGCCGTGCCCGCGCTTCGGGCCGCAGGCGGGCTTGTTGGTGAAGGTGCGGCAGGCCTCGAACTTGAAGCGCGGCAGTTCGTAGGTCACCGGCGTCAGCACGCCGGTGTAGAAGGTGCTCGCCGGCCCGTGCGAGCCGTAGCCGCCACCGTCGAGCAAGGTCTGCAGGTGCATTCCGGTGAGCTTGCCGTCCTTGGTGACGCCGGTGCGCATCTTCATCAGCACCGGATGGCGCCCGCGGTGCTGGTAGAACACTTCCTCCCGCGTCAGGCAGATCTTCACCGGGCGGCCGAGCATCAACGCCGCCTTGGCGACCACCATCTCGTGGTTGGCCGGATCGCATTTGCCGCCGAACGCGCCGCCGTTGGGCGTCGCAATCACGCGGATGCGCGCCGCGGACATCTGCAGCACGCGCGCGAGCTGGCGGTGCAGGTAGTGCGGGTTCTGCGTGCTCGAACTGACCAGCAGTTTGCCGTCGCCCTCCACCGTCGCGACCGTCGCCTGCTGCTCCATCGGCAAATGCGTATTGCCCTGGTAGAAGAACAGGTCCTCGAAGACGTGCGCGGAATTCGCGAGCGCCTGGTCCACGTCGCCGAACTCGTAGGACTGGTTGCGGTGGATGTTCCCCTGCTCGCCGTAGTCGTGGATTCTGGGTTCCGGGTTTTGCAGGGCTTCTTCCGGGTCGCTGATGGTTTTGAGTTTTTTATATTCAATTTTTATAAAATCCAAAGCCTCGAAAGCCGTTTGCTCGTCCACCGCAACAACGGCAGCAATTGGGTCGCCTACGTGCCGCGCACGGTCGGTGAGCGGATGCTCGTCCAGCGACACCGGCATGATCCCGAATGGAACGG
>Ga0315910_10001401_pt1 | contig 22269 bp, 19 predicted proteins | sample EdamamesoilMG_FD_204470 | JGI IMG/M metagenome (GOLD analysis project Ga0315910, IMG submission 204470) | Garden soil microbial communities collected in Santa Monica, California, United States - Edamame soil | ecosystem: Environmental > Terrestrial > Soil > Garden | place: USA: California... | reverse complement strand
ATCATCTACATGGGCGAGGAGCGCGGCACGCGCGGCCTCGCGCCCACGCGCGCCTTCATCGATGGCGTGCTCAAGTACAAGGCGCTCTTCTCCGAGGTGCCCGGCGCGGACAACCACTTCATCTACGACGAGCAGCGCGCGCACCGCGAGTTCGTCTTCGACGGCCCGACACTGCCCGCCGGCCTCGCGCCGGGCGCGGGGCTCAATGCCTTCAAGAGCATCGAGTGCCAGATCATGGACTGGGCCGACGACACGGCCTACTCGCTCAACGACATCATCGACGGCGTGCGCGCGGGTTTTCTCACCTTCGAGAAGATCGAGAAGTGGGCCGAACAGGCCGGAGTCGGCCCCGACGCGCAGCCCTGGATCGACGGCCTCGAGCAGGCGATCAAGCGCGACAAGCTCGAGCCGGTCTTCAGCTCGAAGATCGGCATGTGCATCCGCGCCTGCCGTCTCGCGCCGTGGGACAACGCCATGGCGTCGCGGACGAATCGATACGCCTTTCGCCTCGAGATCGACGCAGGCGTGCAGCGCGAGGTCGCGTTCTACAAGAAGATGGCCTACGACATCATCTTCACCTCGCCCCAGCTCTTCCAGATGGAGCACAAGGGCCGCGCCATCCTCGAGCAGCTCTTCGAGGCGTTTCTCGACAACTACCTGCCGGGCAACCCGCACCCGGTGCGCGTGCTGCCGCCGCTCGTCGCGCGCCTGATCGCCGAGGAGCCGACCGAGTCGGGCAAGGTGCGCCGGATCTGCGACCACATCGCCGGCATGACCGACGGCCATGCGCGGCGCACGTGGAAGCGGCTCTTCGATCCGGACTTCGCCTCGATCGTCGATCTCGGGTGAGCGGCCCTTGCCGCCGCTCGTCGGCATTCACCGGCGGATCTGGCGGCCCTGCGTGATTTCCTGCCGCTCGGCGATCGCCTGCCAGCTCGTGCGCACTTCCTCGCTGAGCGGTTGCAACGCGAGCCACCGCTCCGCCGCGCTCGAGCTGAGCCGGAACATGGATCGGAAGATTTCGTAGGTCGTTCCGGTCTGGAGGACAGGATCGTCGATGAGGGTCACGACATCGGTGAACCCGGCCGGCTGCGTGAGCATCGCATCGTTGGCGGCGATGGCCACGCATGCGGCGTCGCGCGCGGCGCCGGGCGGCAGTGACTCGAGCCACGGCAGCACCTGGTCGGGCGCTTGAGTCAACAAACGCGCACCCAGCACCGAGGCGCTCTCGGCGGTGAGCGTGTCGGCATGTGTCGTCGCCCAGCGCACGGCCGAGGCGACATCGGACGCCGAGAGGCGGACGAGCGCGAGCTGCACGAGCCCGGCTTCGTCGGTAGCCGTGCCGGCCGGGATGCAGCTCTGGAGAAAACCAGCCGGATCGCGGGCGACCTCGTGCCGGCGCAGCTCGAGATCGAGTTCGCGGCGCAGGGTGGGATCGCCGGCCTGCGCCGCCCACGCCAGCGCCGCCGGTCGGTCGGAGACGAGCCACCGGCTCCACTACTCGCGCACATGACGCGCCAGCGCCTCGGGCGCGATCGTGCCGCGTGCCAGCTCGATCGCGGCATCGGGCGACTCATGGAAGAGCGTGCCGAACATCTGGTCGACCGCCACGCCGACGATGTCCGGCGGCAATCGCGAGGCGATGTCGAGGGCCGTCGCGGGATCGGACATGCCGAGGTACGAGAGTGCGTTGATCGGAACGTCTGGCGGCAGTCCGGGCAGGGCGAGCACGGCGGGCAACTCCGCCGGGGCCTCGTGCGCGAGGTGGCGTACCAGCATGCGCAGCACGGAAGGGCCCCACGGCTGGCCCTGTTGGGCGAGGCACCAGGCCCCGGCTCTGGCGCGGTCACGGCTGAGCCACTCGTGCGCGAAGTCGCTCGCGCCATGCTTCTGCGTCGCGACGTCGAGCCGTTCGAACCACGCACGCGCGGCCTCGGGATCAGCGGCGGTCAGCTTCTCGAGCGCCTGCGTGACGACGTGGGCCTGGTCGCCGGTTGCGTCGACTGCGAGCGCCATCGCCCGTGCGGGATCGAGGTTGCCGAGATGGCTCACGGTTCGCGCCAGCACGTCGTCGCGCAACTCGACCGGAAGTTCGCGCTGTATCCACGCGATCATGGCATCCGGATCGGCCAGCGCGAGGTGAGCGAGCGGGATGCGGTAGGCATAGGAGCGTCCGCGAAAGCACGGTGCACCGTGCACGAACGCCAGCGCCCCGGCGGCGTCGCCCCGCGACCAGGCCTCGAGGAGCTGTGAGATCTCGTGCCCCTCGCCGCCCGGGCAGCCGGCCTCGACCCAGGCGGCGAGGCGCGCGCGAGCGATGGTGGGGTCGGGGGCGGACGGTCCCGCGACCGGGCGCGCCCGGCCGGATGCGATTGGCTCGATCGGATCGCCCACCTCATCCGACTCGGGCGCGGAGGATACGGGCGTGGCATCGCGGCCGGAGGCCGACGGCGGCGCGACACCCGCGTGGACCTCGGGCCGCAGCCACCACCCGGCCGCGAAGCCCGCCGCCCCGAGCATCAACGCGAGCAGCACGGGGCTCAGGACGAGGCGGAGCGGGGCGGCGGACGGCTTCATCGGGGTGCGGGTCGGACAGCCATACAGACAGACGCGCGTCCGCGCGGTTTCTTGGGTGCGGCGCGAAATCGCGCGAACAGCGCACCTCCGGACTGCCGCCGGCGCGGTGTCGCACGGCGCGAGGCTGCTGCGCGTAGGCGCGCGCGCGCCGGTCAGTTGACTGCGACGGGCTGCAGCATCCGGCCCGTGTGCAGGTGCACGAGCACCTTGACCGCGAGTTCGATCGGCAGGATCGGCCGGCTGATGAAGTCCGTCGCGCCGGCCTGCGTGTAGACCGTGCGGGCCTCGACATCGTCGCGGCTCACGAGGAAGACGATCGGCGTCTGCGCATTGAGCGCGGTGGCGCGCAGGCGGGCGCACAGGTCGAAGCCGTCCAGTCCCGGGACCTCCACCTCGATGATGATCAGGTCGAAGCGGTTGCTCTGCGCGAGGCCGAGCGCGAGGTCGGGTGTCTCGACCTGGAGCGCGCGCAGCTGCGCTTTCTCCAGAGCCGAGCAGATGGCGGCGCGGTGCGGGGCGTCGGGCTCGATCACGGCGATGAGCGGCGAGGGAAACGCCTCCACCTCCGGGGCGTCGGAGGTGTGCGCGATGCGCGGCATCAGTTCGATCGCCTGCGAGACGGTGCGCAGCGTCGAGGCGGTGACCGCCGCCGGCGTGATTTTGAGTTCCTTGAGCAACGCCTCCGCCGCACCGGCGACCTGACCGAGACGCAGGCGCCCGGCGAGGCCGGCCGAGCCGGCGATGGCGTGCACCGAGCGATAGAGGGCGCCGAGGTAGGGCGCGGCCGGCACGTGCGCGCTGTTCAGCCAGCGGGGCAGGGTGCGGGTGGCTTCGTCGAGCCGCTGGCGGATCAGGTCGAGCAGGTCGGTGCGGACCGTGCTGGAGATATCGTGCTCGCTCATCGCCGCAGCCGCCGCGGCCGCCGCGAGCGGAGCGGCGCGCATCGGCATCGGCGTGGCGGCTGCGGAGGGCGCCGCGATCGTCGGCGGGCGCACCACGGTCGGCGCGACGACCGGCGGCGCAGAACCCGGTCCGGCGGTGGGCGGCGGTGGTGGCGGCGTCGGCAGGATTGCGCGCACCTCATCGACGAGGCGATGCGGCGGACAGCTCGTCTTGCTCAGGCACTTCGTCGCGCCCGCGGCCGCCGCCGTCTCCATGAGATTGTCCATGAAGGCGCTCGAGAAGACCACGACCGGGAGCGACTTCGTCGCCGGGTGCTGGCGCAGCAGCTGGAGCACCTCGAGCCCGTTCATGTCGCCCAGCATCAGGTCGAGCAACACGAGGTCCGGGACGTTTTTCGAGAGCTTGCCTAGACCGACCTCGCCGCTCTCCGCCACCTCGACCGCGTAGCCGGCGTGCGTGAATTTATTCCGGTAGATGCCCGCGAGGATCCGATCGTCGTCGATGATGAGGATCTTCGGTTGCATGGGCGTGTTCGTGCGTCGGGTAAACAGGACTTACAATGTCGGTTATTTACGAACGGCCCGGGGGCGGGGGACTTGAATCCGACCCGAAGCTTTTGTCACGCGAAACGCTTGGTCTGCAACAAAATCCGCGCTTTTCAGCCCAATCCGGGCGGGCCGGGCTGCCGTTTCATGCGGAATGCCCGAGTCCCCGGCCGACCGTCCGGTCGTGTGCCTGAGCCGGGCCGGTCGGCAAACCCCGCTCAACGCGCGAGGATCGCCTCGATTTGCGCGAGTTCGTTGGCGGAAAAGTCCAATCGCCGGACCGCGCCCACGCAATCGTCGACCTGGCTCGGCCGGCTGGCGCCGATCAGGGCCGTCGTGATCGCGGGCTGGCGGAGCACCCACGCGAGCGCCATCTGCGCGAGCGACTGGCCGCGGGCCTGCGCGATCGCATGCAGGTCGCGGATCTGCGCGAGCCGCGCGTCGGTCAGGTGTTCGGGACGCAGGAAGCGCGGATCGTGCCCGGCGCGCGAATCGGCCGGGATGCCGCCGAGGTAGCGATCGGTCAGCAGCCCCTGGGCGAGCGGACTGAACGGGATGCAACCCACGCCCTCGCGCTCGAGCAGCGGCAGCAACTCCGGTTCGACCCAGCGATCAAACATGTTGTAGCGCGGTTGGTGGATCAGACACGGCGTCCCCAGTCCGCGCAGGATCTCGAACGCGCGCGCTGCCTCGGCCGGCCGGTAGTTGCTCAGGCCGACATACAGGGCCTTGCCCGCGCGCACGAGGTGGGCGAGCGCCCCCATCGTCTCCTCCAGTGGCGTCTCCGGATCGGGCCGGTGGTGGTAGAAAATATCGACGTACTCGAGCCCGAGGCGGCGCAACGACTGGTCGAGCGACGCGACCAGGTACTTGCGCGAACCGAAGTCGCCGTACGGCCCCGGCCACATGTCGTAGCCGGCCTTTGTCGAGATGATCAACTCGTCGCGCCACGCGCGCAGGTCCTTCGCGAGAATCTGCCCGAACGTCTCCTCGGCCGAGCCGTACGGCGGGCCGTAGTTGTTCGCCAGGTCGAAGTGGGTGATGCCGAGATCGAAGGCACGTCGCGCGATCGCACGTGCGTTTTCGAAGACGGCCGCTCCGCCGAAATTGTGCCAGAGGCCGAGGGAGAGCCGCGGGAGTTTCAGGCCGGAACGGCCGCAACGCCGGAAGAAATCACGCGAATCGTAGCGCGAGGGCGACGGGGTGAACATGGTCGGGCAGCGTGCGCCCGCCGCCCGGGTGTCGGCCAGTGGAAAGTGGCGCCCGGTCGTCGGCCCGTCAGATCACCTCCGGCGCGATGATCGCGGGCACGGCATCGCGCGGCGGGCCGATCCTTGAAGGACTCCCTCTGAGGGTTTCCCCGATTTTGACGCGGCCGGGTAAAGTTTCGTGCATCGCCGGCCCCGCTCGTGCTACCTCCTGCGCCGCGTGATCGACCTCGCCCAAGGAAACGTCGCCAAGCTCATCGACGCCGCCGCCGTGCATCTGCTCTGGCGCGTCGCGCGCGGACGTTCCACCGAGCAGGAGCGGCAGATCGCCGCGCTCTTTCCCGCGCAGCTTCACATCCCGACGCACGTGCACCTGCCGGTCATGCAGGCCGGTCGAGTCAACTCCATCGTCGGCACCTGGTCGCGTGACGGACTGCTCGACTACCTCGCGGCCGGGCCGGGCGGGATCCGCGCCGCCGCGCCCGCCGCCGATGCGACCTGGCTGGCGGCGGTCGGCACCGAGGCTGCGTTTCCCGCGACGCTCCCGGCCATGACCTGGCTCACGCGCGAGCCCGGGCGGGCCTGCGCCTTCCTGCCGGCCGAGCGCGACCTGTTCGAGGCCGACGAGTCCTTCCTCGCGCGCACCGCCAGCTGGTACCGACGCGAGGCGCTGCGCTCCGACACGGGCGACCGCGAGCGCGAGGGCGCTTCCTCCGCCGCGCGCATCGCCGAACTCTGGCTCGACTCCGCGCGCGCCGGTGCGCTCGAGCAGCTCGCCGCGTTCGAGCTCGAGCTGCGCCTGCGGCGCATGGGCATGGCGGCCGGCGATGGTTTCGCCCAACGCTTCGGCTGGGCTCACTCGCTCATCGGTGTCGACGCCATCCGCGCGTTCAACCGCCACCTCGCGCCCTGGGTCGCGGCCACGCTCATGCCTGCACCGTTTCGCCTCGGCCTGATCGATCGGGCCGTTGCGCACGCCGGTCTGTGTGCCGTGCTGCTCGCGGCCGGCGCCGCCGCCGCCAATCTCGGGCGCGCCTCCGCCGAGTCCGCCACCGCGCCGCGCAGCCTTCCGATCCGCGGTGTGAAATACGCCGGCCCGGCCGGCGGCGATCCGCCGGGCGACCTCCCGGTGCAGCGCCTGATCAAGGCGGCGCACGGCATCCCGGTCTTCGCCCCGATGAGCGGCCATCCTGAGGGATTGTGGGAGATGTTCGTGGCCGTGCGCGTCGAGCGCGTCGCGCGGCCCGAGGTGTTTCGCCAGCCGTCGCCGCTGGCGCTGCGCCGGCAGATGGATTCGCTGCACGGTGCGATCGTGCGTGTCGGTCCGCCCGGCCTCGCCTCCGGTCTGTCCGACGCCGCCGAAGGCTGCCACATCGAGGCGATCTTTCTCTCCGAGGACTGCACGATCGACGCCGCACATCGCCAGGCTGCGGTCGGTGGGGGTGCCGCCTCGCGAGCCGTGCGCGCCCTCTGGCGCATGAGCCGCTGAGGTTTCGACCTCCCCGGTGTAGACCCGATCGATCGCCTCACGCGCGCCTCGCGTCCCGGCAGCCCCTGGAGCCGGCAGTCGGATTCGAACCGACGACCTACGGTTTACAAAACCGTTGCACTACCACTGTGCTATGCCGGCCTAGAGAGAACCCAGCCGAACCCGGTTGATCTGAATTGACCTCAAGTGACACAGCCGCGACACAGGAAGTGACACAGGTGACACAGAAGGCAAAAGGCAAAACGGGACTGAAAACACTCTTTGAAGTGGGAGCGTTTCGTGTCTGCGTGAGGCCTGATTCGACGGACACATACCAAGTTGTCGGCCCACGTTTACCCGGGGAGCCGCGACGCACAAGGAAAAGCTACAAGACCGAGGACGAGGCCCGGGCTAAGGCTGTCGAGTTTGACGGCCTCTTGCGGAAGCACAAACTGGCGCAGAAAGCTCCGGACATGCGCATGGCGCCGACGCGCCTCGACCTGAAGCGACTGAAGGAAGCTGAATCGATCTTCGATCTTGTGCAGAATGACCCCCGCTCAGCCGGGCGATCACTCACGGAGCTGGTGCAGGCTGGGTTGGGGACGCGAGCCGTGCGATCGGCGGCGCTTGAAGTGATTATTGAAGCGTTTCTCGCAGCCAAGAAGAACGAAGAGCTTGAGGTTCGCAGCTACCAGAGCCTCGATAGCGTCCTGCACATGTTCGGAGCGTCTCAGAAGACCCTGACGCTCGAATCCGTGCGGTCCTTCGTCGGCGCGAAGGGATTCACCGAGGCGGGTGAGTTTCGGCCGTACTCCTCGACAACCCGACGAAATCGACGAACTCAGATCGGCCAACTGGTTCGGTGGGCTGCTGCAGAAGCCTACATCCCCGAGGACTTCATGGATCGCGTCAAGGCGCCGAAGAACAAGGATGACGTCTCGGAGATCGTGACGATCACGCCTCAGCAAGCCCGGACGCTGCTCGACGCGGCGCGGAAGGTCGAGGGCGGGTGTCTCTGGGCTTACGTGCTCTTGGCGACGTGGGCTGGTGTGCGCCCCGGTGAGCTGGAGCGCCTGCAACCAGACCAGATTGATCTCGAGCGTGGCGTTGTTGAGGTCGGACGTCCCAGAACACCGACGCACCGGTTCCACAGGCTTGCCCCGTTGGCTGTGTATTGGCTTCGCAGAGAGGAGGACTTGCTCCGGTTCTTGCCGGTCCCTCCCACCAGTTCGGCCGGATTTCGATCCAAGTTCGCGAAGGTTCGTGGGGCCGCCGGGCTTTTCGAGGACTGGGTCGAGGACACACTGCGTCACACCTACATTTCCCATGGCGTGCCACTCTTCGGTGCTGAAGGAATCGCACCCCAGGCTGGCAATTCGGTCATCGTGATCCATCGGCACTACCGCAAACCGAAGCACGCTGAAGACGTGGCCGACTTCTGGCTGAGCGGCTTCCCGGCAGGGGAGAAGTTGTGCCAGACAATGACTCCTCGCGAGGCGGAGGCCTGGATGAAAACGCCGAACCCGGATCTCCATGGCATCCGGCCCATGGACTGCACGCTCGAAGGGTTCCAGGTAGCGGTGGATGCGGTGGTCGCGCGCGAAAAGGACCGGAGACGCGATTCACGCAGATAGCTCGGTTATGCGCGTCACGACGAGGGCGGATGGGATCTCTGGTTGACGATAGACCTACCAGACCGAGTCAACTCGACGCAGCCGATGGTGTGAACATCGATTTGTGCCTATTGGACTTCACCCACCGAACCCAAGTTGCCGGATGGCGCCGTCAATGGCGTCCGCCACTGGTGCTGGATTTTTCGGGAAGGTGGTTTCCATGATCCACTCCGACAAGTCGAGCATGTCGTCGGGTGGCAGGCGAAGGACATCGAGCTGAAGCGGCTCGATCGCGGCGGTGGTGCGTGGTTGTCGTAGCGCGACCGCGGCCTCGAGCCATTCCATGAGCTCGAGGCGTGCCGTCGTCGGCATAGCCGCGATGTCCTTTTTGAGGAGATCCACGTTCGGAGGGGTAATGGTCTTTTTGCCTGCGCGCAAATGAAACGTCCGCCGCGGAAGCGGGGCGCCTGCATTGAAGCCCGATGATCGCGCTCACACTGCGCCGGAAACGATGACGTGGGTGTATGCCGATGTGGGAGCTTTGGGAGAGTCCACCGTGCCAATCAATGTGTGAACCTTCATCCCACTCTCTCGTCCGCGTCGTGAAGCTCCGTGAAGCCGAAAGACCCCTTGCACCGGCCGGATCGTGGGCGACATATGTGCCAGGGGGCGCGAATCGGGAATCGCTGCCGATTGATTACGAGATCGTGGGTTGCCTGCTTGCGCCTATCGCAAACGGTGGGTGTCTGCATGTTTTGCGGCTGGAGCGAAACGGGGTCGGTCGCCTGGGGGAGTTTCGGAGTACGAGGATTCAATCCGTGGACACCGCGCGAGACACCGAGGGGGCGCTTCTTGTGGTGACCCAGAACTCTGTCTATCGGGTCATTGGGCTCGGGGCGGGAATGCCGCCTGCGGAGAAGTATTAGGCACCGAGTCCGAAGACGGCTTGAATCTGTTGTTCCGAGAGCACCGGGAAACGTCCGACGGCGCCGATCTTGACGCCGGCGCGCTCGATATGGGCTGTCATGGTATCCGTGTGCGGAGATCCAGGTAGCATCTCGGCGACCTCGGCCTTCGACCACCCGGCGCGGAACCGGACTATCTCGACGGAGGTGCTGCCGTCAGGATTTCGGCGAATCACGGCGCCCGTGCCCGGTTCCATCGGCGGGAGCGAGATCGTGATGGTAGGAGGAAGCGATGCCGTGACGATATCACGATCGCGCTTGCGAGACTTCCGCGAGCGGGCAAACGACGTCGCGCCGGGACCGGTCGAAGACTCGACCGGTCTCTGGTTGCGCGAACGGGTTGACCGCTTGCTCGGCACGAGGAGACACTCCGGATTGCCTTACGCGCGCTTCTTGCGCCGGACAGAGTGCGCGGCGTCCGCGATCACGCCCTGCATCGTGGCGCGCGCGGTTTCGTCCGAGATCAACACGGAGACGACAGCGACGGGAATGCGGCCATACGTCACGAGGACCCGCAGGAACTCGGGATCGTGGCAGGCTTCGGCAAGATCGAGCCCGCCCCAGGCGGCGAGCGCGCGGCGTGACGGCGCACAGTCCAGAGGCAGTTTGTCGACATCGATGCCGACCGGCGTCGGCGGGAAGAGCAATTTCTGGTAAGGCATGCGATAAGTTTACAAGACCGACATGCAGCGGTGAAATTTTGCGCTTCCGCCGAGGATTCTCGTGCCCGTCTGAAGAGTGATCAGGCATGTAAGATGATGAATACCAGGCTCTAGGGAGTGGTATCTCATTTGCCCGCCTCGCGGGCTACCGAAACCCAGTCGAGGCCCATCAGTTCGTCGGAGCCGAAACGAGCATGGCCTCGGGGGTGGGTACGCACCGAGGGCGAGGTGCGCGTCATCCTACACTGAGTTTTTGGACGGGGTGGCCGCCTTCGCGCACCAAGATGAGGCGGGCATTTGCGCAAGCACGCTCTCGCTTTGGCAGGGGCCGCCGGAGCTTTCGTTCATGAAGAGCGAAGTGCTCAGATTTCAAACGCGTCCGGTCAAGATGCCCACACTGGTCGTCGGACCGGTTCTGGATGCTTGGCGGAACGCCGAAGTCCTTATTGCCGGGCAGGCCGGGCGGGCAAAGTCGGTGGTGTTTCTCGGCGACTATTGGGGTGGCGGAGTGGACGGAGACGGACGCTTCGAGTCGACGTGTAGTTGGTTGTTCAATTCAATTGGAGATTACCGCCGGGTCCACCTTGCCGGGCCGCGCGAACTCAAACTTCTCGCGCCTTTCCATCATCAGGTAGTCAGCGACGGATGGAGCCGGTATCAGCAGGGCATATTCGACCTGGTCTGGGGCGAGGCTTTTCGGGCTCTGATCGCGCTGGCGGTTCGAGCAGGTGGGTGGCTCGTGAGCAATCAGGGCTTCGGACAAGACTTCGTACGGGAGCGGACCGCCGACGACCTTGTCGCACTCGCCGACGATGCTCGTTGGCGTGCCTTGCGCGGCCAAGCGGATCCGCTGCTTGGGCATTGGCACCGACGTCGCGTGGGAACGGTGACACCACATTACCGAGAGGCTGAGATGAATTGGTCGATTCAGATAACCGACCGCGTCAATCAGGTGTGCCGGTATCGCTGGCCGTTCGGCTACGACTTCCCAACCAACGGATGCCCGGGTCGAGCGCCCGCGGACTTGGTCGTGAGTGAGGAGGTCTCCGTGAACGAGCGCCCCGCAAGTCAGGATGCCGGAGGCGGACGTATTGTCTTCGTTGGGTGCGGCCCGGTGGAGGCGGTCCTGCTCCACGAGGACGGTCGTGTCGAACGAGTGAGCCGATCAGGCCGGGAACGGAAGAATTCGAGCGGCCGCGCGGAGCTTTAGCTCTATGAGTTACACACCGATTCACAATGGTCGTCCGAAACATGGGCGCGAAGGCTTCTGGCCGCGCCGCCTGAATTCGAGTCGAGGAACGACACACAAAAGCGCGCGCGATGCCCTGAGGGCAGAGGCTAACTGTAACCACACAGTGGATGCCGAGACCCAGGCGCTTCTTGCGTCCCGTGTCAAAGAAGGGGATTGGGACGCCTTCGAAGAACTTGTGCGGGGCCTCATGCGACTCGTTCTCAAGATTGCGCGGAGATTCCGATCGTCGGGTGTTGGCGAGGAGGACCTGATCGCCGAAGGACGGGTCGGGATACGGGACGCAGCCCTGCATTACGATCCAGCGCGTGGCGCAGAGTTTCCCAGTCTTGTTTCGACGATTGTCCGTCGACGAATGATCGAATTGATTCGGCGGCACGGGAACGGCGCGATGCGGGTGCCAAGGGAGGCAGGCCGATTGATGCGGGCGGCCCGGGATGCTGCGACGCGTCTTGCAGCGCAAGGCGTGGTTTTTCCGGATGCAGTCGAGGTGGCGCGGGAGACGGGAATCTCGGTTCGACGTTTGCGCGGTGTTTCTGCGCTGACGCGTCCGGTCGTTGCGCTGGACGCGACGGCTGGACCGGGACTGTCTTCGCTGGGCGACCTCACTGCAGACGAGGCGAGTGCGACGCCGAGGGAGATCCTTGACGTTACGGAGCAGCGTGAGGCGCTTGCTCGAGCGATGACGGACCTGGGTGCGCGGCATCGCCGCATCCTGACGCTTCGATTTGGCCTGGATGGTGGCGAGGAGCGCACGCACGCGCAGATCGGACACGAGCTGGGCCTCACAAAGGAGCGCGCACGCCAACTGTGTGAGGAAGCCATCGTGTTGGTTCGGCGCCGCATGCACGCGCTCAACGCCGCACACGCGTCGGGCGGTGGGTCCAACCGTGAATAGGGAGCTTTGACCATGACCTTACCACCCAAGCGAAATGAAGATACTCTGATCATCGAGGTGCTGTCCGTGCCGAGTGAACGGATACAGGACCTCCCTAGAGTTCACACCGAGTGGCTGTCGGCCAGCCTCCCTCGGCGAGTCGATGGCACGCCTATGCTGAAGCCTGATGCCTATGCAGCGATGCACCCGCTCTATTCGCGGGTGGTCGGCTTCGCAGCCGCGCGGGTCCGACGAGACGGTAAGGACTTGCGTATCTGCTCGTGCTGGGCCGATGCCACCGATGAATTAGGTGTGCTCGATCTGGCCGGCAAGGTACTCGCTGACCACAAGGGAATGACGGTGGGCTTCTCGGGATCGCAGGCCACGATGCGAATCCTGCTTACGCGCATGCTATTCTTGGGCGAGCGGCCGCGCGTTGCGGAGCGCACGCTCCTGCGTCGGCACTTGGATGTGGCTGATCTGCTCTCGTGGGACGGTACTCTTGCAGTGCCGACGCGAGAGCAGGTGCTGGAGGTGCTCGGCCTCAGCAACGGACGACAACCGCTAAGCGTCGAGGTCTTGTGCGACGCCAATCATCGAGGAGATGCCGACATCATCGAGGGAGAACTCCTCTGGCGCGTGGAGGAGGTGGCTGGGATTTATGCCCGGCTCTGCTGCCGACCTGATGCTCGCATCACCGGCTCCGTTATCGCCGCATTCCCGCCGGTTCCGGAAGCCACAGAGGAAGCCGGGCTCATCGCTGGCTGATCACAAGGACGGACGGGGCAGTCAATGTCCCGTCCGTGTGACCTCCCGGAGCGGTTAGCGCGGAGGATCTTTGCGTGTATGCAAGACATAAAGACACAAGATGGTGGGAGTGATGATGCGAAGAGGCTCAGACAGCTGATCAAGGCCGGGCGGGTGATACCCTACCTCGTCGATAACGCTGACCGAGAGCATCCCTCTGTGCGATGGTGCGTGTATGGCGCGCCTGATTCCGGGGAGCTCTTTGTCTCGGCGACGAGCGGCTCGACCGTTGTCGTTCGGGCGGTGAAGTCGGAGCTGGTATACCCGCCGATGGCGGACCGCATCTTCGGCATCGATGTGCGCGATCTGCGGACGGCGGGAGACGTCAGCGCCGCGATATGGCGGGATTGCCGTGCGGAGCTGCTTCCCAGGTCCTGAACCGTCCGGTGGGGTGGGTGTGTCCGACCAAGCCTCCGGGGCAGCCGTGGTCGACCTCATCGGGAGGGTCAGGCGCTCGACAACCAGCAAGCATGAGCAGCGTGGCTGGACGCGGATTTACGCCAACTAAGGGTCCGGTCTCCTGGAGTTCTACACTTGTGACAGTTCGCGTCCCGGGCCAAGTTTGCGTCTGCATTCGCGTCCTCCGAGGGCTGCGTTTGTCCGCTTCGCCCTTTGGCTGTCTTGCCTGAGGTGGTCCCTTGGACCGCTCCGGGTTCGACGGTGATCGTGCGCTGCCGGATCGCGAGAGTCTCCCACACTTCCCCTGCTTGCCTTCAACCCCTGCAGTCGCGACCGAGGCCTTTACGTGCGCCGTGGTATCAAGCCCCGGCGCCGGAAGTTACGTCGTCGATTCAGCATGCTTTGGGTGGAGCGTTGTCCGCCATGATCCCTGAAGCTGAGTGGAAGACCCGCAAGGAGCGCATCGACGCGCGCCTCGTTAGCATGTCGCCGCCTTGGTCGATCGTGCGGCATTCCGACGCTCTCGATCTCGCGGCGCTCGACGCATGCGCCGTCACCGAGTTTCCGACCGACAACGGACCGGCCGACTACGCCCTGTTCGTGAAGGGTCAGCTCCTCGGCATTGTCGAGGCCAAGAAGGTCGGCACCAGCCCACAGAACGTCCTCGAGCAGGCTCGTCGTTATGCTCGCGGCGTTCCCGCGAATGTGGGCGAATGGAATGGCATCCGCGTCCCGTTCCTTTACGCGACCAATGGCGAGGTGATCTGGCACGCCGACGAGCGTCATCCTCAGACCCACTCATCCCAGGTGGCGACGCTCCCCAGTCCCGCCGCCCTCGAAGATCGATGGACGCGCGACGTCGCCGCTGCCGTCGTCCGGCTCAAGGGCACTCCGACGTATCACCTCCCGCGGATCCGGTCCTACCAGGAGCGCTGCATCACCGCCGTTGAGGCACGTCTGATGACCGGCCATCGCGACCTCCTCGTCGCCATGGCCACCGGCACGGGTAAAACTTACCTCACGGTGGCGCAAGTCTTCCGGCTGCTCGAGTCGCGCTTCGCGCGCCGCATCCTCTTCCTCGTCGATCGCAAGGCGCTGGCCGCCCAGGCCGTCCGCGAGTTCAACGCCTTCACCACGCCGAACAACTTCAAGTTCACGCAGGAATACGAGGTCTTCAGCCAGCGTTTCCAACGCGAAGACTTCGGCGACGACGAGCCTTTCGATCCCAAGGTGCTTCCGCAGGAGCACCTGACCGCCCCCCGATCGTCGCTCACCTTCGTCTATGTCTGCACTATCCAGCGCATGGCCCGCTATCTCTTCGGGGCCAAAGGCGCGTTCGCTCAGTCAGGCGACGACATCGAGCGCGACGACGATGCCGACACGCTCGACATCCCGCCCCACGCCTTCGACCTGATCATCGCCGACGAATGCCACCGGGGGTACTCGGCTCAGGAACTCGGCACGTGGCGGGCGACCCTCAATCACTTTGACGCCGTCAAGCTCGGCCTCACCGCCACGCCCGCGGCGCACACCGTCGCGATGTTCGGCAGTCCGGTCTTCCGCTACGGCGTGGAGGAGGCTGTGCGCGACGGGTGGCTGGTGGATTGGGATGCGGTGAAGATCCGCTCCGAGGTGCGGATCCAGGGCGTCTTCCTTCGCGAGGGCGAGACCGTCGTCGATGTCGACACCGAGACGGGAGCGCGTCAGCTGGACGTGGTGGAGGACGAGCGCGCCTTCGCCGCCGAGGAGATCGAGCGCGCCATCACGGCCCCGCAGAGCAATGAACGGATCCTCCTGGAGGTCGCGTCCTACGCCGCCGAGCACGAGAAGGCGACTGGACGATTCCCCAAGATCCTCATCTTCGCCGCCAACGACGTGCCCCACACCTCGCACGCCGATCAGTTGGTTCAGCTCTGCCGCAAGATCTTCAACCAAGGCGACGCCTTCGTGCAGAAGATCACCGGCAGTCCGTCGGTCGATCGTCCGCTGCAGCGCATCCGTGAGTTTCGCAACCGACCGCAGCCGCGCGTGGTCGTCACGGTGGACATGCTTTCCACCGGCGTGGACATCCCGGAGTTGGAGTTCATCGTTTTCCTCCGGCCGGTGCGTTCCCGCATCCTCTGGGAGCAGATGCTCGGCCGCGGCACGCGGCGCTGCGACGCGATCAATAAGGCGAAGTTCACCGTCTTCGACTGCTTCGACGGCACGCTGATCCGCTACTTCCGCGGCGCGTCGCATTTCCAGATCGAAGAGCCGCGTGCCACGCCCGTGCCCGTTGCCCAGGTGATCGACAACATCTGGAACAACGTCGATCGCCGCTACTGGACGGGCGTTCTGGTCAAGCGCCTCCATCGCATCGCCCGGTCGATGGACGGCGCCGCGCGCCTGGAGTTCGCCAAGTGGCTGCCCGAGGGAGACATCGCCCGGTATGCCCGGGAACTTCCACAGGCTCTGGAGCGCGACTTCAGCGCCACGATGAAGGTGTTGCGGCATCCCGACTTCCAGCACCTGCTGGAAAACTACACACGCGCCCGCCGCGGATTCCTCGTCGCTCCGGGTGTCGAGGACACCGTCGCGTCGGAGCGGATGGAGCGGTTCGGTGATTTCGAGAAACCCGAGGACTACCTCGAGGCCTTCTCGAAGTTCGTCCGCGACAACCATCGAAAAATCCAGGCGCTCGACATCCTCATGCGCCGTCCCGCCGGTTGGAGTCCCTCGGCCCTGCATGAGCTGCGCGACACGCTGCTAAAGGCGCGCTTCCCCGAGGACACCCTGCGGCGCGCGCACGCCCACCTCGGCCACCAGGCCGCTGCAGACGTCATCTCCCTGGTCAAGCACGCCGCCGCGAACGAATCACCCCTGCTGACGGCTGAGGAGCGGGTGGCCGCCGCCCTGGCACGCGTCGAGGCGCGCCTGATGCTCACTGCCGAGCAGCGCGCCTGGCTCCTCCACATCCGCGAGCACCTCCTCACCTCGCTTTCGCTCAGCGAGGAGGACTTCGACGACCAGCCGATCTTCGCTCATCGCGGCGGCCGCGCCCGCGCGAGGAAACTTTTCGGCACTGAGCTCAAAAAGATCGTCGCGCACATCAACGAGGCCGTGGCGGCATGAGCCTCGAGCGCCTGATGTTCTTTTTCGGAGCCGGTGTATCCTTTCCTTCCGGGCTCCCTGGTGCGAGGGAACTCACGCAGCGCCTCACCTCGAAGAGCTGGTTTCGACACACCGACGATCGGTATTATGAAGGCCCCTCGATGGCAGGATGGGAGGGGATCGACTACGGAAGGGTCGCGCAGGAACTCGTTCGCAACCTGCTGCGGCGCGAGGACCGTTACCGAGCCAGCCGGAAGGCTCCGCCGACAAATTACGAAGACGTGTTCTCACTGTTGGATCGACTGATCTCCGAATCCACCGGACAACGATACTCGCTGGATTCCGGGACTCTGCTCAGGAGCCTCGAGAGCCGCTGGTTGAAGAAGCACAACGAGGGCCTCAAGTATCCATGGACTGACAATCCCTACGCCTCAGCGCTCCAGCATGCGCAGTATCTCATCCAAGGTGTCATACGGACCGAACTTGGTCGAAATGTCCCGGTAGTTGGCTTCGACCTGCTCAAGTCCTGCAGAGACTGCGGCCTCGCCGGCCGATATGACTTTGCGACACTCAACCACGATCTACTGCTTGAACGTTTTCTGAGTTCCATCGAGCTACCCGTTGCCGATGGGTTCGCGGACATTCGCGGAGACGCGGCGTTCTATTCTGAAGAGTCCCTTCGAGTAGCTTTGGGTTCGCGCCTGATGAAGCTCCACGGATCGATCGATTGGTACCTGCTGCGAGACGATGGCAAAGACGACGATGCGACACTCTTCGAGGGAATTGCAAAGACCCCGGGGGACTCATGGCATTGCCGCACTCCTGGCGGTTGGGTTTACTCGCCGCTCAAAGGGGAACCAGAGGTGGTGACCGGCACCCATTCGAAAGAGGCCGCCTATTCCGACGGGATCTTCCGCAGCCAGATGTTGGTTTTTGAAGAGACGCTTCGACAGACCGAACGGGTTGTCTGTTGCGGCTACAGTTGGCGAGACAGCGGCATCAATGTTCGATTCCGCACTTGGTTGAAATCCAACCCTGCAACGCGCCTGATTGTTCTGCACAAGAACGTTCCTGAACTTGAGGCGACGCCGGGATGGCGCTGGTTCGATTGGTACGACGACCTTATCAAAAAGAGCCGAGTCGTCATCGTCCCGAAATGGCTTTGCGAGACGACACTCGCCGACATCACTCCACACCTGAACTGATTTCACTGTGTCCGACATCGTCCAAAAACTCTGGGGTTTCTGCCACACGCTGCGCCACGACGGCGTGGACTACGGCGATTACATCGAGCAGCTCACCTACCTGCTGTTTCTCAAGATGGCCGACGAGCGGGAGGTAAAGCTCCCGCGCGGCCACGACTGGGACAGCCTGCACGACCTCTCCGGCGTGCCGCTCACCGATCATTACGCCGACATCCTCCGCAAGCTCCGCGAGCAGCCCGGCATCCTTGGTGACATCTTTGCCCAGTCCACTCCGCGCTTCAACAACCCGGTCAACCTCAAGCGCCTCATCGGCATGATCGATGAGGAGGAGTGGTCGGCGATGGATGTGGACGTGAAGGGCGCCGCCTTCGAAGGGTTGCTCGAGAAGGCGGCCAGCGAGGGCAAGAAAGGCGCGGGCCAGTACTTCACGCCGCGCCCGCTCATCCAGTCGATCTGTCGGGTGATGCGGCCCGATCCGCGCGGCAAGGCTGAGTTCACCATCGCTGATCCGGCCTGTGGCACGGGTGGCTTCCTCGTCTGCGCCTACGAGTGGCTCGTCGCCGAGTCGCGTGGGGTGTTCGAGCGTGGCGACGCCAAGCGCATCCGCACCGCCACCTACCACGGCCAGGATCTCGTGCCGCGTCCGCGCCGCCTCGCGCTGATGAACCTCTACCTGCACGGCGTGGAGCCGCACATCCATCTCGGCGATACGATCTACGAGCCCGACCGCGGCGAGCGCTACGACGTCGTCCTCACCAACCCGCCGTTCGGCACCAAGGGCGCCAACCAGGCGCCGGAGCGCGAGGACTTCACGATCGAGACGAGCAACAAGCAGCTCAACTTCGTGCAGCACGTCCTCACCACGCTCAAGCACGGCGGGCGCGCCGCCATGGTGCTGCCCGACAACTGCCTCTTCGAGGGCAAGGCCGGCGAGGTATTCGCGCTCTTGATGCAGGATTGCGCGCTCCACACCATCCTGCGGCTGCCACGCGGCACGTTCACACCCTACAGCCAGGGCGTGAAGGCCAATGTGATCTTCTTTCAGAAGGGACGGCCGACCGAGCACGTCTGGATCTTCGACGCGCGGTCCAATGTCCCCGGCATCACCAAGAAGGAACGGCCGCTTACCGACGCGCACTTCGCCGAGTTCGAGAAGTGCTACGGCAAAGATCCGAACGGCCTGAGCAGGCGCATCGATGGAGGTGAGGGCAGCCGTTTTCGCCGCTTCACGATCGAGCAGATCCGCGAGCGCGACTACAAGCTGGACATCCCGATTCTCAAGGACGACTCGCTCGAGGATGGCGACGAGCTGCCCGAGCCGCAGGATCTCGCCGCGGAGGCGATCACTGAACTTGAGGCCGTGGTGGACGACCTGCGCGAGATCGTTGCGCTGGTGGAGAAGGAAGAGGGTGTGGAGCGATGAGTGACGACCTGCCCCAAGGATGGGCAAGCACTCGAGTCGGCGGTTTGTTCAGATCGCACGGTGGAGGCACTCCGGACCGGAGCAACCAATCCTTCTGGAATGGCGCCATACCTTGGCTGTCCTCGGGTGACATCAAGTCGCCGATCATTACTTCCTCATCCGAGTCCATCACGGCGAGCGCGTTGGCGGCATCGGCGGCGCGAACCTGCAGGCCGGGATCGGTGATAGTCGTCGTTCGAAGTGGGATACTGAAGCACACGCTTCCGGTTGCTGTTCTTCGATGCAGCGCGGCAATCAACCAAGACATCAAGTGTTTCGACTCGGGCGACGATTCGCTCAACGAGTGGCTGGCACTCGCCTGGCGAGCAAGCGCACGGAGCCTTTTGGGCAATAACCGAGAGGGAACAACCGTCCAGAGCGTCAAGACGGAGACGCTGGCAAACTTCACACTCCCGGTTCCTCCACTGAACGAGCAGCGCCGGATCGTCGCGAAGCTCGAGCAGCTCCTGGCGAGAGTGGACGCCTGCCAGCGGCGGTTGGAGAAGATCCCGGGGATCCTCAAGCGATTCCGCCAATCCGTCCTCGCCGCCGCCTGCTCCGGCCGCCTCACCGCCGATTGGCGAGACGAGCACGGCGGCGTAACCGCGCACGAACTACTGGCTTCGGTCAGCTCGGCACGACCTGCAAAGCATCGAGATTTCTCAGTTCGCGCAGATCTCGATCTCCCAGACCTCCCTGAGCCCTGTTGCTGGGCCAACCTACGCTTCCTTTTGTCGCCCGACGAGGCGTTCTGCTACGGTGTCGTTCAGCCGGGAGCGAACGACCCTGACGGAGCGTTCCTGATTCGCGCCGGCGATCTGTGTGCTGGACGTGTCGCTACTCATGGGTTGCGACGGATTCCACGCTCGGTTCACGACGACTACGTTCGGTCTCAACTCCGGGGCGGCGAGATTCTCGTCACGGTTGTCGGTGCCGGGATCGGCGAATCCGCAATCGCGCAGCCCGAATGCTCAGGCTTCAATATTGCGAGGGCAGTGGCAAAGCTTCCGGTGCGTGAGTTTGAGGCTGCCTATGTCCTCCTCTGGCTGAACAGCGCACGAGCGATTTCGTGGATGAAGGGAGATTCGCGTGAGGTTGCGCGTCCCACGCTGAACTTGGAGCAGCTTCAAACCCTGCCGGTTCCTATCGCTCCACTCGCCGAACAACGCGAAATCGTCCGCCGCGTCGACGCGCTCTTCGCGTTCGCCGACAGGATCGAGACTCGTTTCGCCAAGGCCCGGACGCAGGTCGACAAACTCACGCCGGCTCTGCTCGCGAAGGCGTTCCGCGGCGACCTCGTGCCGCAGGACCCCGACGACGAACCGGCCAGCGCGTTGCTCGACCGCATCCGCGCCGGCAGGGTATCCGACGATTCACCACAAACACGCCGGCGATCCGCCGCCACCTCCCGGCAAAGCGCCGCTGCCACCCGCTAGTCACCATGCCTCTCCGACGCCTCCGGGCCGTAGAGCCCATGCGACCGATGACCCGGGGAACGAAGCTTCCCTACCTGTTTCATTGCGTCGACGAGGCCGACGAAGGCGTGGACGTGGTGCTCAAGTTTGGCTTCGAGCTCTATCGCCGCGAGTTCAGCCTCGTCGCCGAGGCGGTGGCGGCACAGCTCGCACCGGACCTCGGGCTCGCGGCTGCGGAGGGATTCATCGTGGACCTGCCGGACGCAGTCGCCGCCCTGGTCGACCCGGTCCGCTATCCCAACCACGCACGCGCGGCGCGGGCCAGTGTCGGATGGAACTTCGGCAGCCGCTTCGCCGGGCCGGGAGGTGACGCCATCCCGCCGCCGCTCGAGGAACTCCAGCTCCTGCGCGAGCCGATGACCGACGTCCTCGCCTTCGACTTCCTCATCCAGAACCTCGACCGCCGGGAGAACAACCCGAACCACCTGCGCTACGGCGACCGCATCGTCCTGATCGACCACGAGGATGCCTTCGGGCAGATCGCCGGCGCGGACGAGCCGGTCCTGGGCCCCGACCTCTTCCTGACAGCTCCCTTTCACCAGCACGTCTTCTACCGGGCGCTCAACCTCACCTCGGATTTCGACCGGCTCTTCGACCGGTTCGGTGCGCTGGACATCAACCGGTTGCGGGACTACCGCGAGAATCTGCCGAACGAGTGGCTCGACACGCGGTCCGAGCGTATCTTTTCCTATCTCGCTTGGGCCCACGCCCACCCGGACGAAATCAAAGAGGTCTTGTCCTACATCCTGCCATGACACCCGCCACCATTCCCTACGCCTACACCGTGCTGCGCTACATGCACGACGTGCGCACGGAGGAATTCCTCAACGTGGGTGTGCTCTTCCGCGCGGGTTCCGGGGAGTTTGCCGAATTCCGCCGCACGCACGCGAAGACCCGTGTCAACAGCGCCTTCGCCGGCGTTGACCTGAAGGCGTTTTTCGACCGCCTGAACCGGATCGACCAGCGCTGGGCTGAGCGTTTCGGGCTCGTTCATGAGGCTCCCGGTCTCGAAGCCGTTGCCGCCGACATCGTCCCGCCGGATGATAGCACGTTTCGATGGTCACCCGTTGTAGGTGGACTGTGCGCCGATCCGAGAAAGACGGCGGCGAGCGTCTACCAACGCATGGTCGCGACCTACGAACGGCGCCGCAAGAGGGTGTATCGCAGCGACAGTGACGTGTGGCGACCGATGGCCGAAGAACTCCACCGCTTGGGTATCGCGGAACGGCTGAGCACGATCGAGCTGCAGACGCCGATGCGGCGCCATCGCCTGCAGCATGCCTGGCGTGCCGAGGCCCTGAAGGCGATCAAGCCGATTTCTCTCGACCTGCCGACAGACAAGGAACTCGCCGACAAGGCCAACCAAGCTGCAGGCTTCGCCGCCGAGCTCACGTCTGCCCAGGATGACTTCAAGGTCTATCTCGTGCTGGGTAAGCCGGTGCAGGCAAAGCTTCTCTCCCCATTTGCGTCGGCGCGCGAGCTCATCGAGAAGTGCGCCGACTCGCGGATCGAGATCGTCGACGAGGAGCGGGTGCCGGCCGTGGCAGCGACAGCGGCGACCGAGATCCGCAAGATGCTGGGGATCCAGACGCTCGAGTGAGGCAACTCCTCGGCTGATGCTCCGGCGAACGAGGAGCAGTTGATCGTCGGTGAGTGCGGCGACCGTGCGCGGTGCTCCGCGCGAAGATGCACCATCAGGAGGGCCAAGAGGTCGCGCTGTGGCAAGATGTGGCGAGTGCGTCCCGAGTGCGGAGCAAGCGTGCT
>Ga0315910_10001400_pt1 | contig 22275 bp, 13 predicted proteins | sample EdamamesoilMG_FD_204470 | JGI IMG/M metagenome (GOLD analysis project Ga0315910, IMG submission 204470) | Garden soil microbial communities collected in Santa Monica, California, United States - Edamame soil | ecosystem: Environmental > Terrestrial > Soil > Garden | place: USA: California... | reverse complement strand
CCACGGTTCCTTGCACCGCGTGATACGCTGGCCATGCCCGTTACGCTGACCAATACGACATCGAAAGCCATCCAGGCAAGCGCCACCGCTTCCCTGAGCGGGCCGCTAAGAATAATCGGCAACGGCACACAAGCTGTAACCATTCCTGCCAACAGCGAAAAGCAGGTGAACTTCCGTGTGCTGGCCGGAGATGCAATGGCTACGGGCTCGATCTCCATCGAAGTGAATGCGCTGCAGGAGAAATTCACCGACAAGACGGAGATCACGATCCGTCCTTCCACCTCCCTGCTGAAGGTTTCCGGCGCCGGCGAGATTTCCGGAACAGGTACCATTTCACTGGCACATAGCTTCATTCCTTCCACGGCCGATGCCAGGCTGGTGGTTAGCGCCAATCCCATGGTGCAGTTTTCCAAATCGCTGCAATACCTGGTTGGATATCCCTTCGGCTGCCTGGAACAAACGACTTCCAGGGCATTCCCGCAGATTTATTTTTCGGAGCTGGCCAAGAATATGAAATTTCCATTTGCCACCGACCTGAACCCGGCAACCAACGTACAGATCGCCATCGCGAAGATTCAAAGCCTGCAACAATACGATGGCAGCATGACCATGTGGCCCGGTGACTATTATACCTATGTGTCATGGTGGGCCACGGCGTATGCCACGCACTTCCTCCTGGAAGCAAAGAAGGCCGGCTATGAAGTAAACAGCGCCGTTACCGAAAAGGCTTTGAATTATATGGCGCAACAGGTTAAAAGCCACCCTACCGTAAATTATTATTACAGCTGGAGGTACGACGACTACTCCTGGAAGCAGAAATATATTTACATGAAGGAGAACTTTTATTCGCTCTACCTGATGGCACTGTACGGGAAGGCTGACATTAGCTCCATGAATTTTTTTAAATCGGAATTGTCGAAGGTTGCGCTGGATTCACGCTATATGCTGGCCTGCACCTACCTGGCCATTGGCGACCGGAAAAGTTACGAGGAACTGTTGCCGAAATCCTTCGATGGCGAGTTTGCGCGCAATGAATTCGGCGGATCCTTCGGTTCGGGCCTGCGTGACATGGCCATTTCGCTGAATGTGTTAATGGAGACCGATCCCGACAACCCGCAGGTTTTCGAAATGGTGCGCCATATTTCCAAACAACTCAATAAGCGAGAATGGATCTCTACGCAGGAAGCGGCCTATTCTTTCCTGGCACTGGGAAAATTTATGAAACGCATCAATGCAGGCGGCAAGGTTACCGGCACGGTTACCATGAATGGTAAAAACCTGGGAGCAATCGACGGAAAAGATCTTGTTCTGAAAAAGGGAATTGCCGGCCAGTCGGTGAAGGTAGCTGTCAATGGATCCGGCAAGCTGTACTATTTCTGGGAAATCGAAGGCCTCAGCGCAAAAGGGGAGTACAAGGAAGAAGATAAGTACCTTCATGTCCGGAAAACTTTTTATGACCGTTTCGGACGAAACATCGATGTGAACAAGGTGAAGCAAGGCGACCTTATCGCTGTCAAACTCACCCTGCTGAATCTTGAGAAATCCAGCATCGATAACGTCGTGGTCACCGACATGCTGCCTGCCGGGTTTGAAATCGAAAACCCGCGCATTGGCGAGCAACAGGAGATGAGCTGGATCAAGGACCAATCGCAACCGCAGTACTTTGATGTACGCGATGACAGGATCAATTTCTTCACGTCGGTCAGCAACCAGGCCATGAATTTTTATTACCTGGTACGGGCCGTCTCCACCGGCAATTACCACATGGGACCGGTGAGCGCAGATGCGATGTACAATGGGGAATACCATTCCTATCATGGAGCCGGGATGGTTCGAATTGTGGAATAATCAGGAATTAGGAATTAACAAGGAAGAATTAAGAAAGGAAAATAATGTTGAATGTTGAATGATGAATTTTGAATGTTGAAGTGTTTTGAATGTTGAAGTGTTTTGAATGTTGAATAATCAACTATAAATGTTAAATGTAAAAAGGAGTTAGAGTGGATTGATCCAGATCAAAATTCTTAATTTTTCATTCTAAATTCTTAATTCAATTCCCTTCGATATTCAGCATTTAGTATTCAACATTCGGCGTTAATGAGTACAACCAAGATGACTACCAGGAAAAAAATGCTAAAGTACCTGGGAGCAACTGCGGCGGGAGTTGCGCTGCTTCTCCTTTGCCTTCATTTTTTCTTTCCACTTCGGGTGCACATCGACTATTCCCAGGTGGTGACGGCATCGGACGGAACGGTCATGCATGCCTTTCTTACCAAAGACCAGAAGTGGCGCATGAAATCGGAGCTGCAAGACATCAGCCCGGACCTGAGAAAGACCATCCTGTATAAAGAGGATAAATATTTTTACTGGCATCCCGGAATCAACCCGATCGCAGTTGCCAGGGCTGTCTTTCAGAATATCTTTTCCTTAAAACGAGCCTCCGGAGCCTCGACCATTACCATGCAGGTGGTGCGGATGCTGTATCCCGCTCCCCGGACTTATGGAAATAAGCTGAAGGAAATGTTTCGTGCTTTGCAACTGGAATGGAGCTATTCGAAGGACGACATCTTTATGATGTACCTGAACCTGGTTCCATACGGAGGCAATATCGAAGGAGTGAAGGCGGCATCCCTGCTTTATTTCAGCCAGATGCCCGACAAACTTTCTTTGGCGCAAATCACGGCGCTCGTCGTGATTCCAAACAGGCCTACCTCCCTGAAGCCGGGTACCCGCAATAAAGCGGTGCAGGCTGCCAGGAATACGTGGCTGACACGGATGCGGAACGATCGTTTGTTTCCTGAGAAGGAAATCGGCGATGCGATAGAAGAGCCGCTGGTGGCAACCCGCCAACCGTCGCCAAAACAGGCGCCGCATTTTTCCTGCCGGGTCCGGAATAAATTCCCGGACGTGCCAGTGATAGCAACGACACTGAATAAAAACATCCAGCAAAAAGTGTCCGCCCTGGCATCTAATTACAGCCACCGGCTGAAGAATTTCCGCATTGCCAACGCCGCCGTCCTTGTCGTCAATAACAGGACGCGGGCAGTGGAAGCGTATGTGGGATCGCCCGATTTTTATGATGCCGAGAATTCCGGGCAAGTCGACGGTGTTGCCGCAGTTCGTTCCCCAGGCTCCACGCTCAAACCGCTGGTCTATGCCCTGGCCTTTGACAAGGGAATACTCACTCCGAAAAGTGTGATGACGGATGTGCCGGTAAATTTTGACGGCTATGCGCCGGAAAATTTTAACGGGCATTTTAACGGTACTGTCACGGTGGAAACAGCATTAAGTTACTCGCTGAATGTCCCCGCAGTGAAAGCGCTGCACCAGGTCGGGCTGCCGTCCATGCTTGACAAACTGAAGCAGGCTTCCTTCGAACAGGCCAGGCGCCAGGAGTCCCTTGGCTTGTCGCTGATACTGGGAGGCTGCGGCGTGCGCCTGGAAGAACTGGCCGGGTTGTTTTGCGCGTTTGCCAATGAAGGGCGGTTTGCGCCGTTGAAATTCCTCAAGTCCGACACGTCAACGGTTTCAACACCGCTGATTTCACCGGCATCGGCCTACATGCTTTCGGAAATCCTGTCGACTCCAACGCGGCCCGATTTGCCTTCCAATTTTGAAAGCCGGATGCACCTTCCGAAGGTGGCCTGGAAAACAGGGACGTCGTACGGCCGGCGCGATGCCTGGAGCATAGGCTACAATAAAAACTATACCGTGGCAGTATGGATTGGAAACTTCTCCGGTGAAGGCGTACCTGAATTATCCGGAGCCGAAATGGCCACACCCCTGCTGTTTGAGATTTTTAATACGCTGGATTACAATGCTCGTAACAACTGGTTTGTGCAGCCCGAAAGCCTGGACTACCGGCTGGTATGCCCGGAATCCGGGAAGCTGCCCGATGAATTTTGCGCGCATGCCATTTTGGATTATTACATCCCCACGGTTTCATCGATCGAAAAATGCAGTCACCTGAAAACAGTAAAGGTGTCGGCCGATGGAAAATATTCGTACTGTACCACCTGCCAGCCCCTGACCGGTTACAAGGAGGAACAGTATCCGAACCTGGCTCCGGATCTGCTTGCCTTTGAGGAAAGCGAACATATTCCGCATAAAAATATTCCACCGCATCTTCCTTCCTGCACCAGGATCTTCGCGGAACAGGCCCCTAAAATTGTTTCACCGGTCAGCCGGAAGGAATACATCCTGGAGAAGAAGGAAGGCGAAATCATGCTCAGCTGCAATGCCGACAATGAAGTGAAAAGAGTGTACTGGTACCTGAACGACAGGCTGTATAAATCCGGCGCCCCGGATGAAAAAATATTCTTTGTGCCACCCGAGGGTCCGGTTAAGATCTCCTGCAGCGATGATAAGGGAAGGAATTCGGATTTGACGATACAGGTGAAGTACTTTTAGGACTTCATAAGTTCGCATATAAGGACGGAAGATACGGCATGTGCGCACCCCTGACCCCTAAAGGGGGACCAACAAGTGAATCTATCGCAAGCCGTAAACTCTTACTCTCTGGAAATGGGAAACGGACTTACCGATCGGTTTCGAGCTGAAGTATACCGTCTATTTCGCTTACCATCTTAAAAGGTTCGTCTTTCAGCAGGAGAAAGCTGTCGAGATCTGTATAGTCGGCCAGGGTGTTTAGTTGCATGGCCGAAGAGATGGCCAGGGTCGTTTCTACCATGCAGCCAATCATGGTTTTCATACCCCGCTTACGGGCTTCCTCCAGGATTCGGATTCCGTTCAGGTAACCGCCGGCTTTCATCAGCTTCATGTTGATTCCATCAAAGGCTTTGGCCAAAAAGGAAAAATCAGGATTGAAGGTGATGGATTCGTCAGCGAAGAGGGGGAGCGGACAGTATTTTTTCAGGTACAAAGCTTCCTCTATATAAGCGGAGGGCATCGGCTGTTCCACGAATTCGATACGGAAGGATTTTATTTTTTCCAGCCAGCGGATGCAATCTTCGGGATTGAGGAAAGCTTCATTGGCGTCGATGATCAGGGGACGGGAGCAGAAAGAGGCCAGGGCGGAAACGGCATCCCATGCCGAATCGGCTCCTACTTTCAACTTAATGAACCGGAACCGGTCCAACCTGTATTCGTCATAGAACTTCCGCATGTCGCCGGGTTCCATGATGGGAATGGTATACGCGGTGAAGGCATCGGTTGGAGGCGCGACTTCCAGAAGGCTGTGAACCGGCGAAGGAAGTGCACGTGAAAGGTAATGGATATAGGCCGATTCCATGGCAAACCGGAGCGCCTGTGCCGGCGCCAGCTTGTCGAGGGCAAGTCCGAACGTTTCCAGTTCGACAGGTTCGGCAGGCAATAGATTTGAATGCTCCTGGAACCATGCGAACAGCGAGCCAGGCATTTCTCCATAACGGATATTGGGTGCCGCTTCACCCCATCCCAAATTTATCCCATCGCTCACACAAACAAGGAGGTTGGTCTTACTTTCCGAAGCGTTCCGGGAAATTTTCCAGGTATACTTCAGCGGCAGTTCTATTTTTTCGATGGTCCAGGTAAGCATGCAAGCGTAAAGGTAACGATCCGGGGTTGGGAAAAGGTATCGGGGGCAAATGGGCGAGCGCCGGTGAATGGAGCCACTGTGGCTAGCTGTAGAGCCTAAAACAAAAATCCCCCCGTAGAACCGGGGGGAGTTTTGGAGATCCCGTCTTCGAAGAAGAAGGGAATAAGCTTGGAGCTTACTTTTTCTTCTTAGCAGCTTTCTTCTTAGGAGCGGCTTTTTTCTTAGCAGCTTTCTTAGGAGCAGCTTTCTTTTTAGCTTTTGCCATAGTTTTTAGTTTTTAATTTGTTATTAACTATTCAAACATAATAAATAAAAAAAGGTTACACCCGATTGTATAATAATTTTTTTCACAATGAATTGTTGATTTCAGGAAGGCCTGTTTCCGATCCTTCTGCGCCTGCTTCATCGAAAACATAAAACAATTTCGGATACGCTGAACACGTGATGCAGCGCGATGTTCAGAAGGAATGAAAAATCCGGAAACGCAAAATATTTTTTCAGAAACGGTTGCAAAATGGTGCGGACTCCAAAAATCAAATTGTTGAAAAGATCGATCGGGGCTTCGGCGCCGGACTGCCGGATTTAGGGAATGCACGACCGCCGGCGTTCATCCGAAAAGTGCCGGGAAAAGGTTTGCGGTGTTTTATTATCTGTTAAATTCACCCCCGCTAACTTCTGCATTGCTGCATGCTGCTAACAGGATTCCAGGAAAAACTCAGGTGGAAAGAGCTCCGTTCATTACGGATCCTCAATGTGATGGCCGCCGTTATTGTTACCGTCCTGGGATTTGTTTTTGAATTCGCCTACCACGACGGTTATATCCTGGCTTCCGGACTTTTGCTGAGCACCATCTTTACGGCCAACTATTTCCTTTCCGTATACAGCCCGCGGGTGCAGCTTCAGTTCACCAACATCACCTACCTGTCCATCTTCCTCATGCATGGCTGGGCCGTCTATGTCGCCTTCCTGCGCCGGTTTGAAATTGACTTTCTCCTCCCCGTGGCCTTATCCACCTTTATCTTCTCGCTCATCTTCGACCGGTTTTACAAAAGCTTTCTCTTTATCTTCTCTGTCACTTCGCTCATGCTGATCCTGATGATCGGGTCAGGGAACTGGCATTCGGAATACACCATCGCCCTGGCGGCGCTGTATTCAGGGGCCATCCTGGCCGATGTCATCCTGAAACGGCGCAATGAATACCACGTGGAGATCGAGCGGCAAGAGGATCAGTATATCACGTTGGTAGAAAACATGAACGACGGGCTCATCTACCTGGACAAGAACCTGCATATTACGTATGTCAACGACCGGTTTTGTGAGATCACCGGGCATGCGAAGGAAGAAGTGACCGGAAAGCATGTGCTGAATATCTATCCGTCCGGTGAAGCCGCGAAGGAAGCCCTCCGGTTTTTTAACCAGCTGTCTTCAGGCAGCAGCCTACGCATGGAGAGCGAAATGATGAGGCAGAATGGAACCTGCGTTTCCGTTCAGATGGCAGGCGCCCCGTTAAAGGTAGCCAGTGGTTTTCGCGTCGTGTATGCCGACATCACGGCACTGAAGCAAACCCAGGCGCAACTGAAGAAAAGGGAAGAAGGGTATCGTACCTTTATCGATCAGAGCGCCGTGGGAATCTGGCGGGGCGAATACGAAGTGCCGGTTTCTGTGGAGCTGCCTGTCGACGAACAAATCAAACGGATCCTCCATGACGGTACCATAGCCGAATGCAACGACTTCATGGCAGGCATGTACGGCTACGATTCTGCCAAAGAAATCATCGGGAATGATATCCAAAGCCTGTATTCCATGCAGGACGAAACCGATGAAGAGCGGACCCATGAACTGATCCGTCAATTTGTGACAAACCAATACCGGCTCAGCAATGTGGAAACCCGTGACAGGGACCTGAAAGGCAACCGCCGCTATTACCTGAATAACATCATTGGCATCGTAGAAAACAACCATCTCGTGCGGACCTGGGGCATCCAGACCGACATTACCGAACGCAAGAAGACGGAGCGCGAACTTTTGCAGACCAACCAGGAACTGGACACCTTCTTTTATAAAGCTTCCCACGACCTGAAGGGTCCGCTGGCCAGCATCATGGGTATCGTGAACCTGGCGCGGCTTGAAAATTCCACTTCCGAAACGCCCCGGTATCTCGACATGATTGAAAGCAGCACGAAGCGGCTTGACACGACACTACTCGACCTGATTGAACTGGCACGTACCCGGAAAGGCGTCAGCAAGATGAACCGGGTGAACTTAAGCATCCTGGTCGACGAAGTGCTTTATTCGCTGAAGCACATGGCCGGATTTGAAGTGGTGAGCATGACCAATGAAGTAGATAAAAAATTCGAGGTGTATTCCGACCAGTTGTTGCTGCAGTCCATCCTTCAGAACCTTGTACACAATGCCATCAATTACCGGTCGTCGCTGGAGCCCAGCGTACGAATCCGGGCCTCACGCCAAAGCCAGGCTGTGGAAATTGCTGTTTCCGATAACGGAAAAGGGATCCCGGAAGAAATAAAAAACAAGGTGTTTGAAATGTTCTATCGCGGGCATCCCGATTCCAGCGGTTCAGGTCTGGGATTGTTTATTGTCAAAAACGCCGTCGATAAATTAAACGGTCAGATTTCCTTTGACAGCAAGGTCGACCAGGGCACGACGTTTACCGTTAAGCTGCCGGACCTCCAAAACGAAAACTAATGTCATGAAGATAGAGCATATTGGTATTGCCGTCAAAAGCCTGGAACTGTCCAACCCGCTTTTTGAAGCGCTGCTCGGCGAGAAGCCATACAAATCCGAAGAAGTGAAAGGGGAACATGTAATCACTTCATTTTTCAGGGCCGGTGAATCTAAAATTGAGCTGCTGGAAGCGACGTCCCCGGAAAGTGCCATTGCCAGGTACCTAGAAAAAAAAGGGGAGGGCATTCATCACATCGCTTTTGAAACGAAGGATATCATTGCCACGATGAAGGAACTCAGGGAAAAGGGATTTATGCTGCTGTCAGATGAACCTAAACACGGCGCCGATAATAAGCTCATCTGTTTTGTGCACCCGAAGTCGGCGAATGGCGTGCTGATTGAATTCTGCCAGGAAATTAAATAACTCTGTGCTTTCGTGCCTCTGTGGTAAATTTTTTTCACCACAGAGGCACGAAAGCACAGAGTCAGAATAGTTCGGTGATCTTTTTTCCTTTTTCAAGGTAGCGTGTCTGCATACCGGTTTTTTTGGCTCCTTCCACATGCTGGGGGGAGTCGTCAATGAAGAGTGTTTCGGCGGGTTCCAGGTTATTTTCTTCCATGACATGCAGAAATATTTCGGGATGAGGCTTACGCATGCCCAGGTGATGGGAGAAATAAACCTGTTCAAAAAGCCCGGGCAGGATATTTTTTCCGTAGGTCTTTTCAATGATGGCATTGAAGGCATGCTCATGAATGGTATTCGTGTTGCTTAACAGGAATAAGCGGTACCTGGGTTTCAATTGTTCCAGCAATTCTATGTTTTCATGCGGCAATCCGATGAGGATAGAATTCCATGCGGCATCGATGGCATCATCCGTCAAATCCTGCTGCGAAGCCTGCCGGATCCTGTGACGAAACTGTTCGGGAGAGATGCGGCCGGTTTCAAAGTCATCGAAAAGATGGTCCTGTAAAAACTGGGAATACCAGCGGTCAAAATCTTCAAATCCCAATTTTTGAAAAGAACGGACACAGCGATGGTAGTCGATGTCTATAATGACGCCGCCGAAATCGAAGACAATATTTTTTATTGCTGAGAGGGGCTTCATATTCAAATGTTACTTAATAACCCGAGAGTTCTGAGTCTTAGGACTACGGTGAAAAAACAAACCGCAGAGATGCAACAGCGCAGAGGTTATCAGTGTATCTAATGCCTGATGTTCGAACCATTATTGGATTCCATCTTCAAATCTACTCATCTACTAAATTAAGGAAGTTCTAAAAAACATTGAAGCGACCCGGAATTCAGGTCGCTTCAGCAAGTGGGCCCACCTGGGCTCGAACCAGGGACCCACAGATTATGAGTCTGTTGCTCTAACCAACTGAGCTATAGGCCCGAAATAAACAGTTTTTCAATTAAAAATAGCATTCAATCGCCATTTCAATCAGGGATGCGAATTTAGAAATTTACCATCAATAATAAAATGTGCCTGGTAACGTGCTGCTATGGAACAGGGAGGGGTGTTCCCGCTAATTCTTATATATTTGTTTATGCCTGATTTCCGGCAAGACATTTTTTATGCTTGTTTCTACTTTAATAATAAAACGAATCTGACATGCGAAACATCGCCATTTCTGTTTTGACTTTTTTCCTGGTACTGGAAGCTGGTTATGCGTTCGGCCAGGGCGACAGTTGCAGCACAGCCATTCCTCTAACGGTAACGGCAAGTGATCCCTGCATACCGGTGAATTCAACAAATATAGGTGCCACTCCTTCCGGAGTTTCCGGCCTACCCTGTTCGGGGGTGAATAACAACGATGTCTGGTTTACGTTTACCGTTCCGGCCGGTGTGACCTCCCTGGTTGGAGAAGCGTTTGGCGGCAGCCTTCCGGCAATGGATTTTCCGATAATTTATTTTTACCGGGGAACTTGCGGAACATTGACTCCATTGGGCTGCAATACAGGCAATCCGCCGGGATCTACAGCCCGTTTGTTATATAGCTCCTTTATTCCCGGGGAACAGATCTGGGTAAGGGTGAAGCCGCTGGGAGGGACCAATGACGGTACGTTTCAGATTTGTGTCTACAATCCATGCCCTGCAGGTGCGCCGGCTAACGACGAAGCTTGCGGCGCCACCGCGGTGCCTGTGGTAACTTCCTGCAGCAGTTATACTACGATCAGTAACTATTGCGCAACTCATTCATCAGGTCTTGCGATGCCGGCATGTGGAAATTACGTGGGCGGCGATGTCTGGATACAGGCATTCGTTGGAGCCAACGGTATGCTCGAAGTGAATTTTCAGCAGTTGTCAATGACCAATGTTGCTTGTGCCGTTTATACGGGCTCATGCAGCTCGCCCGTATCCTTTGCCTGCGACGATAACACCGGCTCGGGTAATATGCCGTATTTATCCCTGGTGGGACTGCCGCCTAATGATACAGTATGGATCCGGATATGGTCAGAAGGAAATGTGGAAAGCGGAACAACAGGAATTTGTTTACTCAATCCCTGTCCAATGGGAAACCCGCCGGCAAACGATGACCCTTGCAATGCGACGATAATACCATTGGCAACTGCCTGCAGCAGTTTTGTGACTTTGTCCAATGTTTGTGCAAGCGGAAGCCCGGGAGTGCCGTATCCCAACTGCGCCAGTTACCAGGGCGCTGATGTTTGGGTTCAAACAACTGTTGGTACCACCGGATATCTTCAGGTGAATTTTCTGGAACAGACGCTGATTGACGTAGGTGCTGCAATCTATACAGGGAATTGCACCAGCTTGACTCAAGTTGCCTGTGAAGACGATGGCGGCCCTGGAAATATGCCACTGCTTACGGCTTCCGGCCTGGTTCCCGGAACCTCAGCATGGATACGCATTTGGGATTACAACGGCGGAGATACCGGCACGGTGGGAATTTGCATGTTTGATCCCTGCCCGGCAGGTACTGTAGCTCCGCCATTATATGATAATCCCCCATGTCCGCTGCCGGACTCTGCTTCTGATTATATCCCGGTAACATCCGGTGATTGCACGGCTTATATTTATTGCAGCAGTCTTTGCGCCAACTCTGTTTTCGGAACTTCGCCGCCGGGGGTGCCGGCGCCTTCGGGCTGTTCACCCACGTATCCTCCCGGCGCAGCGACAGGATGGGATGTTTGGACACCGTTTATTATTCCGGATACGCTTACATCAGGAACCCTTGTAATAAATACGCAGGCCGGAACAATAATCGATTTGGATATGGCAGTCTACAGCCTGGCATCACCCGCAGATTCCGGTTGCAGTATCGGATCGGCATATACACTTATTAGCTGTGATGAAAACAGCGGACCAGGCGTCATGCCCATGTTGCAGTTTGATTTCGGTGGAGCTAACATCCTGCAGCCGGGAGATACCTTACTTATTCGTATGTGGGATTATTTCGGAGGACCTTGGGGTAATTGGGGATTGTGTATCAGTATCACCTGCCTGAACGGAACTCTTCCACCGCCTGCTTTCGATGATCCTCCTTGTCCGTTAACGGCGACTCTTTTACCTGTGACCGGCGGCCCCTGCCCGGCATACCAGCCTGGAAGTAATGTCTGCGCCACAACGACAACGGTACCCGGCAATCCTGGATGTGCCAATTGGAATAATGCCGCAGATATCTGGTACGTAATTCAAATGCCATCTTCGGGATCCGGAGTGATAGATATTAATTTTCAAACCGGGCTGGATCTTCCTGATCTTGGAGCCGCTGTGTATTCGGGGTTGCCGGTATCATGCGGCGGAACCGGCCTGACCTTACTTGCCTGCGATGACGATGCAGGCCCCGGCACGCTTCCGTTTATATCCCTGAGCAACCCGGTTGCCGGCGGCGAATATTTTTTTGTCAGGGTCTGGGGATATGGGGGTACAAGTATTGGAAGTTTTGGGTTGTGTATCAACGATCCCTGTCCTGTAGCTGCAGTTGAACGGCCATTGTTCGATGATCCTCCCTGTCCGTTTCCAGATTCGCTGTCTAACTATCTTCCTGTGTACCACGGTCAATGTTCAGTGCCCATACTATGTAACAGTACCTGTGCAAGCCAGGTTTTTGGGAATTCCCCACTTGGCATTCCCGTTCCCGGCGGTTGTTCCGGACCTTCCTATCCGCCGGGTGCGGCTGCTGGCTGGGATGTTTGGATTCCACTCGTAGTGCCGGATACTCCGGCAGCCGGTTTCCTCAATCTTGGAACACAAGCCGGTTCAGAACGCAACATCGACCTGGCCCTTTACCGGATAACGCCTCCGGTATTTGTCAATTGCGGAAATGGATTCATGTACAATCTTCTGGTATGTGATGATATGGGCGGCCCGGATAGCATGCCGATGATTTCACTGCCGTATGGTGGCTCATCTGTTGTTCAGTCCGGTGATACGTTATTGGCACGGATGTGGAAAAAAAACGGTGGAGATCCTGGCGGCACCTGGTCGCTTGAAGCATACGTTACGATGGCGCAACCCGACAGTATCTGTCTGGTTACCGTAGATACCGGCACCGTAAGAAATAAGGTAATCTGGGAAAAAAGTCACCGCCCTGAAATTATCCGGTATAACATTTATAATGAGGTTTCCCCCGGGATTTTCAATTTGGTCCAAACGATTGATAGCAGTTTGCAAAGTGTGTATTCTGTTGCATCATCAAACCCAAACGTGCAATCGGCAAGTTATGCTATCAGTTCAGTGGATTACTGTTTCAATGAATCCTTGATTACCCGGTCTCATCGTACCATGTACCTTGCTGCGCAACCACATACAACCGGAGGATGGGATCTTACCTGGAATGCTTATGAAGGATTTGCTTATGCCTGGTTTTTTATTCTGCGAGGGGCTACTCCACAGAATATGACTGTCGTAGACAGCGTGCCGGCAACGCAGACAACATACAGTGATACTGCAACACCTTCCGGAAACCTGTATTACGCCATTGAGGTGAGAAAGCCGGGAGGTTGTTTTCCAACTCCGAATCCCGGAGGTATCCTATATAGTGTTTCTCATTCCAATGTAGCCGCCGCCTTCCCGGTTGGCCTGATGGATGAGCCTACCGTTTTCGGAATCGGCATTTACCCGAATCCGACTTACCATAACACGGCTATTTCATTTTCTCTTGTCCGGCAGGAAAATATCCGTGTCGCTGTCTATGATATTGCCGGCAGGGAAATTAAAATACTCATGCAGGCTGCTGCAATGCCCGGGAAATATGAATTGAACTGGGATGCTTCCGGTGCTGAAAATAGTCCTGGCGTATACTTACTTAGGATTGATGCAGGAAATTATTCCGATACCAGGAGAATCATCGTACTGAAATTTTAAGTCAAAAGTCAAAAGTCAGAAGTCAAAAGCTCGCCCTGAGCGTAGTCGAAGGGTCAAAAGCTTGCCATGGGCATAGTCCCTGCCGCTCCGCGAATGCATCAGGCAGGGAAGGGTCAAAAGTTAGAATCTATCTGTCCTCCGTCTTCAGCCTTCTGCCTTCCGTCACATCCAGGTCAAGAACCACGATTACGGCCATGGCGGAATAGAACAGGAAGGCAGCTTTATCGGTATCCAGGAAATTATTGAAGAACGAATGGCAGACATAGGAAATCCAGCCCAGGTATATAGTAAGCAGCAGGTTCTTCCCAAAAGTTTCCGGCGGCAACTTCCTGAATGTTCGTGAAGCGGTGAATACTACGACGGCGACGAGGAGAACAAACAGCAATCCGGCTGCCATACCGCTTTCAGAAAGTACGAGAAGGAATTCGTTATGGGCCGTTCCGCCTCTTCCCTTGATCACATGCCAGGGCGAGGTGATGCTGATGGCCGTCAGATCTTCCGGCTTTTGATAATCGAGGTATTGGAACTGGTAAGTTCCCGGGCCGAAGCCTGTCCAGGGTTTGTCGGCCGTCATGCGCAACGCGGCTTTCCAGCGGTTGATGCGTTCGGCATTGCTGTTGTCGTTGGTGATGTTGGTGATGGACCGGGCCTGAGTCTCCAGGTCAGCCACGACGGAACCTGAATCATGCCTGTTGCTCCGCAGGGCGAGGTTGACATCATCCATATGATACACACCGTAGATGACGATGGCGATAAGTACTCCAGCCAGGTGCCAGGTTCGGATCCGGAATTGAAGAATCAATGCGGCCAGGAGCATCATGGCCAGGCTCAGCCATGCCGCCCTGGAGGAAGACAAGAGAATTGCAACAGCGATTAAGGTCGCGCCGGCCAGGAAGAACAGGGCCAGGAACCTGGAATGAAACCAGGACTTTGCCTGTATGATAAAAGCTATGCAGACGGGCAAAATAAATACGAGGCAAATGCTGTAAATGGTGTGATCGGCAAAAAAGGGTTCAGGAGCTGTGAATGCAAAACTTTTGCTGAAACCGAAATCCGCATGGCGTAAGATGGTATAGACAATGACTCCAAACAGCGGCAAGAGGTATAGGAGGTAAAGCTGAGCGGTACTTTTTTTATGCGCGAGAAAGAGTTCGGCACAGGCAAAATAAAATACCACGATGTAAAGCGTCTTAATGACCATGGCTTTGAGGGAAACTTCAGGCATCGTCGACGTTGCAGCCGATCCGAATTGAACCAGCAATAAGAGGAGCAAGAGCAAGGTGACGGGATGTCTCTGCAAACGCCGGTCGACCGGTGCAATAAAAAAATGACGAAGAAGGAAGGCCATAGCAACCACGACGATCAGCAATTCCGATGGGATACGCAGGAAGGATCCGCTGTCGCCGAGTTCCCAATTGACGGATAACGGGAGAGCAGCCGTCAGCATAAATACCAGGGACCGGTAACCGGTATGGCTGCAGAGTATGGCAACAGAAAAGACGCCGACGCAGGCAGCAGTCAACAGGAGGGAGAGCCCGGAAGCCAAGGCAAGGAGGATATAAGCCAGGCCGGCGGCAGCCAGCGCAAAATTTATATGCCCCGTACCGATAGGGTGCAATTGGTCCGTTGGATCATGCATGGGATCCCGTTTATTCCGTCCGGATACGGCGGAATAATTCAGAAATTTTTTTCGCAGAAACTACAATGGCGCAGGCCAGGCAGAAGGAAGCCAGCGTCGTGATCAACACAATCCAGGTGCGCGGAGGATACGCTTTCTTGTTGATTTTTTCCGCAGGCGAAATAATGTAGGAGGGCGGTACGTCGCTGTTGGCATTCGCGAAGGCCTGCTGGTAGTTAAACTGGAGGTCCAGGTAATCCTGCAACTCTTTGTCATAGTCCTGGAGGAGAAACAGGTGATCCGGTTTTTCCATCTGCTGCTGACGGATCATGGCCTTCAGGTCAATCTGTTCTTTTTGCTGCTCCACCTGGCTTTTTGCGCGAATCAGCGATCCTGTAATGAAAGGGATCTTTTGCAGCCGGTTTATTTCCGCAGCTTTTAAATCCAGCGCTTTTCCTTTTTCCAGGTAATCCCGTTCAATGGATTTAAAAACCACCCACATATTTTTCTTGATGATGGAGTTTTTCACCTTGTCGCCGAAACTCACCAGCGCATTGGCCATTTCAGCCGCCTCGCCGGCATCCTGGCTGAATACCCGCACCCGGATGAAACCGTAACGTGTGCGGTCGACCGTCACGGAGTTGTCGTATTCTTTATACAGGTCATAGATGCCTGTGGGCTGTGCGATATCGATGTCGTATACGTTCACGAGATCAAACTGCCTGATGATGGAGTCACGCACCATGGCCGATTGCAAAATTTGTATTTGCTCATCGATTTCCTTGTCGTTGCCGAATTTGGGATCGCGCTCGATAAACAGTTTGGCGGAATTCGTCCCGGCCGGCGATATAATCGCTTCCGCTTTATAGAGCGGGGGAATAAAATTCGGCAGCGTTAAGACTACGGAAGCCAGCGCCATACAAAACGTAAAGACCAGGATGGATTTACGGTGAGCATAAAGAAGCCTGTAGACTTCCAGGTTTGAATCTTCCGTTGGCATAGGTTGGGATGTGTAAGATAATGAAAGCAATGAATTGCAAATTTACGGGACTTAAAAAAAGGAAGGCGAGTCAGGTCGCTTTACGTGCTTTGTGGATAGTCACTGCTTAAATTCGGGAGATTCCTCACCGCGCCCTGCAGCTCGCAGGCTCGCGCAGGGCGGGTTCGAATGACAAAGCGCAAAATGGGGTTGTCAAAAAGGGCAAAGGAAAAAGAAGCCGCAGCGTCTTTTTCCTTTGCCCTTTTTGATTGATAAAATAATGACCTGTCAGTTATTTTCTGACAATAAGTCGTTGCGTGGTCTCGCCGGCGTCGGTTCGGATGAATAAAAGATAGATGCCTTCTTCCACTCCGTTAATGTCAAGCATTAATTTGCTGCGCTGGGTAGAAAAATGTTTCACTTCTTTTCCGAGGATGTTGCGAAGGGAGACCACCACGCTTTTCGAGCCTTTGGATTCTACGGTTACAAAGGAAGACGCCGGGTTGGGAAATACCGACACGACCTTGCTTAATACCGTTCTGTCATGCGTAGCTGTTGGCTGGCAATTGGGTCCGCCCGGGGTGGAGCAGACGAGGAAGAAATCGGTGGCATTGTCCTGTGTGTCGCTGCCGTCGGGATACCTGGAAATGCTGACGTTTGCAGTAATTCCATTATCGGAAAGCGTATCAGGAATTCCGTTGCCTTCCGAATAAGGGGTAGGGGTCGTACCTTCATAGCTAACGGCATCCACCATGTTTTGCGTTGGGTTGAATCGCAAGGCTACGGCATCCGGCGCGGTATTGCCTGTACCGCCATTCTGAATGCGGCCGGAAGTTCCGGATGAGGTATACATAAATGTATCGCAGGCCATGCTGTGACCTGTGCTGCTGGCACATACCAGGAAGAATGCTCCCGGCGCCAGGCTGACAGCAGGTAAGGTAATGGAATCGTACGGTGCGAGTTGGGATGCGTTGCCGTTATAAAAGATGAGGGAATAATCGGACAGCATTACAGCATTCGCAGAATTATTGTACAGCTCGACAAATTCACTGGTATCGGTGCCGGGCTGGTCGTAATCCACTTCATTAATGACCACTTGCGCCGAGGCGCTGAAAGCAGCCAGTGCAAAAACAAGGACGAAGGAAAACTTAAGCGTAAATGTTTTCATACATGTTTGCGTTTAGTTTTTCAAATATACAATAATTATTCCGCAAAAAAGGGCTATTTGCTGTTAAAAGCGGTCATTGTCTTTTCTATACCGGCAAAGAGAAAGCTTTTAATCAGCAGGACGGATTGTTCGATACGCTCAGGCAACACCTTCATCTCATCCTCCGTCCAACGGCTTAACACATAGTTAACCTGCCGGCCTTTTGAAAAATCACTGCCGATGCCAAAGCGCAGCCGCGGCCATTCTTCGGAATTCAGCGTGGTGATGATGTCGGTAAGTCCGTTGTGCCCGCCGGCGCCTCCTTTTTTCTTCAGCCGCAGTTTGCCAAAGGGAAGGGCGAGGTCGTCGGTGACTACCAGGATGTTTTCCGGGGAGATTTTTTCGGCCTGCATCCAGTAACTCACGGCTTTGCCGCTCAGGTTCATGTAGGTGGTGGGCTTGATAATGATGACGGTCCTGCCCCTGTATTTGGTTTCGGCACGAGTGACCAGTTTGTCGGGATGAAAAAGCTTTGCGGGAATTTCCTTTTCTTCTTTTAGCAAGGAGGCGGCCAGCGCATCCGCAACATGGAAGCCGATGTTGTGCCGGGTGTCTGCGTATTCGTCACCAATGTTACCCAGTCCGGCAATCAGGAATTTCTTCATGGTATGAAAAGAATCACGCCTTCACTTTTAACGGGTGAAGGCGTGACAAAAATAACAGAGTATTCATCGATATGCAATCCCGGGTTAAAAATCCCGGATGCATGCTTCGGCAAATTACTTCTTCGCTGCAGGTGCTGCTGCAGGTGCTCCGGCTGCCGGCGCGGCTCCGGCTGCAGGTGCGGCTCCGGCTGCTGGTGCGGCTGCGGCCGTCGTAGCTGCTGCTGCTGCTGCAGTTTCTTCCGGTGTAGGCTCAACCGCACGGGCTGTCTTCACGGAAACGATGGAGTTGTTAGGCAGATCCAAAAACTCCACGCCATCAGCCTTCATGTCGCTAACCTTGATGGCATCACCGATGTCGAGATCATCCACTTTAATGGTGACGTTGTCAGGAAGTTTTGCTACCAGGGCGGAAACTTTCAGTTTCCGCATTTTGTTCAGCAATACACCGCCTTGTTTTACACCGACGGCACTGCCTGTTAATTTCACAGGGATGTCGATCACAACAGGTTTGCTGTCATTGATTTCCTGGAAATCGATGTGAAGAAGATTGTCGTTCACTGAGTGAAACTGCAGTTCCTTCATGATGGCCTTGCGTTGATCGCCTTCGATATTCAGATCAATTGTGTACACTTCGGGTGAATACACCAATGGCTTTAAAGATAAGGCCGGTGCACTGAAATGGAGTTGTTCTTTTCCACCGTAGAGTACACACGGAACCATACCCTGTGCTCGCAGTTGCTTTGTTTCCTGCTTGGTCTGAGCTGCTCTCTTTGTTCCGTTAATTGATAAGGATTTCATTTTTACTAATTGGTTAATTGTTATTTATAATTGGAAATTGGAATTCTTAGTGAAGGATTCTGGACGCTGGGCTCTGGATTTTTGACTTTTGACTTTTGACTTTTGATTTTTGATTTTTGACTTTTGATTTTTACACCAGAAACAACTGGCTGATGCTTTCATAAACATACACCCTGCGAATGATCCGTGCGAAGAGATCGGCCGTTGACAGCACCTTAATCTTGCTGCATTCCTGGCGGAGGGGGATGGTATCGGTAACAATCAGTTCGGTGAGCTTGGAGTTTTCAATCCGATCGTACGCTTGTCCCGACAGTACGGGATGCGTACAGCAGGCCCTGACGCTGGCGGCTCCTTTATCGAACAGCATTTCCGCCGCCTTGGTAAGGGTGCCAGCCGTATCCACGATGTCGTCAACGAGGACAATATCTTTTCCTTCCACGTCGCCGATAACCGTCATGCCTGCAATTTCATTCGCTTTTTTACGCTGCTTGTCGCAGATCACCATTTCCGCATTGAAATACTTGGCATAGCCGCGGGCACGGTGTACGCCGCCCATGTCGGGGGCTGCCACGGTGAGGTTCGGAAGATTTTTAGATTCTATATAAGGGACGAACAAAGATGAAGCATCCAGGTGATCCACGGGAACATCAAAAAATCCCTGGATCTGGGGGGCGTGGAGGTCCATGGTCATCACCCGCGTTACGCCGGCGGCGTTGAGCAGGTTAGCCACCAGCTTGGCGGCAATGGCTACCCTTGGTTTATCTTTCCGGTCGGAGCGCGCGAATCCGAAATAGGGGATCACGGCCGTAATATAATGTGCGGAGGCGCGGCGGGCTGCATCGGTAAGCAGCAGCAATTCCATCAGGTTGTCGGAGGGGGCAAAGGTGCTTTGAATGATAAAAACGTCGCATCCGCGAACGCTTTCATCGAAAGAAGGGGAGAATTCACCGTCGCTGAAACGGGCTACATTCACTTTACCCAGCGGCTCACCGTAGGCGCGGGCAATATCCTCGGCCATGTACCGTGTGGCTGTTCCTGAAAATATTTTTACGTTACGCTCCATAGCTATTTGCCTGATTTTTTGGGGGATGCAAAGAAACGAAAAAACCTGTAAAAGGCAAAGGAAATGAAGGGTTTTAATAGCTATTGATAGCCTTTTTCAGTATTAAAAACGCTATTTCCGTAATAAAAAGCAAAGGGCTGCTTAAAAGACAGCCCTTTTGTACCCGGGGTCGGTCCCGATAGCTATCGGGAGAACCGACACGATATTGCTACCACTGGTGTTTGAGACCAGCGCGTCTACCACCCCGATAGTCATCGGGGCCGCCACCCTACAAGTATCGTTTCTTTAACTTTTCTACGATATCTGAGTATTTCTTAAGATTGCTCAAATACGTCCTGTTTCGCATCTTTTTAATATGCCTTTCTATTAATCTTGCCTGCTTATAGCTTAAGTTTTCTATAATAAAGTAAACGAAAAAATCATGAGCCTTTGTTGTAAAACTGCTTGTAAATTTACCTATGCTGTGTTGCTCTATTCTTAATTCCAAATCAAGACAACTTCCGATATAATATCTGTCTAATTGATTGGAATATAGGATGTAAACAAAGGCCATTTTATTGACGAAAAAACAATTAGCCCAACCATTTATTGGGCTAATTGTAGTACCCGGGGTCGGGATCGAACCGACACGATATTGCTACCACTGGTGTTTGAGACCAGCGCGTCTACCAATTCCGCCACCCGGGCTTATTGGGGATGCGAATTTAAGAAAAACACAGCATCTACGAATATTTTATCTTCCGAAGCCTTAGCGAAGGAGGACGAATCTTTACGAATTTACGAATCCTCGCACCAGTCGTTGGAAAGAAGCTATTTGCGTGGAATGATAAATAAGGTAAGATTTGACTCTATTCAATTGATGAAGCCCGCGTGCCCGCTGCTTGATACTATTTGCAAAAAGCCATTTGAATAGTCCAACTTAATGTCGTTTCTTACTGCTAAATCCACTGAATGATGGCAGCGATCAGGCACGTCCTTATTCTGTTTCTTTTCCTCAGCCCGTTATTTTCCTCCTCCCAACAATATATCCAATGGCAAAAATCATTTGGAGGATCTATGAGCGATCAGGCATTTTCAGTTCAGGAGACTTTTGATGGCGGTTGTATTCTTGCAGGCTCAACCAGCTCCAATGACAGTGATGTATCAGGCAATCATGGGGGGACAGATTACTGGTTGGTTAAACTGGACTTCCATGGATCGATAGAATGGCAAAAATGCCTGGGTGGATCACTAAGTGATAATGCATATGCAATCCGTCAAACAAATGATAGTGGTTATATAGTTGCGGGAAGCTCCGTTTCCAACGATGGCGATTTAACTGGCAATTATGGCCTGGGAGATTATTGGGTGATTAAACTAAATAACGTAGGTGGAATACAGTGGCAGAAAAATTTAGGCGGATCCGGTGATGACGTTGCATCTTCCGTTGAACAAACTATGGATGGCGGTTTTATTGTTGCAGGTCGTTCTACTTCAAATGATAATAATGTAACAGTCAATCACGGTTCCTCTGACTATTGGCTAGTGAAACTTGATAGCGGCGGTGCCATACAATGGCAGAAAAGTTTGGGTGGATCTGATGGAGATATAGCGTATTCAATCCAGCAAACATTCGACGGTGGCTATGCTGTAGCAGGCTATACAAGTTCTTATGATGGCGATGTTACGAATAATCACGGTGGCTTGGATTTTTGGGTAGTCAAGTTGGACGGTACCGGTACCTTTCAGTGGCAGAAATGTTTAGGCGGGTACGGCGGTGAAGTTGCGTATTCAATAGGGCAAACCAGCGATAGCGGTTATGTCCTTGCCGGGACGGCGCTTCCGGGAAATAATGGCGTCTATGATTTCTGGGTAATTAAAATTAATGCTTCCGGAACCATGCAATGGCATCAAAATATGGGCGGATCCAATTCTGACCTGGCTTATTCCATCCGGCAAACTAATGACGGCGGTTATTTAGTAGCAGGCAGATCTAATTCCAATGACAGCGATTTAACAGGTAACAACGGTGGTTATGATTACTGGGTAGTTAAACTTAGCAATAATGCGACGATCGAATGGCAAAAAAACATGGGGGGGTCGCTAGATGACATCGCCGAAAATATTTGGCAAACATCTGACAGCGGGTTTATTGTTGCGGGAAGATCCAAATCAAATGATATGGATGTAACAGGAAATAATGGCAACTGGGATTTTTGGGTAGTAAAATTAGGATGGAATCCGGCTGGAACGGTGGAAATCAACCAGGCTGTTTCTAATCTTATGCTTGCACCCAATCCGGTTTCCACTTTTACAGTTATTTCATTTACTTTGACTCATCCTGAATCTATCTCAGCTGCTATATCTGATATGACAGGGAGGACAATTAAGGTGCTGGCCGATGGAAGATTGGATGCAGGCAACCATCAGCTGAAATGGAACCTTACCGAAGGCCAGGTCGCGGGTGGGATTTAT
>Ga0315910_10001399_pt1 | contig 22275 bp, 27 predicted proteins | sample EdamamesoilMG_FD_204470 | JGI IMG/M metagenome (GOLD analysis project Ga0315910, IMG submission 204470) | Garden soil microbial communities collected in Santa Monica, California, United States - Edamame soil | ecosystem: Environmental > Terrestrial > Soil > Garden | place: USA: California... | reverse complement strand
GTCGGAAAAGGTGCGCGCCACCTCGCCCGAGCTCTGCAGCGGCACGCCCAGCTGGCGCGCCAGCTGCGACAGCGAGAAGATGCCGCGCACCATCGCGCGCCGCAGCGGCGGGTCGATCAGGCTCGTCGCGGCCAGCACGTCGCTGTCCACCACCAGCGCGTGCTGGCTACCCGCCCGGCTTAGCGTCTCCAGCACGTGGCCGACGCGCGCGCTCGCGACGTCGGCAAGAGACAGCACCTCGACCTGACGCGCCGGCGTCATGATGTCGCTCACGCTGAGTTCGGCGCGACGCAGGCCGAGCTCGAGCGCGACGCGCAGCGATTTTTCGCCGAGCACGTCGGTCGCCGTCAGCACGCCGAGCACCGTTTCGCGTTCGTCCACCACCAGCAGCAGGCGCACGCCGCGCGAGATCATGTACTGGTTGGCGCCTTCGACCGGCGCCTGCGGGCGTATGGTGGCCGGGCTCGCCAGCAGCAGATCCGTCATCACCTCCAGCGCGGGCGACTCGCGCGTCACCTGCGCGGCCTGCGGCTGCGTCGGCCGCCGGTAGCCTGCGCCTTCGCCCAGTTCCCGGATCGGCAACGCCTGGTATTCGCGGTCCATGGTCGCTCCTTGCGCAGGATGCGCGGCGTGTTCGCTCTGCGTCAGGCCCGCGTCAGGCCGTGCGGCTCGCCGGTTGTTCGCCGCGCGCGCGGCGGCGGTCGGCATTGAGGAAACGGTGCAGTTCGGTGAGCGCCTGGCGGTAGACGTCGCGCTTGAATTCGACCACGGTGTCCACCGGCACCCAGTACTCGTGCCAGCGCCAGGCGTCGAACTCCGGCTTGCCGTTGCCGCGCAGCCGCACGTCGCAGTCGCGGCCGAGCAGGCGCAGCAGGTACCAGATCTGCTTCTGTCCCTTGTAGGTGCCGCGCCAGTCGCGCCGGATCCACTTCTCCGGCACCTCGTAGCGCAGCCAGTGGCGCGTGCGGCCGAGGATGCGCACGTGCTCGGGTTTCAGGCCGACTTCCTCCTCCAGCTCGCGGAACATCGCCTGTTCGGGCGTCTCGCCGGACTTGATGCCGCCCTGAGGAAACTGCCAGGCATGCTGGTTCACCCGCTTGCCCCAGAACACGTCGTTGTGCGCGTTCAGCAGGAGGATGCCGACGTTGGGACGGTAGCCGTCTCGATCGAGCATGGCTGCACCACCTAAGCTAGAATTCTCGACCCCATTTTTCCACAGCCTCACTGCAAATTCAATGCGTTAATGCGTACAAGCCACCACTTCATTTCGACCATCAAGGAAGCGCCCGCCGACGCCGAGCTGGTCAGCCACCGGCTGATGATCCGGGCCGGCATGATCCGCCGGCTGGCCGCCGGGATCTACACCTGGATGCCGGTCGGCCTGCGCGTAGTCCGCAAGATCGAGGCCATCGTGCGCGAGGAAATGAACCGCGCGGGCGCCACCGAACTGTCGATGCCGGTGGTGCAGCCGGCCGAGCATTGGCAGGAGTCCGGGCGCTGGAGCGCCTACGGACCGGAGCTGCTGCGCTTCAAGGACCGCCACGAGCGCGACTTCGTCCTGCAGCCGACCTCCGAAGAGGTCATCACGGACATCGCACGCGCCGAGCTGCGCAGCTACCGCAAGCTGCCCGTGCACTTCTACCAGATCCAGACCAAGTTCCGCGACGAGCGCCGCCCGCGCTTCGGCGTCATGCGCGGGCGCGAATTCATCATGAAGGACGGCTACTCCTTCCACGCCGACTACGCGGACCTGGAACGCGAATACCGCAACATGTACGACACCTACACGCGCATCTTCACGCGGCTGGGGCTGAAATTCCGCGCGGTCGCGGCCGACACCGGCGCGATCGGCGGCACCGCCTCGCACGAATTCCAGGTGCTCGCCGATTCGGGCGAGGACGCCATCGCCTGGAGCGACGGCTCCGACTACGCGGCGAATCTTGAGCTTGCGGAGGGGGTTGCTCCAAAAACTCCCCGTGAAAATCCAAAAGAGGAAATGAAAAAAGTTCCCACGCCCGGCAAATCGACCTGCGAGGACGTCGCCGCGCTGCTGAAGCTACCGCTCACGCGCACCGTGAAGTCGGTCGCGCTGATGCATGACAAGGAGTTCGCGCTGCTCTTCGTGCGCGGCGATCATTCGTTGAATGAAATCAAGGCGAGCAAGGTTGCCAATCTCAATCCGTTCCGCTTTGCCACGCCCGCCGAGATTCAATCCCATCTGCATTGCAAACCCGGTTACATAGGTCCTGTCGGCGCGAAGGTCCGCATCATCGCGGACCGCACGGTCGCGGCGATGAGTGATTTCGTCTGCGGCGCGAATGAAGAGGGTTTTCACCTGACTGGCGTGAACTGGGGCCGCGACCTCGCCGAACCCGAGGTCGCCGATATCCGCAACGTGGTCGACGGCGATCCCTCGCCCGACGGCAAGGGCCGGCTGAAGATCCAGCGCGGCATCGAGGTCGGGCACATCTTCCAGCTGCGCACCAAGTATTCCGGGGCGCTGAAGGCGACCTACCTCGACGACAAGCAGCAGCCGCGGCCGATGGAGATGGGCTGCTACGGCATCGGCATCACGCGCATCGCGGCGGCGGCCATCGAACAAAGCCACGACGAGCGCGGCATCGTGTTTCCGCGCCCGATCGCGCCCTTCGAGCTGTGCCTGGTGCCGATCGGCATGCACAAGAACGCGGCGGTGCGCGAGGCGGCCGAGAAGCTCTACGCCGAACTGCAGGCCGCCGGCATCGACGTGCTGCTCGAGGACCGCGACGAGCGGCCCGGCGTGCTGTTCGCCGACATGGACCTGCTCGGCATCCCGCACCGCCTGGTGCTCTCCGAGCGCGGACTCGCGGCTGGCACCATCGAATACAAGGGCCGCCGGCAGCAGGCCGCGGACAACGTGCCGCTCGCCGGCGCGCTGGCCTACCTCAGGGAGCGGTTCTCCTCCGCATGAGGGCCGCGGTCCTGGCGCTCGTGCTGCTGTGCGCCGCGCCGCTCGCGCGCGCCGGCAACCAGGACGAGGAAAGGCTTTCCGACAGCGTGCGCGCCTCGATGCAGGCGGCGATCGCCGACCGGGCGGTGCCGGTCCTGCTGTTCAAGAGCGGCGCCGAGAACGCGCACCGGTGGCTCTCGGAAATGTCGCAGCGCCTGGAAAAGCGCATCCCGGACCGCAAGCAGCGCATCGAATTGCTGAAGACCGTGCAGTACGAGGCCACGCGCGCGGGCCTCGACCCGCAGCTCGTGCTGGGCGTGATGCAGGTCGAGTCGGGCTTCAAGAAATATGCGGTGTCCTCGGCCGGCGCGCGCGGCTATCTGCAGGTGATGCCGTTCTGGGTCAAGGTGATCGGCGAACCGGGCCATAACCTGTTCGCGCTGCGCACCAACCTGCGCTACGGCTGCGTGATCCTGCGGCACTACCTGAATATCGAGAACGGCGACTATTACCGGGCGCTCGGGCGCTACAACGGCAGCCTCGGCCAGCCCGACTATCCCAACCTGGTGCTCGCGGCCTGGAAGGGCAGCTGGAAATACGACGGCGCCACGAGCTGACATGCTGCGCCTGCCGCTGCGTTCGAATCCCGGACTGATGAACTGGTTCTACGGCTTCAAGCCCCCGGAGCAAGGCACCATCGTGCTCGGCCACCGGCGCGTGTACATCGTGCCGAGCCGGCTCGGCCTGCTGTTCGGCGGCGTGCTGCTGATCCTGCTCATGGGATCGATCAACTACGCGCTGTCGCTGGGATTCGCGCTCACCTTCCTGCTCGCCGGCGCAGGGCTTGCCGGCATGGTGCAGACCACGCGCAACCTGGCCCGGCTGGCGGTGCAGGCCGGGCGCGCCGAGCCCGCCTTCGCCGGCGAACGCGCGCTCTACCGTCTCACGCTCGCGAGCGACGCGCCCTTCGACCGGCCGGAAATCCTGCTGCGCCAGAAAAACTCGGGCGCCGAGTGCCGGGTCGATGTCCCGGCCGCGGGCGCGGCCGAGGCGCTGCTGGCGGTGCCCACTGCGCGCCGCGGCTGGCAGCCGCTCGGGCGCGTGATGCTGGAGACGCGTTTTCCGCTCGGCCTGTTCCGCGCCTGGAGCTACGTCGAGCCCGATTGCCGCTGCCTGGTCTATCCGCACCCGGAGCCTGGCGCGCTGCCGCCGCCCGCGCCCAGCCGGCAGGCCGGCGGCGCGCGCGCACATGCGCAGGGCAGCGACGATTTTTCCGGCCTGCGCGCCTACCAGCCGAGCGATTCTCCGCGCCACGTGGCCTGGAAGTCCTCCGCTCGCAGCGAGGACATGCTCACCAAGCAGTTCGCCGGCGAGGCGGTGGCCGAGTTGTGGCTGATGCTGAGCGACCTGCCTACGTCGCTCGGCCTGGAAGCGCGCCTGTCGCGCCTGGCGGGCTGGGTGCTCGCGGCCGAGCGCAGCGGCGCGCACTACGGGCTGCGCCTGCCCGGCGTCGAACTCGCGCCCGCGCGCGGCGACGCGCACCGCACCGCGTGCCTCGAAGCGCTGGCGCTGTACCAGCCCGGCGCTGGCGCCGTACAAGGCCCGGGAACGGCGCGATGAGCGCCGATGCGCAGCCGGCCCCGCGGCCAAATCCGCGGCCAGACCCACAGCGGGCTCCCGACCAGCGCGCGCTAGGCGGCCGCGATTTCGCGCTGCTGGGCGCGGGCCTCGCGATCGTGCTCGCGCCGCACGCTTTGCGCGCGCCGGCCTGGCTGGTCGTGCTGACGCTCGCGCTGATCGGCTGGCGCCTGCTCGCCGTCGGGCGGCCCGCGCTGCTGCCGCCCAAGGCACTGCTGGTGGCCATCGTCGCGGCCGGCATGCTCGGCATCTGGCTGGAGTACCGCGCGATCTTCGGGCGCACGCCCGGGGTCATGCTGCTGGTGCTGTTCGCCGGCCTGAAGGCGCTCGAATCGCGCAACCAGCGCGACGCGGCGGCGCTGGTGTTCCTCACCTGGTTCCTCGCGATCACCAACTTCCTCTACACCCAGTCGATCCCGACCGCGCTCGGCATGCTGGCCGCCGTCGCCGCGAGCGTCGCCGCGCTGGTCGCGCTGGCCGCGCCCCGCCGCCCACCGCGGGCGAGCCTGCGCACGGTGGCGGTGCTGCTCGGGCAGGCGGTGCCGGCGGCGCTCGTGCTGTTCCTGCTGTTTCCGCGCGTGCAGGGGCCGCTGTGGGGACTGCCGCAGGACGCCTACAGCGCGATGTCGGGGCTGGCCGATTCCATGGCGCCCGGCAGCCTGTCGCAGCTGACGCTGTCGGATGCGATCGCCTTCCGCGTCGATTTCCAGGGCGAGGCGCCGCCGCGGCGCGCGCTGTACTGGCGCGGGCCGGTACTGTGGGATTTCGACGGCCGCACCTGGCGCATGGGCTCGCCCACGGTCGCGGAAATGCCCGTGCCGCGCAACGGCACGCGCAGCGAGTACTCGGTGCTGCTCGAGCCGCACAACCGGCATTGGCTGTTCGCGCTGGAAGCGCCCGCGCTGCTGCCGCCGCGCACGCGCTACCTGGAAGACGGCCAGATCGTCACGCTCGCGCCGGTGCGCGCGCGCATGCGCTACGACATGGTGTCGCTGGTCGGACCCGATGCGTCGCCCGGCAACGACCGGCGCCTTCTCGGCCGCGCGCTGCGCCTGCCCGACGGCTTCAACCCGCGCGCGCGCGCGCTCGCCGAAGGCTGGAGCCGCCGCGGCGCGGGCGACGCACAAGTACGCGCTAGCGACGCGCAGGTGCTCGAACGCGCCATCGCGTTTTTCCGCAAGGAGCGCCTGCAGTACACCACCGACCCGCGCCTGCTCGGGCGCGATTCGGTGGACGAATTCCTGTTCGATTCGCGCGAGGGCTTCTGCGAGCATTTCTCCTCGGCGTTCGTGTTCCTGATGCGCGCCGCCGGCGTGCCGGCGCGCGTCGTCACCGGCTACCAGGGCGGCGACATGAACCCGGTCGACCAGCGCTTCACCGTGCGCCAGTCCGACGCGCACGCCTGGGCCGAGGTGTTCCTCGCCGGCCGCGGCTGGACGCGCATCGACCCGACGGCCCTGTCGGTGCCGCAGCGCCTGAACGAAGGCCTCGCGCGCGCGATCTCCACCGATGCGCTGCCGCTGCTGCTGCGCCCGGAAATGGCCTGGCTGCGCTCGCTGCGCTACAACTGGGAGGCGCTTACGCACCAGTGGAACCTGCTGGTGCTCGGCTACAACCCGGAGCGCCAGCGCGAATTCATGTCCTGGTTCGGCATGCGCGACGCGGACTGGCTGGAACTCGCCTCCACGCTGCTCGCCGTGCTGGGCGGGTTCGTGCTGGCGCTGTTCGCCTGGATGCTGGGGCGCATGGCGCGGCCGGACCCGGTGCAAACGGCCTGGCTGCAGTTCTGCCGCAAGCTGGGCGCGCGCGGCGTGGCGCGCGCCCCGCACGAAGGGCCGCGCGATTACGCCGAGCGCGCGGCGCGCGACCTGCCGGGCGCGGGCGAGCCGATCCGGCGCATCGCGGCGCTGTACATGGCGCTGCGCTATGGCCGCAGGCCCTCGGCCGCGCAGGCGGGAGAGCTGCGGGGAGAACTGCGCCGCAGGGTCAACGACCTGAGGTTTGGATGAAGCGTCTTTTCTGCGTCCTGCTCGCGGCCTGTTTCCTGAATGCCGGCCTCCAGGCCGCGCCGCCCGCCGCATCTTCTCCGTCGAAAACCTACGGCAAGCAGCGCAAGGACGTGCAGGAGTTCATCGGCCAGATGGTGGCGCAGCACGCCTTCGTCGAGCGCGAGCTGGCGTTCCTGTTTTCGCGCGCGCGCCGCGAGCCGGCGATCCTGGCCGCGATCGCGCCGCCCAAGAGCGCGCCGATGCGTTCCTGGCTGACCTATCGCGCGCGCTTCGTCAACGAGGCGCGCGCCGCCGAGGGTGCGGAGTTCTGGCGCCGCAACGCCGCGGCGCTCGCGCGCGCGGAAAAAGAACACGGTGTGCCCGAGGAAATCATCGTCGCCATCATCGGCGTGGAAACGGTGTACGGCCGCCAGATGGGCACCTGGCGCGTGATCGACGCGTTGTGCACGCTCGCCTTCGACTATCCGCCGCGCGCCGAATTCTTCCGCGGCGAGCTGGAGCAGTACCTGCTGTTCGCGCGCGAGCAGGGCCTCGACGTGTTCAGCGTGAAGGGCTCCTACGCGGGCGCGATCGGCATCCCGCAGTTCATGCCCGGCAGCTACCGCCGCTTCGCCGTGGACTTCGACGGCGACGGCGCGACCAACCTGCGCGCGAGCGAAGCCGACGCCATCGGCAGCGTCGCGAACTTCCTCGCCAAGCACGGCTGGCGGCGCGGGGAGAAGATCGAATTGCCGGCGCGGGTGGCGGGCGCGGGCGAAGCGGGCGGCACGGGCAGCACGTACCGCGCGCTGCTGGACATCGGCATCGAACCCAAGACCCGCCTGGCGGAGTTGCGGCGCTACGGCGTGGAAACGCGCGCCGACCTGCCGCTGGACACGCCGGTCGCGCTGATCGAACTGGAAAGCGCGGGCGCGCCCACCGAGTACCGGCTCGGCCTGCGCAATTTCTACGTGCTGACGCGCTACAACCGCAGCGTTCTGTACGCCTCCGCGGTCCACGACCTGGCGCAGGAAATCAGGAACAGCAAGCGCTAAGGCTGCGGCGGCAAGTACTTCTGTGGATCCAGCGGCGTGCCCAGCTTGCGGATCTGGAAGTGCAGTTTCGGCGAGTCGGCGTCGGTGTTGCCGAGCTCGGCGATTTTCTGGCCGCGCGCGATGGCCTGGTCGATCTTCACCAGGTTCTCGCGGTTGTGCGCGTAGACGGTGTTGAAGCCGTTGTCGTGCCGCACCACGATGAACTTGCCCAGGCCGGGAATGCCCGAACCGACGTAGATCACGCGGCCGGCCGCCGCCGCCACCACCGGGTCGCCCAGCTTGCCCTCGATGTCGACACCCTTGCTGCGCGGCTCGGCAAACCCGGCCAGCACGCGGCCCTTGGCGGGCCAGATGAAATCGATCGCGTCGCCCGGGCGCTCGGGCGCCGCCGCGGGCGACGCAGCGGGAGATGCGGCGGGTGCCGCCACGGCCACCGCCGGCTTGATGGCCTCCGGCTTGGTCTCCACCGATTCCGGCCGGGTTTCGGCCTTGGAAAGCATGGCGAGGTTCTGCTCGGAATACGGCAGGCGCAACGCTTTCGGGGACGTCTTCATCCGGCCGTCCGGCGCCGCAGCGGCCGCCGGCACGGCGCCCGCGTCCAGCGGGCGCGCCTCGACGTCGCGCGTCACGCGCGCGGCGCCGACCTGCGCCGTCGCCGGCTCCTCGGGCGCGCTCACCCGCAGTTCCTGGCCGATGCGGATCCTGGTCGGGTCGTCCAGCTTGTTCCAGCGCGCCAGCTCGCGGAAATCGACGCCGTGCTCGAGCGCGATCGAGTAGAGCGTGTCGCCGCGCTTGACCACGTAGGCGCGCGCGCCCGGCGCCGCGGGCTGCGCGGCGGCCGGCTTCGCCTGCGCGGAAGGCGGCGGCCGGCGGTCGTCGACCGGCGCCGGCGTGCGCGTAGAGCAGCCCGCGAGAAGAACCAGCAGGATCCCGAACGCTGCCGCGGCAAGCTTCATCATGCCTTTCCCGGCTGGAGCGGCACGAAACGCACCGGATCGAGCACCGTTTCGGTGTAGCCCAGGCGGCTGCGTTCCACCAGGACCAGCCGCTGCGCGTCCGCTCCAGGGTCGCGCAGCGGCAATATCATTCTGCCACCGCGCGCCAGTTGCGGTAAGAGGGACTGCGGCATGCGCGGCGCCGCCGCCGCGATGATGATCGAGTCGAAGGGCGCGGCTTTCTCCATGCCCGCGTAGCCGTCTCCGTGCGCCATGCGCAGGTTCTTCAGCCGCAGCTCGCGCAGGTTGGCGCGCGCGCGCTCCAGCAGCTCCTTGATGCGCTCGATCGAGTACACCTCGGTCGCGAGGCTGGCGAGCACCGCCGCCTGGTAGCCGCAGCCGGTGCCGACCTCGAGCACCTTGCCGAGTTCCCGGTCTTGCATCAGCACCTCGATCATGCGCGCGACCACGAAGGGCTGCGAGATGGTCTGGCCGAAGCCGATCGGCAGCGCGGTGTCCTCGTAGGCGCGGCTGGCGAGCGCCTCCTCGACGAAAAAGTGGCGCGGCACCCCGGCCATCGCCTCCAGCACGCGCGCATTCACGATGCCCTGCTCGCGCAGCCGCTCCACCATGCGCGCGCGCGTGCGCTGCGAGGTCATGCCGATGCCGGCGACGTTGCGTCCCGGGCGCACCGCGCTCATCGCTTGAGCCATTCGGCGACCAGCGGCAGCTGCTGGTGCTGCGTCAGGTCCACCTGCAGCGGTGTGACCGACACGCGCCCCGCCGCGACCGCGTGGAAATCGGTGCCGGGCCCGGCATCCTGCGCGTCGCCGGCGGCGCCGATCCAGTGCGCGGTTTCGCCGCGCGGCGTCTGCATCTGCACCACCGGCTCGGCCTTGTGGCGCCGGCCCAGGCGCGTGGTCTCGACGCCGCCCAGCGCCTCCGGCGCGACGTCCGGCACGTTGACGTTGAGCAGCACCGGCGCCGTGAACGGAAAACGCGTCGCGCGCCTGACCATGTCCACCGCCACCGCCGCCGCGGTCTCGAAATGGCGCCCGACCTTGCCGACCAGCGACACCGCGATCGACGGAATGCCGAACAGGTAACCCTCGGTGGCGGCCGCGACGGTGCCGGAATAGATGGTGTCGTCGCCCATGTTGGCGCCGAAATTGATGCCCGACACCACGATGTCGGGCAGCGGATCGACCAGGCCCGTGAGCGCGAGGTGCACGCAGTCGGTCGGCGTGCCGTTCACGTAGAGGAAACCGTTCGCCGCGCGACGCGCCGAGAGCGGCCGGTCCAGCGTCAGCGAATTGGAGGCGCCGGAGCGGTCGCGCTCGGGCGCCACGACGGTCACCGTGCCCAGCGCCGCCAGCCGTTCGGCCAGCAACACGATGCCGGGAGAGAAGTAGCCGTCGTCATTCGAAACAAGGATGCGCATTGCCGGGCGCGATTGTATCCGACCGCTAGAATCAGCCGATGAATTCCTCCCCTTCCCAGCCCGAATCGGCCTACGCGTGGCTGCGCCTTGCCGTATCGCTCGCGATCACGGCGCTCAGCGGCGTCGGCATGTACGCCGCGGCGGTCGCGCTGCCGGCGATCCAGGCCGAGTTCGGCGTCGACCGCTCGGACGCCTCGCTGCCCTACACCTCGCTGATGATCGGCTTCGGCCTGGGCGGCATCCTGATGGGCAAGCTCTCGGACCGTTTCGGCGTCATGGTGCCGGTGCTGCTCGGCGCGACCGGCTTGAGCCTCGGCTTCTTCGCCGCCGGCCACGCCGCCAGCCTCTGGCAGTTCGCGATCGTCAACGGCTTGCTCATCGGCATGCTCGGCGCCTCGGCCGGCTTCGCGCCGCTGGTGGCCGACACCTCGCTGTGGTTCACGCGGCGGCGCGGCATCGCAGTGGCGATCTGCGCGAGCGGCAACTACCTCGCGGGCGCGGTCTGGCCGCCGATCCTGCAGCACCTGTTCGACACCATCGGCTGGCGTGCCGCCTTCACCGGCATCGGCGTATTCTGCTTCGCCTCGATCGTGCCGCTCGCTTTCCTGCTGCGGCGCCGCCCGCCGGTCCTGGATTTTCATTCGACGTCTTCGGTTTCTCTTGCGTCGAAAAGCATAGACATTCCCCAGCGATCCCTGCTGCTGCTGCTGTGCGTCGCGGGGGTGGCCTGCTGCGTGGCGATGTCGATGCCGCAGGTGCACATCGTCGCCTACTGCAGCGACCTGGGCTTCCCGGCGGCGCGCGGCGCCGAGATGCTCTCGGTCATGCTGGGCGCGGGCATCGTCAGCCGGCTCGCCTCGGGCTGGATCTGCGACCGCATCGGCGGCCTGCGCACGCTGCTGCTCGGCTCGGGTCTGCAGGCGGTGGCGCTGCTGCTGTTCCTGCCGTTCGACGGCCTCGCCTCGCTGTACATCGTGGCGGCGCTGTTCGGCCTGTTCCAGGGCGGCATCGTGCCCTCCTACGCGATCATCGTGCGCGAGTACTTCCCGCCCGCGCAGGCCGGCGCCAAGGTGGGCCTGGTGATCATGTGCACGCTGCTCGGCATGGCGCTGGGCGGCTGGCTCTCGGGCGCGGTGTTCGACCTCACCGGCTCGTACCGCGCCGCGTTCCTCAACGGCATCGGCTGGAACCTGCTCAACCTGGCGATCGCCTTCTACCTGCTACGCAAGAGCCTTCCCCAGCAGGGCGCGCAAGTGCCCGGGAAGCTCCAGGCCTAGCGCCGCCTGCTGGCCCTGCGCCGACATCTTCGGCCAGGTCTTGCGCAGGATGTCGACCAGCTTCGCCTCGTCGTGCTTGGGCGCGAACGCGGCGAATTCGTACTCGAGGAACACCAGGCAGGTCACGTCTTCCAGCGCCTGCGCCTCGGCGTCGTGCTTCAGGCGTTCCTTTTTGACCAGCGACTGCACGCGCTTCACCTCTTCGGCGCCATAGCCCGCAGCCGCGAGAATCTCGCCCGCCAAGGCGGCATGCGCGAGTGATTCCTGCTTGCGCCAGCTGAGGTAGCCGACCTTGCCTTGCGGAAAGCTCGCGCGCGCGATCGCCCAGCGGCGCAAATGCTGGCAGCGTACCGCGAGCTGCAGCGCTTCGGAAGCGTCCGGCACGAGCTTCGCCAGCCAGCCGCTCATGCGCTCGGCGTAGACGAGCTCCTTCGGGCGGTCGCCCTCCTTCCCTGGATCCTCCGCGTGTACGGCGTCGATGCGCGCCAGGGCCTGCGCCAACCGGCTCACCAGGTCTCCATCCAGGGGCGCAGGTCGAGCTCGTGCGTCCAGGCACTGCGCGGCTGGCAGTGCAGGCGCCAGTAGTTCTCGGCGATCGCCTCCGGGTCGAGGATGCCGTCCTCGGCCTTCAGCTTGTAGCGTTCCGGGAAGTTGTCGCGGATGAACGGCGTGTCGATGGCGCCGTCCACCACCACGTGCGCGACGTGGATGCCCTGCGGCCCCAGTTCCCGCGCCATGCTCTGCGCGAGCGCGCGCAAGGCGTGCTTCGCGCCCGCGAAGGCGGCGAACCCCTTGCCGCCGCGCAGGCTGGCGGTGGCGCCGGTATACAGGATGGTACCGCGCGCGCGTGGCACCATCACCTTGGCGGCCTCGCGGCCGACCAGGAACCCGGCGAGCGCCGCCATCTCCCAGACCTTGGTGTAGACGCGCGCCGTGGTGTCGCGGATCGGGAAACGCACGTTGCCGCCGACGTTGAACACGCAAACCTCGATCGGCCCGACGTCGCGCTCGATGGTCTGCACCAGTTCCACCACCTGCTCTTCCCTGCGCGCATCGCTGCCGAAGGCGCGCGCCTTGCCGCCCGCCTGCTCGATCTGCGCGACCAGCGGCGCGAGTTTGTCGGCGCTGCGCCGCGTCACGCAGGCGGTGAAGCCTTCGCGCGCAAAGCGCCGCGCGATCGCGCCGCCGGTCGCCTCGCCCGCGCCGACGACCAGCACTGCTTTCGCCTGGGCCATGGATTCGCTAGTGTAATCTGCCCGCATGCAGGTCTCCCGGCTCCAGGCGTTCGTGCTGCTCGCGCTCGCCAACCTGCTCTGGTCGGGCAACTGGGTGGCCGGCCGCGCGCTGCGCGAGGCCTTCGAGCCGGTGGAACTGAATTTCTGGCGCTGGGTCGTCGCCACCCTGGTGCTCGCCCCGTTCGCGCTGGCGCGCCTGCGCGGCAAGGGCGCGCTGCTGCGCCGCCACGCCGGCATCCTGCTGCTGCTCGCGCTCGCCGGTGTCGCGGTTTTCCAGAGCCTGGTCTACCTGGGCCTGCGCACCACCACCGCGGTCAACGCGGTGCTGCTCAATTCCTCGCTGCCGATGTTCATGCTGCTGTGCTCCTGGATCATCGAGCGCGAGCGCGCCTCGCTGCGGCAGGTCTCGGGCATGCTGCTGTCGTTCTGCGGCATCCTGGTCATTGTCGCGCGCGGCGATCCGGCCAGCCTGTCGCAGTTCGAGCTGCACGGCGGCGACTTCTGGATCCTGCTCGCGATGCCCATCTGGGGAATCTATTCCGTCCTGCTCAAGCGCCGGCCCGCCGGGCTGGGCGGCCTGGAGTTCCTGTTCGTGATCTCGGCGGCCGGCACGCTGATGCTGGCGCCCGTCGCGGCGGCCCTGGCGCTGCAGAGCCCGCCGCGCTGGCCGGGCGAGGCGGCCGCGCTGGGAGTCCTCTACATGGGCATCGGCGCGTCGGTGCTCGCGTTCATCTTCTGGAACCGCGGCGTCGCCGTGGTGGGCGCGAACGCGGCCGGATTCACCATCCACCTGCTGCCCGCGTTCGGCACGGTGCTGGCGATCCTGTTCCTCGGCGAAGCCGTTGCCGGCTACCACGCCGCCGGCATTGCGACCATCCTCGCCGGGGTATTGCTCGCGACACAACCTACTTCAACCGGGAAAAGGCCGTAGGCGCAAGGATGGAACTGGTGATGTTGGCGACGATCGCGCCGTTCTTCTCGCTCTCGGCGCGCGCCTTCAGCCAGTCGGGATCGGCCATGAAGCCGGCCCACGCGCGCTCACGCTCGCCGAGGTCCTTCCATTCCAGCAGGTAGGTCAGGTCCTGGTTGCTCTCGCCGATCACGGTGGTCCAGAACCCGACCGGACGGAAGCCGTGCTTGTCCCACAATTTGAGCGTGACGGACTCGAAGCGCTTGTTCAGGTCCGGCAGGCGGCCGGGCATGCAGCGGTAGATGCGCAGTTCATGGATCACTTGGGGGTTCCTCGGTCGCGCGCCGGGAAAAAAGCGTCGGCGAGCGGATAGAATAGACTGATGAAACGCACTTGCCTAGCCGCATTCCTCGCCGTTTCGATGTTCGCCTGCGCGGCGCAGGCGCAGGACGCGAAGAAACTCGAGCCCGTACCCGCCGAGGCGCAGAAACCTCCGCCGGGACCCGGCCAGACGCCGGATCCGGCGATCCTCGAGAGCATCATCACCTGCCTCGCCCACGGCCTGACCAAGGACTGGAAGAAAGCCTGGTTCGTGATCCGCGAAATCGACCGCAACGAGGCCGAAGGCGCGCGCCAGTTCCAGGGCGATTTCTTCTACGCCACGAACGTGAAGGACACGAAGGGGCGGCGCCTGGAGACCTGCGGCCCGGAGAAGATCGTCCAGGGCGTGAGCGACCTCAACGACTACCTCACCAGGGAACAGCAGCGCTGGACCTCGGCGACCTTCACCTTCACCCGCGACGACGGCAAGTACGACGTCAAATACGACTACACGCCGTTCAAGCCCAAGCCCGCCGCCAAGCCCGCCGCGAAGAAGAAAACGGAAGCCGCCAAGTAGGTCTTTTCCGTCACCGATCCGCGACAGTGGGAATTTTCCACTGTCGCCGAATCGCGGAATATTTTCCGCGCCATCTGGATTTTGCGCCTCAGCGGGTGAACACTTGCGCATTCGCTACGGAGGCAAATCATGGCCATGGAACTCCCCCCATTGGGAATCGGCATCGTGAGCATCGTTCTGCTCGTGGCGCTCGCAATCTGGTACCTCGCGGTCTCGATGCGTTCGGACACGACGCGGCGGGAGGATCAGGAAGCCAAGCGCATCGCCGACCAACCCTGGGACAGCGCCGATGGACGCGCGAACCGCTAACCGCGCCGGCGTCATCGACCGTATCCGCCACGCCGAGACCGCGCCCAAGGTGTTCTCGGCGCTGTCGGCGTATATCGGGTCGCTGCCCAGCGCGGCCGCGATCCCGGCGTGGTGCCTGCGCCTGCCGCTCAGGAGCGCCGACGACATCGAGCGGCGCATGACCGCGCTGGTCGGCGTGGTCAACCTGACCTCGCAGAACCTGCTGGACCGCGATTGCGGCATCGCCAAGGGCGCGCTGCGGGCGTTTGCGGCGGCGACCTGGCGCCTGCGCGAAGGAGAAGGCGAGAAATTGCACTAGGGGACGGCCCGGCGCACACTAGCGCCCGTGGTACCCCAAGCCCTCAGCGACATCAGCCACGTCATCCAGCTGGCGATCGCGCCGGTGTTCCTGCTCACCGCGATCGGCACGGTGCTGAACGTGCTCGCCGGGCGCCTCGCGCGCGCGGTCGACCGGCGCCGCGTGCTCGCGGCCTCGATTCACCGGCTCGAGGTCGACGTCGCCGATCTCGCGCGCGCCGAGATCGCCTTCGAGGTGCGCCGCATCCAGCTGATCTATTTCGCCATCTCGACGGCGGTCATGAGCGGCCTGCTGGTCTGCGTCCTGATCGCGCTCGCCTTCATCGACGCCTTCGTGGCCGTGGAATTCGCCAAGATCGTCGCCGCGCTGTTCGTCCTGGCGATGGTGGCGCTGATCGCGAGCCTGACCATCTTCATGCGCGAGATCTTCCTGTCGGTCAACAGCCCGCGCGCGCCGGTGATCTGATTTTTTTCATCCATCCAGACGGAGACCGCATGGCCGCACGCAGGAGCAAGGCATACACCGAAGGCTTGAAGGTCCGCCGCCGCTGGCTCGGCAAGGCCTACGTCGACAAGGCGTTCCGCGACGCCGACGACTTCACCATCGACCTGCAGCACAGCGTCACCGAGCACGGCTGGGGCGCGAGCTGGGCGCGCGGCGTGCTGCCGCTGAAGACGCGCGCGTTCATGAACCTGGCGATGATCTCGGCGCTCAACCGGCCGCACGAACTGGAAATCCACCTGCGCGCGGCGATCCGCAACGGCATGACCAAGCGCGAGATCAAGGAATCCTTCCTGCACGTCGCCTGCTACTGCGGCTGGCCCGCGGCGCTGGACGGATTCCGCATCGCGAAGAAGATTTTCGCCGAGAAGCCGCCCCGCTAGCGGGGCTTGGCGGCGGCGCCGCGCTACCTGAAGAGTTTTTTCACGCCCTCGGCCGCGCCGGAGGCGCCGTCCTTGATCGCCGCGCCGGCGCTAGCCGCGAGGTTGCCGGCGCTCTTCAGCATCGAACCCCAGACCTGTTTCACCACCTCGCCGGCGCTGGCGCCGTTGGACTTCTTGCCGACGTCGCGCAGCTGCAGGTTGGGCATGGGCGCGGAGACCGTGGTGCCGAAGTGCGCCTTGCCGTCCGTGATGAGGACGCGCTCGATGATGAACTTCTTGCCGGGGCCCTCGCTCTTCGCGCCGCCCGCGTTCTTCGCCACCCAGGCGTCGACGTTCTTCTGGATCACCGCGAGGTTGTCGCTGCCCTGGCCGCGCTCGTAAACCACGTCGGGCGCCGCGAGCACGAGCTCCTTGATCACCACCACGTCCTTCGTGACCGAGGCCGGATCGAGCGTCAGGCGCATCTCGCCCAGCTTGACTGCGTGCGGCGCGGCAAAGCCCTTCGGATTGCCGACGAAAAGCCCGCGGATCGTGCCGCGCCCCTCCGTGACCTCGATCTTCACGCTGTCCACGCGCACCTTGACGCCGGTAATCTCCGGGCCCCAGGTCTCGATCGCCTGCTTCACCAGGCCGTCGATGGATGCGAACAGCCACCAGCCCGCGCCCGCGGCCGCCACCACGATGACCGCCGCTATCGAGAGCACGATGGTGCGGGTTTTCATTGCGCCATAGTATACCTGTCGCCCGCGCGCGACGCCGCGACGCCGCCCCGTCATGTGGCTGCAAGCTTCGGGAAACAATTGGTAACGCTTTAATTCACGAGGGCGTCACAGACGCGGCATACGATGGCCGCATGGACATCGCCGAACTCATCCGCAACGCCAACGGCGCGCCCGCGGTCTTCAGCGCGCTATCCGTCTACGTCGAATCGCTGCGCAACGTCAGCGCGATCCCCGACTGGTGCCTGCAGCTGCCGTTGCGGGGCGAGGACGACGTCGCGCAGCGCATGGCCGCGCTGGCCGCCGTGGTCAACCTCACCTCGCAGAACCTGCGCGACCGGGAGTGCGCCATCGCCAAGCGCGCGCTGCGCGTGTTCGCCACCGCGGCCTGGCGGCTGCGCGGCAGCCGCGCGCGGGACTAACGTTCGGCCACTGAGTACACGCGCAGCGGCGCTTCCCGCCCGCGCAGCGATTGCGGCCCCAGGTCCTGCAGCGCGTAGACCTCCTTCCCCTCAAGCCGCGCGAGCGCATCCTCCGACACCAGAAACGGGTGCCCGAGCGTGCGCGTCAGGTTCTCGATGCGCGAGGTGGCGTTCATTACGTCGCCGTGGTACACAATCGCGCGCCGGCTGCCGCCGGCTTCGCCCGTGACCACCTCGCCCGCGTGCAGCGCCGCGCGCAGCCTGGGCACAGTGCCGAAATCGCGCTCGAACTCCGGCGCCGCGGCTGCCAGCGCCGCCTCGATGGCGAAGTAGCAGGCGAGCGGCTTTGCCGCCGTGCGCCCCTCCTGCACCAGCCAGGTGACCACGATCTCGTCGCCCACGTACTGGTAAACGTCGCCGCCAAAGTCGTCGATCGGGTCGGAGGTTTCCTGGAAGATGCGGTTCAGGTAGCGGTGCACCGACAGCGCGCCCAGCTTTTCGGCCACCGGCGTCGAACCGATGATGTCGATGAAAAGGAAGAATCGCTCCTCCGTTCGCGGCCGGTGGTAGCGGCCGAGGGCGATGGCGCGCGCGGTGCGCTCGCCGACGATCTGCACCGACTGGCGCAGCATGATCAGGAGCAGCGTGATGTACGCCGCCATCGTCGCCATCAGGCCGGGTTGCAGGGTGCGAAACTGCTCGGCCATCGCGAGCGCGGTCGGCCCGTCGAGGCAAAGGACTGCCGTGCGCGGGCCGAGCTGCCCGCCGACCACCGCCACGATTACGGCCGTATACAGCACCGCCTTGAACCCGAGCGCCGCGAGGAACGGCCGCTGCGCGAACCAGCGTCCGAGGCGCGTGCGCGGCAGGAAGATCTCCACGCCGCCGATGAGCGCCATCAGCACGCTGCCATCGACCAAGCCGCTCAGTGCGGTGATCGCGGCGCCGAGCAGCGGCGGCTTGAATATCGCCGCGCCCGCAATGGCGCCGAAAAACGTACTCAGGATCACGGCAAAGCGCATCGCGCTGCCGTAGTTCTGCCAATGGCGCCGGGTGGCGAGCTTCATGTATCCACGAACGGCCCGATGTTCGCGCGCGCGAACGCGGGCCGCGCCTGGATCGCCCGCCACCAGGCGGCGACGCGCGGGTGCTTCTGCGCAGTCACCTCGCCGGGCGCGATTTCCTCCTCGACGCGCTTGACGAAGGGCACGGCGGCGATGTCGGCGATGGAATAGCGCCCGCCGGCCAGCCAGCCCGAGGGGTCGAGTGCGCCTTCCATGCGATCGAGGAGGCGCACCAGGTTGGCACGCGCCGCGGCGCGCTCCTCTTCCGAGTAGGGCCGGCGCGCGGCGCGAATCCAGGCTTCCTGGCGTTCCTTGCTGGGGATCTTCTTCAGGCGCTCGGCCAGCTCCGCGTCGGACCATTTCTGCGCCGTCTTCGCCAGGCCGTGCACCCAGTTGAAGATGATCAGGTTGCCGATCAGGCCGTCGATGTGGCGGATCCAGTTGCGCATCTCCGCGCGCTCCCAGGCGCCCGCCGGCCGCAGCGGCGGCTCGGGGAACACCTCGTCGAGGTACTCGCAGATCGTGCCGCTCTCGTGCAGCGACTTGCCGTCGTGGATCAGCGCCGGCACCACGCCGTTCGGATTGATCTTCAGGTATTCGGGCGAGTGGTGCTCGAGCTTCTCGAGGTCCACCAGGCGGCTTTCGTAGGCGAGCCCTTTCTCCTCCAGGCACAGGCGCACGCGGCGCGAGGCGCTCGAGCGCCAGGCATGATGCAGGACCAGCATCCGGCAACGATACGCGATAATTCCGCACGCCAATGACCCGGAGGGGACCATGAAAGAATTCTGCAGACTGTTCGCATTGTGTTTCGCGGTGCTTTCGCTCGGCGCCTTCGCCGCCGACTATCCGGCGCCAAAGGAAGGCAGCTGGATCGCGCGCGATTTCCGCTTCAGCACCGGCGACGTGTTCCCGGAGCTGCGCATCGCCTATACGACCGTGGGGGCGCCCACCGGCGAGCCGGTCCTGCTCCTGCATGGCACCACCGGCTCGGCCGCCAGCCTGCTCAACAAGGATTTCGCCGGTGAACTGTTCGGCCCCGGCCAGCCGCTGGATGCGGCGCGCTACTACCTCATCATTCCGGACGCGCTCGGCACCGGCAAATCGAGCCGGCCCTCGGACGGCCTGCGCGCGAAGTTCCCGCGCTACAACTACGACGACATGGTGCACGCGCAGCACCGCCTCGTCACCGAGGGCCTGGGCGTCAAGCACCTGCGCCTGGTGATCGGCAACTCCATGGGCGGGATGCAGGCCTGGATGTGGGGCGCCAAATACCCGGGCCTCATGGACGCGATCGTGCCGATGGCCTGCCTGCCGGCGGCGATGTCCGGCCGCAACCACCTGCTGCGCCGGATGCTCACACAGGCGATCCGCAACGACCCGGACTGGAAAGGCGGCGACTACACGGTCCAGCCGCCCAACATGCAGCGGCACCTGCTCACCTATGCGCTCGCCACCATCGGCGGCAACGTGGCGCTCTTCAAGCAGGCGCCGGACTACAAGTCGGGCGACGCGCTCATCGCCCAGCGCCTCGCCGCGCCGTTCCGCGGCGACGCCAACGACACCCTCTACCAGTGGGAGTCCTCCGCCGACTACGACCCTTCACCCGGCCTGGAGAAAATCACCGCGAGCGTGGTGGCGATCAACGCCATCGACGACGAGCGCAATCCGCCCGAGCTGGGCGTCATGGAAGCCGCGATGAAGCGGCTGAAGAACGGCCGCTACGTCCTCCTGCCGCTCGGCCCCGACAGCCGCGGGCACGGCACCACCGGCCAGGCGAAGCTGTGGAAGCAACACCTCGCCGAACTGTTGCAGCAGGCGCCCCGCAAGTAACCTGCTCAGTGGTAGCGGTACCCGCCGCGGCCGCCGCGGTAGTAACCGTAGTACGAGGGGCGTACGACCACCGTGGGCGGCGCCACGTAGACCGGGGCCGGCGCGTAGCCGCCGTCGTAGGCATACGGCCCGCCGACCGGCACAGCGACGCAGCCACCGAGTCCGATCGACGCCAGCACCAGGGGAAGCAGAACTTTTTTCATGCCGATCTCCTTTGAGGTCATGCCTCATTGGAGCGCAGCGCGCGCGAAATAGCGGTAGCAGTGTGTAAGCAGAAGTACAGCTTTGAACCTAATGAGCGAAAAACTGTCGCCGCGGAGAGACAGATTTTCGCCCGTCACAGCTTGTTGCAATTGATCGCTGCGGCGCTTGCGCATTCGCGCAATACTTCGGTCACTCAAGACCGGAGCTCGCATCATGAGCATGCCTCTCGAACTGCTGATTTACATCGGCCTCTTCATCCTGGCGCTGGGCCTGCTCGTCTCTTTCCTCGGGGATACCGACGACGCCAAACGCAAGCTGCGTTCCTCGCACGAGCGCCGGCGCCACAAGCACGCGCCCTGGGACGTCCACCCGGACGACGGCCACAGCCGCGGCCGCCGCCAGCGCCACCAGCACTAGGCCGCGGCCAGCTCCGCGCCGGGACGCTCGAGGAAATCCTCGTAGTTGCCCTGGAAGTCGACCACGGTCGCCGGGTCGCCTTCCTGCCTGCCCGGCCGCAGCTCGATGATGCGCGTGGCGAGCGAGGACACGAACTCGCGGTCGTGCGACACGAACAGCAGCGTGCCCGTGTACTTGTCGAGCGCGGTGTTGAGCGACTCGATGGATTCCATGTCGAGGTGGTTGGTGGGCTCATCCAGCAGCAGCACGTTGGGCATCTGCAGGATGAGCTTGCCGATCATCATGCGCTGGCCCTCGCCGCCTGAGATCACGCGCAGCAGCTTCTTCTGGTCGTCGCCCGAGAACAGGAGCTGCCCCAGCGTCGCGCGCACGATCAGGTCGTCCTGCTCCGGGCGTTCCTTGCGCCGCCAGCGGCCGAGCCAGTCGGCGAGCGTCTCCTCGGCCTTGAACAGGTCCGCCGGGTCCTGCGGCCAATAGCCCAGGCGTGCTTTCTCCGACCACTTAACCGTTCCGGCATTTACTTGCAGATCTTTTGCAATACACCGAAGAAGCGTGGTCTTCCCTATGCCATTCGGGCCAATGATGGCGACCTTTTCTCCAGCCTCGATGGAGATACTGAAATTGTCGATCAGTTTCTTTTCTCCGTACCCCTTTGAAAGGCCCTCGACCTCGACTGCAAGCCGGTGCAGTTTTTCCTTCGGGTCGATCTGCAGGCGGATGAACGGGTACTGGCGGCTGGAGGGCTTCACGTCCTCCACCTTCAGCTTCTCGATCATCTTCATGCGCGAAGTCGCCTGCCGGGCTTTTGCCTTGTGCGCGCGAAAGCGCCGCACGAACTCCTCCAGATCCGAAATGCGGTCCTTCGCCTTGGCGTTGTCCTTCTGCAGCTGCTGCTTCGCCATGGTGGAGGCTTCCATGTAGTCGTCGTAGCTGCCGGGGTAGACCTTGATGCCGCCGTAGTCCACGTCCGCCATGTGCGTGCACACCGCCGACAGGAAGTGCCGGTCGTGCGAGATGATCACCATCGTGCTCGTGCGCCGGTCGAGAACGCCTTCCAGCCAGCGGATCGAGTTGATGTCCAGGTTGTTGGTCGGCTCGTCGAGTAGCAGGATGTCCGGGTCGCCGAACAGCGCCTGCGCGAGCAGCACGCGCAGCTTCCAGCCCGGCGCCACAGCGCTCATCAGGCCCTGGTGCTGCCCGATCGGCACGCCCAGGCCGAGCAGCAGCTCCCCCGCGCGCGATTCCGACGTGTAGCCGCCGTACTCCGCGTACTTCGCCTCCAGTTCGGCCGCGCGCATGAACGCCTTCTCGTCGGCTTCCGGATCGGCGTAGATCGCGTCGCGCTCGCGCATCGCCGCCCACATCTCCGCGTGGCCCTGCAGCACCACGTCGAGCACGCGCTGGTCCTCGAACGCGAACTGGTCCTGGCGCAGCCGCCCCACGCGCTCGTTGGAATCGATCGCCACCGTGCCCGCAGAAGGCTCCAGCTCGCCGCCCAGGATCTTCATGAACGTCGACTTGCCGCAGCCGTTCGCGCCGATCAGGCCATAGCGGTTGCCGCCGCCGAATTTCACGGAGACGTCCGAAAACAGGGGCTTTGCCCCGAACTGCATGGCGATGCCGGAGGCGACGATCACTGGAATTCCAGAAATAAAAAAAGCCGGCCTCAGCCAGCTTCAATAATTTAAATGCGGGGCCTCACTGCGAGCACGCATTATATCAGCGCCGCACCTGTCGCCTATTGCGGACAGTCCGGCGCGGTCGGTGTCGCCAAACCGCGGTTTTTCTAAAAACGCCCCGGAACTCCCCCGCGCCCGGCGCA
>Ga0315910_10001398_pt1 | contig 22281 bp, 15 predicted proteins | sample EdamamesoilMG_FD_204470 | JGI IMG/M metagenome (GOLD analysis project Ga0315910, IMG submission 204470) | Garden soil microbial communities collected in Santa Monica, California, United States - Edamame soil | ecosystem: Environmental > Terrestrial > Soil > Garden | place: USA: California... | reverse complement strand
CCCGCTGGCCGATCGTCACGCTGTCGGCGGCGCTCGGCTGCATCAGCTCGACCCTGGCTTTCGATACCCTGGACAACGAGCCGCAGGCCTTCGAGCAGTCCTCGCGGCCGAACCCGTCGGAACACGCCGCCACGGAGACCAAGCTCGCTACCTCCCAGCGCTGGATGGTGCCCGAAGTCCAGGTCGTCATCGACGACTCGGTGCACGCGATCACTCCCGAAGCGGAGCAAGCCATCGTGCAGGCGTTCGGCGCGTGGTTGTCGGCGAGCCCGCACCTCCCCGAGCTCAACATCGAGCACGGGCGCGGGCTGAAGCCCAGACTCGACCCGGACGGAGTGAACGCAGTCGTCTACGCGCCCATCGAGTTCCCGGGCCACGAAGACGACCTAGCAATCACCATCGGCTTCTCGGACGAAGAGACCGGAGAGATCACCGAGGCCGACATCATCATCAACTCACGGCACGCCTATTCGAACCTGAACTCTCCGACGCCAGGAGCCCCGATCGCATCCTGCGATGGCACCAGCCAGGCCAGCGTGTGTGACTACCGCTACGATCTGCAGAACGTGATGACGCACGAGGTCGGTCACTTCTACGGCCTCGGTGAAGATCGTGAAGACCGCAGTGCCACGATGTACAGCTGCACCAGCGCCTGTGAGACTCACAAGCGCGACTTGTCGGACGGCGACCGCCGGACGATGGGGATACTGTACAAAGACGCGCTCGAGGCGGCGTACCCGACCGTCGGCTGCGACGCGGCGCGCATGGCGCCTCGCGGTGGTCCCACGTGGGGCTGGGCAGGCGCACTCGCCCTCGGCGTCGTCGCCTTCGCTCGCCGAGTCGCCTTCGCGCGCCGACGGCGCGCCTGACCGCGACGCAGTTTCCACGGCCGACTGCGCGGGCGCTGGCCAGGCGGCACGCTTTTCCGTCGCTCGTACTTGCCTAGCGCGCGAATTTGCTCAACAACGGGCGCGTGAGCACACAGACAGCGCCGACCTCTGGCTGGCAGAAGTTCCTGCAGCTCTTGGGTCGCTACCCCCTCGTGGCCGCATTACCCGCCTACGTCGCCGGCGTGATCTGGCGCGTTCAGCATGTCTTCGTCACTCACGACCCGCGGAGCACCGTGTACTCCGACATGGCCGTGTACATCTCGATTGCCCGGCGCATTTCGGAGCCCAGCTATGAGTTGAAGCCGCTCGACGTGACGCATCCACCCGGGTGCTCGTGGATGTTCGGGCAGTTTTACCAAGCGGACCCCTCGTACTTCACGCTGATGCTGTTTCAGCTCTTGATCGCGGCGCTGGTCCCGCTCTCGGTAGGGTTCTTGGCTTGGGTCGCCTTCGATCAGAAGAGCGCTGCCTGGTCCATCGCGGTGAGCAGCCTGTACTACTACCACATCGAGTTCGCCGGCTTTTTTCTCTCCGAAATCTACATGATGTTCCTGGTACCGCTCGTCATGGGGCTGTACCTGGTGGCGGTAAAAGCCAAGAAGCTTTCCGACACGGTGGTGTGGTCGATCGTCACCGGCATCGTGCTGTTCGTGGCGATTGCATTCAAAACCGTGGCGATCCCCGCGGTGTTCGGCTTCTGCGCGGTCCACTGGCTCTTCACACGCGGCCCGAGTTTTCGCACCAAGACCATCGCCTTCGCCACTACGTTCCTGGCGACCGTCCCGGGCCTTTACGTCATCAGCCACCGCTGCACACTGGCCAACTCGAACAGGTTCTGCCTCGGTTCCAACAAGAGCGCGTCTGACTTCTTGCTCGGTCACTACGACCGCATCCATTCGATGAAGTGGATCGACTCGCAGTTCGGCAGCCCGGGCTCGCAGTACCACGGCTACGAGCACGTGCCCCAAATGTGGTTCTCGATCACCGACAGCGAAGCGAACTCGGCGGCGGCCTGGGAGTGGATCGGCAGAGCGCCGGGCAAAGCCATCGTGCTCTCCGTCCAACACATCTTCGACTTGTTGGCGCCGAACGCGCCTTGGCCAACCATTTGGACTCCCGAGTGGCCGCTCGCCCAGGCCTACGCTTACGCGTTCTTGCTACTCTTGATGTACCCGGCGTGCCTGTTGCTGTTCGACATCGTGCGTTCGAGCGGCCCCCGCGCGCTGCTCCAATCGACCGAACTTGCAGTGCTATCGATCCTGTTCGGCGTGATGCTGGGCGTCGCGATCGCCACGGGTGAGTCCCGCTATCGCCTCCCCTACGACTGCGTGTTCATCATCCTCGGCGTGCAGTTCTACCGCCGCGTGCTCGTTCGCCGCGGCTGGCTCGTGAACAACCTGCGCCCGCTCGCGCCAACGCCCGCGCTGGGGTCAGCATCGACACCAGCTGCAGCGCCTGCTTCTCCAGAGTCAACGCCGGCAGCGGCGGCTTCTCCAGAGTCAACGCCGGCAGCGGCTGTTTCTCCAGAGTCAACGCCGGCAGCGGCGGCTTCTCCAGAGTCAACGCCAGCGACAGCTTCAACACCAGCGGCAGCGCCCGAATCCGGTTAGGCCTGGCCGCTTCCGACCGGTCAGCTATCCTTGCCCAGATGGGCAACGTCCAAGAGGTCACCCAACGCGCACCGCGAACCACACGCGTCGCGGCCCTGCTGGCAAGTTCGCTCTGCGTCGCTCCTTCGATCGTCAGCTGCGCCCGACCCATCCCAGACACCGCTAGGAACGAGTTCGAGGCCGAGCGCATCGAGCAAGCGTGCGACCAGGTCGAGCCCGGCGCCCACTACGCAGTTCGCCCCACGCAAGTACTCCTCAAAGAGCGAGAACCGCGAAACTACTCGCTCGGAGCATTTGGCTTGAGCCTCAGCTTTCCGGTCGCGCACGAACCAGACGCACGCCTCGGCGTAGCCCAAGGCGAGAAGCAACAGCTCACTGCCCTCCAAAGTTGGGACGAGGCCGAACGCGGGTTCACCGATCAGTTCGTGCTAGCGACGAGTTCAGACCCACTTGCAGATCCGGCAGTGCGCGTCGACGTGCGTGACTCGAGCGGCGCTACCATCGGCTTCGCCCGAGTCCACGTCTGCGAGCTGCTCGCCGACAAGTACGTCGGGCTCTCCGACGGCCAAGGTGAAGTCGCGTTCGAGGTCACCCAGCTGCCGCGGGGCGAACGAACCGTCGATGTGCACGTCGACGGTCGCGCCGCTCCTCCCTCCAGCGAGCAGATGTGCGCAGGCCCGCACGGAGCCGGCGTTTTGCTCTTGCCCGGACAGCGCGCCACCATCGAAGCCGTGCGCGGGGGCGTGAGCTTCGGCAGCTTCGACCACCACCGCTACGGCCCCTCGGGCGTCGCCGGCAAGTGGGAGTCCTACCGCTACGACGGCCTCTCGTGGGTCAACCACGGCGCGCTCGCCTTCAAGGCGTTCGGCACAGTAGCCGTCGCCAAGTCCGGCACCACCGTCGACGCCACCGAAGCCGGCTGTCTCGCCTTCTTCGTCAACGACACCGACCCCGGCAACAACGACGGCGACTTCGTAGCCTCGATCAAGATCGGCGACTTCGTAGCCTCGATCAAGATCGGCGAGTTGTAGCCACCCGCTCGATCTGCTTTTTTCTGGGTATTCGCGCGATCGTCGATCCAAAAGGCGATCCTGCAGGAAACGAGCTCGCAGGGATGCGCCGCTTGCCATGCCTTCCGCCATGCAACGAGGGTGTAGTGCAGCGGCCCGAAGTACTCTCGCCACAGCCGGCGGCCTGCTTCCTGTATAGCAGCCACCACGTCGCCATGGAGCAGGATCAGCTCGGGTGTGACTGCAACGTTCGGCATGTCCGGTAGACTCATGTCTTCGCTGGAGGTGTTTTCGGCCCAGGCAATCCGGTTTGGATCGAGCTTACCCACCAGCCACTGCGGCATGCCGGGCGGACCTTCTGACACGGCGTCAGCCTCAACCTCGTCTGTCGACTACGACGGGAACAGGTTGGTCGACCTTCCTTCGGAGGCGGGCCGGGTGGAGCGCAGCCGGTCAGCGTCGACGCGGCGACCACCGAGAGCGAGGACAGCAGAACGCCAACCAACTGCCGCATCCCCTGCGCAACATGCACCGACACCGAACGCGGTGTCCATCCACCGGGCCGCGGCGTGTGCGGAGCTTCGGAGCTCACGAACCGACGACGCCACGCCCTGGGCTCGGTAAGCAAGAGCCGTGCCCGCGTTCCGCTCCGGCGCGGGGCGCGGCGGCGCATGCTGCCCAGCAAGAGCCGTACCCGCGTTCCGCTCCGGCGCGGGGCGCGGCGGCGCATGCTGCCCGGCAAGAGCAGCATGCGGGGGTCACACGCAGTAATACTGCGTGCAGACTTCGGACTCGCAGTCTTGGTCGCGGTAGCAGCGCTCGCCGGGCGCGCCCTCGGTGCAGGTGCCGGCACTGTTGCCACCGGTGTTGCAGTGCATCGAGGCGCATTGGTCCGGCGTGACACAGAAAGCGCCGAGTGACCCGTCCGTGCATTCGCCGCGTCCGAGTCCGGTCGAGTACGCGCACGTGCCCTCGACACAGTCGCCCGCATTCGCTGCAGTCGCTCTCGAGCAAGCCCTCGGTGCATTGACCGTAGCTGCTGCCGGAGTCGATCGAACACAGCTCGGACTCGCAGTCCGCATCCTCCGTACAAGGCGACTCTACGTCGCCACTCGTGCATTGGCCGCTACTGCTGCCCGAACCGATCGCGCAGCGCTCGGAGTCGCAATCCGCGTCGACGACGCAATACGAGCCGTCTTACCCATCGGTGCAACTGCCGCCACCGTCCGCAGCGAGAGCGCACGATCCACGTGACTAGCGACCTTCAGCACGTCGCGCACCTGCCTCGATACCCGGCGGCGCAGAACGCAACCCTAGGTGCACGCGCCCGCCGGGAACTCGGCTAGCGCATGAAAGAAGACTCATGTCGAAGCCTTGGCGTTCTTGGGGCCTTGCCGGTCGGGCTCGGGCTCGGGTTCGCGCTCGGGCTCGCTCGGCCGGCTAGCTGCCGTCGGGCACGGGCACGAGTACGGCGGACAGCTTCAGTCTTCTGCGACCAGGACTAGGCCGGCCAAGGGGGGGAGGTTGACGATGAGCGAGTTGGGGCGGCCGTGGGCGCCGATGGGGTCGGTGAAGAGCTCGCGCGGGACGGCGTAGCCGCTGCCGCCGAACTCGGCGTCGTCGGTGCAGATGAGCAAGCGGTACTTGGCGGGGCGGGGGGCACCGATGCGATAGTTGTCGCGCGGCACGGGGGTGAAGTTCATGACGACGACGACGAGCTGGTCGTCGTTGCGGCGCACGAAGCTAAGCACCGAATTGTCGCGATCGGAGCAGTCGATCCACTCGAAGCTGGAAGGATCGGGATCCCATTGCCAGAGGGCAGGGGTGGCCTTGTAGGCCTGGCCCAGGGTGGCGATGAAGTGGGTGAGGGCCTTGCGGCGCGGATCTTCGGCGAGGTGCCAATCGAGGCTCTCGTCGACGGTCCACTCGCGATGTTGGGCGAGCTCGGTGCCCATGAACATCAGCTGCTTGCCGGGGCGGGTGTACTGGTAGGCGATGAGCAGGCGTACGTTGGCGAACTTTTGCCAGATGTCGCCGGGCATCTTGTCGATCAGCGAGCCTTTGCCGTGCACCACTTCGTCGTGGGAGATCGAGTTGATGAAGCGCTCGGTGTTCTCGTAGAGCATCGCGAACGTCAGCTGATCTTGGTGGTACTTGCGGTGTACCGCCTCTTTCTGGAAGTAGCCGAGCGTGTCGTGCATCCAGCCCATGTTCCACTTGAAGGTGAAACCGAGCCCGCCGTACTCGATGCCGTTGGTGACGCCACCCCAGGCTGTCGACTCTTCGGCGATGCTGAAGGCGCCGGGAACCTCTTCGGCGATCGCGCGGTTGAAGCCTCGAATCAGGTCGATGGCCTCGAGGTTTTCGCGACCTCCGTACTTGTTGGGGACCCACTGCCCGTGGGCGCGGCTGTAGTCGAGGTAGAGCATCGAGGCGACCGCGTCGACGCGCAGGCCATCGACGTGGAACTCTTTGAGCCAATAGATGGCGTTGGCGATCAGGAAGCTCTTCACCTCGGCGCGACCGTAGTTGAAAATCAGCGTGCCCCAGTCCGGGTGTTCGCCGAGGCGTGAGTCTTCGTGCTCGTAGAGGGCGGTGCCGTCGAAACGCCGCAGCGAAAAGTCGTCGCGCGGAAAGTGCGCGGGCACCCAATCGATGATCACGCCGATGTCGTGGCGGTGCAGGTAATCGACGAAGTAGCGGAAGTCGTCGGGCGTACCGTAGCGCGCGGTGGGCGCGTAGTAGCCCGTCACCTGATAGCCCCACGATGGGTAGAAGGCGTGCTCGCTGATGGGCAACAGCTCGACGTGCGAGAACCCGAGCGCGGTGCAGTGCTCGACCAAACGCTCGGCAGCCTCACGGTACGAGAGCGATCGGCGCCCGCCGTTGTGTACGTGCATCCAGGAGCCGAGGTGCACCTCGTAGATCGACACGGGAGCGCGCCGAATGTCGCGTTCGCGACGTTTTTGCATCCAGGCGTCGTCGCCCCATTCGAACTCCGAAACGTCGACGATTGAAGCCGTTTCTGGCGGGTTCTGCATGCGTCGCGCGAGCGGGTCGGTTTTGATGCGCAGGTCGCCGTTCTGGCACTTGATCTCGAACTTGTAGATGGCGCCCTTGCCGACACCGGGCACGAACAGCTCCCAAACGCCGGAGCCACCAATGGAGCGCATCGGGAACAAGCGCCCGTCCCATTGGTTGAACTCACCGACCACGCTGACGCGTTTGGCGTTCGGCGCCCAAACCCCGAAGGCGGTGCCCCAGGTGCCTTGATGTTCGATGTAACGAGCACCGAGCGCGTTCCAAAGGTTTCGGTGCGTACCTTCGTTGAACAGGTAGAGATCGGTCTCGCCGACGGCGGGCACGAAGCGATACGGGTCGTCGCGTTCCCAGCTCTGGCCGTCGCGAAAGGAAAAGCGGAGCCGATAGTCGATGGGCACGGATTGGCCCGAGAGGAAGGTCACGAACACGCCCGACCCGGCCGGTTGCATCGCGATGACTTCGTCGCCCCAAATCACATCGCACGCGGTGGCGTCGGGGTGGAAGCCTCGCACCAACACGCCAGGTTGGTCCTCGACGATCACCGGGTGCGCCCCCAAGATGTCGTGCGGGCTGTGATGCTCGGAACGACTCAGCGCCCGGAGCATGTCCGGATCGATCTGCATGGCTTCGAACGCGCTGGCGTACTTGGTGGGAACAGTCATCGAGCGCCCTCATAGCAGAGCAGGACCAACGAGTGGGGAGCAACGTTCAGTGCGTTACCTTTCGGAATGCGATGCGTCGACTGCGCGGTATTCACGATTTCATGCCAGAAACCGCGTTCGGGCACGTCGGGCAGCTGAAAATGGCGCGCGCGGTGGCTCGAGTTGAGCATAAGCAGCAGCGTTTTCCCCAAATTCGGGCGGCCGCGTTCGTCGACATCGTCCGAGGCGTTGCCGTGGATCATCATGGCGAGCACCTTGTTGCGCGCGTCGGACCAGTCCTGGTCGGTCATTTCTCTCCCGTCGGGCCTGAGCCAAGAGACGTCCTTCACGTCGACGTCTTTGACGTGGTCGCCGGCGAAAAACCTGCGCCTGCGGAACACCGGATTGGTCTGGCGGATGCGGAACACCGCTCGTGTGAACTCGAGGAGTTCTTTCTGAGCTTGATCCCCACCCTCCCAATCGATCCAGCTCAGCGTCGAATCTTGACAGTAGGCGTTGTTGTTGCCTTGCTGCGAGCGCGCCAGCTCGTCGCCGTGCGAGATCATGGGGACGCCCTGCGAGAAGGCCAGCGTCGCGAGGAAGTTCTTGCGCATGCGATCGCGAAGCCTGAGCACCCAGGCAGCGGGTGTGTCGCCTTCGTGGCCCCAATTCTTGCTGTAGTTGTCGTTGGCCCCGTCGCGATTGTCCTCGCCGTTCGCCTGGTTGTGCTTCTCTTCGTAACTGACCAGATCGTGCAAGCTGAAACCGTCGTGACAGGCGACGAAGTTGACGCTGGCGTGCGGCCCGCGGTCGCTGGAGTTGAAGATGTCACTCGAGCCCGAGAGCCGCGAGGCGAGTTCGGGAACTTGCCCCTCGTCGCTGCGCCAGAAACGCCGCACGCAGTCGCGGTAGCGGCCGTTCCATTCGGCCCAGCCCGGCGGAAAGCCGCCCAAACGATAACCGCCAGGCCCTACGTCCCAGGGTTCGGCGATGAGCTTCACGCTGCGAAGCACCGGGTCTTGCTGCACGGTGGCGAAGAAACGAGCGAAGCCGTCGAACTCGTAAGGATCGCGCGCGAGGGTGGGCGCCAGATCGAAGCGGAACCCGTCGACGTGCATCTCTTTGACCCAGTAGCGCAGGCTGTCGAGCACCAGCTGCAGCGATCGCGGATGCAGTACGTTGAGGCTGTTACCGCAGCCCGTGAAGTCTTGATAGTAGCGCCGGTCATGATCGACCAGCCGATAGTAGGATGCATTGTCGGCCCCACGCAGACACAAGGTCGGCCCCAGATGGTTCCCCTCGCCGGTGTGGTTGTATACCACATCCAAGATGACTTCGATGCCCACGCGATGGAAGGCCTTCACCATCGTCTTGAATTCGTTCACTTGCTCGCCGCGTGAGCCCGTCGAGTAGCGTGGATCGGGCGCAAAGAACCCGATGGTGTTGTAGCCCCAGTAGTTCGTGAGATTCAGGTCGGCAAGCCGACGCTCGGACTCGAAGTGTTGAATCGGTAACAACTCGATCGCGGTCACGCTGAGCGACAACAGATGATCGATGATGGCGTCCGAGGCGAGCCCCAGGTACGTGCCCCGCAGAGGGCGCGGCACGTCGGGGTGCAGCATGGTCATACCCTTGACGTGGGCCTCGTAGATCAGCGTGTGGCTCCACGGGACCTGCGGCGGTCTGTCTTCGCCCCAGGTGAACGCCGCGTCGACCACCACGCACTTGGGAACGAGCGGGGCGCTGTCTTGATCGCTGAAGCTCAGGTCGCCGCTCGGGTGTCCGACCTCGTACCCTGACACCTGGTCGCCCCAGTCTAGAACGTGGCCGGCGATCGCCTTCGCGTACGGATCGATGAGCAGCTTGTTGGGGTTGAAGCGATGGCCGTGGCTGGGCGAATACGGCCCGTGAACCCGGTAACCGTAGAGCTGGCCCGGTCGCACGTCGGGCAAGTAGCAATGCCAGACTCGGTTGGTGCGCTCGCGCATGGGAACGCGCAAGAACTCTTTGGGTGCCCTGGGCGCGTCGAACAGGCACAAATCGACCGCCGTGGCGTGGTCCGAGAAGATGGCGAAGTTCACGCCTTCGCCATCCCAAGTGGCTCCTAGGTCGTGCGCTGTTCCAGGCCAGATCCGCATGTGTGTGTGCAGCCTAAGATCGAAACCTTCGTCAATCCGAGTGAACTATTAGCGGGCGCCGTTACGCGCGAGAAACACGAAAGATGTGGGCAACCTTTTCTTTGGGGTCGAGCCGAACATAGTTGCGACTGCCTCGCCACGTATAGCTGATTCCAACCAACAAATCTGTCACCTCGAAGGTTTGGGCTGGGTCGAGACCCATGCGCTCGAGCGGTAACTCGACCATCGTCTCCCGGACATTTTCTGGATCGAGGTTGACAGTGATGATGAGTTCGTTATCGTCGGACCAACGGCGGTACGCCATCACCTGCTCGGAGTCGGTGTGTAAAAACTCGACGTTGCTGAGCAGCTGCAGCGCCGGATTCTCGCGCCGAATGCGGTTGATGCGCGCCACGTCATCGCGAATGTTCCCAGCGGCGCGCCAGTCGCGCACGCGGATCTCGTACTTTTCGGAGTCGAGGTACTCTTCGCTGCCCGCGTAGACGGGCACGTTCTCGCACAGCTCGTAGCCGCTGTAGATACCGTAGATGGGTGACAGCGTCGCTGCCAGCACCAAGCGCGCGCGAAACGCAGGCCGCCCGCCGTGCTGCAGGTACTCGTGCAAGATGTCGGGAGTGTTCGCGAAGAAGTTGGGACGATAGTACTCGCTCATCTCACCCGTGAGCTCGAGCATGTAACTCGTCAAATCGGCCTTCGAGTTCTTCCAGGTGAAGTAGGTGTAGCTCTGGCTGAAACCGAGTTTGGCGAGCGCCTTCATCCGCTTCGGACGCGTGAAGGCTTCGGCCAAGAACAAAACATCAGGGTGCTTCTTGCGCACGTCGGCGATCGCCCATTTCCAGAAAGCGAGTGGCTTCGTGTGCGGGTTATCGACGCGAAAGGTCTTCACGCCATGGTTCACCCAGAACAGGATGGCGTCACGGCACGCTTCCCACATGCGCTGACGGTCCGAACACCAGAAGTTGAGCGGGTAGATATCTTCGTACTTTTTGGGGGGGTTTTCGGCGTAACGAATGGTGCCGTCCACGCGCACGTGGAACCAGTCGGGGTGCTGTTTCACCCACGGATGGTCCGGGGAGCACTGCAGCGCGAAATCGAGGGCGATCTCCATGCCCAGCGCTTCGGCGCGCTGCACCAGGCGCCGGAAATCTTCGAGCGTGCCGAGGTCGGGGTGGATGGCAGTGTGCCCGCCGGTGCTCGCACCGATGGCCCAGGGGCTGCCCACGTCACCGGGTTTGCAGACGCGCGAGTTGTTCTTGCCCTTCCTGTGAGTATCGCCGATCGGGTGGATCGGCGGCAGATAGATCACGTCGAACCCGAGCGCGGCGATGTCTGACAAGCGCCGCTCAGTGTCCCGAAACGTCCCATGGCTGCCCGGGGTGGTGCCTTGCGAACGCGGAAACAGCTCGTACCACGCGGCGAAGGCGGCGGGCGGTCGATCGACGTCCAACTTGAACCAGGGACGCACGCGCGTCACCTCTTCAGCCTCGAGCGGCCCCAGCATGAGCTCGCCGAGCTCGCTCGACTGCGCCGTAGCCACCCGCGCTTTGACCTCTAGAGTCTCGTCCGCAAGATCGCGAGCGAAGGCCCGTAGCTTGAGCGACACGTCCGACTCCAAAAAGTCTGCCCGCCGGTTCACGGTGCGTGCGCCTTCGAGCAGCTCGGCCCGGATGTCCTGCTCTGCGGCCATGCGTTTCTTCAGGTCCGAGAGCCACGTGCCGAACGCGTCAGGCCAGGCTTCGACGGTGAACTCCCACAGACCGATTCGATCCACCGCGAAACTCGCGAACCAACGGTCGGCATCGACGTCGTAACCGAGTGGTGCGTGCTGGAACTCCGCGGCACCGGCCGTGCGGTAAAGCACCCTCGCGGCGATGAGGTCGTGACCGTCCTTGAAGATGTCCGCGCCGACCTGCACCCTGTCATTCAGCACGCGCTTCACGGGGAACGCGCCGCCATCCAGCGTGGGTTCAACTCCTTCGATCCACACGCGCGGGGGCGCGCCGGCTTCGAGGGGGGGTGGAAGACTACTTTTGAGAGGCGCAGTAAGCTTCGACAGAAGACGCATTCGCTTTCGATCCTCGAACGATTTCGCGGGGCTCCAACCCAGAGCCGTTGGGAAACGATTCAGCGCCGATTCTTTGCCGGGGCACCGCGAGGCGTCAAGCATTGGGATTCGAGGCAAATGTCGGAAGTGGGGCAACTGAGGCTACCCAATTGGGCTACCTACACACGGGCTGTCCTGCCTTCTACCTAAGGACACCATGAACAAGGCGCCAGAGTTCGCACCAACGGGTGTCGTCGATGTTTCGACTGGGGCGGAACATCCCGCGCCGAACGCGCGGTCGAGCGTCGGCGGAACCCAGAGCCCCTTGGACGGATCACGGCCGAGGACTAAGGTTAGCTGAGTCCGAAGGGAGTAACCCGTGCCTCTGCAGCGTCCGCTTGCGGTTGTCACCGGCGCGAATGGCGCGATCGGTTTTGCCATCGCCCGGGGCCTGGAAGATCGTGGCTTCGATCTCGTGCTCGTCGTGCGCGATGCCGCGCGTGCAGAACGATCGCTCGGGGTGTGGCGAAACTCGCACCTCAGAGTGTCGGTCGAGGCGTGCGACCTCGGCAGTCGCTCGGAGGTCGTCGCGCTGGCCAAGCGGCTGCCTCCAGTCATCGACGTGCTCGTGAACAACGCCGCCGAGTGTCCGCACCGCCGACAAGAGACCGACGAAGGCATCGAGCGACAATGGGCCACCAACGTGCTCGGCTACCACTGGATGATGGAGGCTTGCACGAGTGCGCTCGCCCGCTCGAAGCGCGCTCGCGTCGTCAACGTCGCCAGCTATTGGGCGGGCGGGCTCGACTTGCATGACGTCGAGTTTCGACGCCGCCGCTACGACAACGACGCCGCGTACCGACAAGCGAAGCAAGCCGATCGCATGTTGACGGCCGGCCACGCACCGCGCCTCGAACGCCACGGCATCGCCGTCTACTCCTGCCATCCAGGTGACGTACGTTCGAAGCTCAGCACCGATCTCGGCTTCGGCGGACACGAGTCCCCCGAAACTGGTGCCGACACGCCCGTGTGGCTGGCAACCGAGACGCTGCCGCCCCACGCCTCGGGCCAGTACTACGCACGCCGCCACCCCGACCCCTGCCACTTCAGCTCGAACGCGTCCGAGGTAGCAGCCCTGATGGAGCTGTGCGCGAGCTACGGGGACGCGGGGCGGCCCTGAAAACCTCCGGCCCGCTCGCAACAACGCGCGAGCTCCTGCGGTCACACCCGATGCCGAGGCGCTGAAGACCCCGCCACCCGCCGGCGCTGGCGTACGCCGCTGGTGCAGCTCGACGGGGTGTCGCTGCTGATCGACTCTGCGCTTCGTTCCTTCGCAGCACTGGAGCCGGCGTGGACTCAGTGACGCCAACGAGACCCTCTGGGGCGGCTTCGTCATCGAGGGTTCGTCCGCGCGAGTGTATCACTCGGGTGATACCGCGTACTTCGAGGGCTTCACCGAGATCGGGCGGCGTTCTGGGCCGATCGACGCCGCGCTGCTGCCCATCGGCGCCTACGATCCAGCGTGGTTCATGAGCAAACAGCACCTGAATCCCGAAGAGGCCGTGCAAGCCTTCCGCGATCTCGGCGCTCGCGAATTCGTGGCCATGCACTGGGGCACCTTCCAGCTCACCGACGAACCGCTCGACGAGCCACCCGCTCGCCTCGAAGCCGAGTGGCAGCGCTTTGGGGCTCGACCCCGCGCGTTGCCGCGTGCCAGCCATCGGAACCTCGTTGAGCTTGCGAAGCCTGACCGAGTCCCAAGAGTAGCCACCTGAATCGCGCAACTCGAGCCGCCGCTCGCCCGATGGGCAGAGTGGAGGCCAAAATTGTGCTACCTTCCCAAGCAACAGCGATGCCGACAGTTATCACCGACTACGACGGCGCTTCACACGAAGATCACTTCGTCCACCTCAGCGGAGTCACCTGGCAAGACTACGAGCGTCTGCTCGAGATCCGCGGCGAAAATTCGGTGCCGCGTTACACCTACCTCGAAGGCGAGCTCGAGATCATGAGCCCGTCGAGGACGCACGACTGGATCAAGTCGATCATCGGTCGCTTGGTGGAGGTGTGGTGTCTCGAGAACGGCATCGAGTTTAGTACGCTCGGTTCCTGGACGCTCAAGGAACAGAAGGCCGAGCGGGGCGCCGAACCCGACGAATGCTATATCTTCGGGGACTCCGACCACGCCGGCGTGACGAGGCCACATCTCGCTATCGAGGTGGTCTGGACGCGCGGTGGCATCAACAAGCTCGAGGTGTATCGGAAACTCGGCGTGCGCGAGCTGTGGTACTGGTCGCGCGGGCGCATTCAGCCGTACGAACTCGTCGACGAGCAGTACCAAGCCATCGACGCCAGCAAGGTACTTGCCGGCATCAACCTCCGGGAGCTGGCGCGCTTCGTCGATAGTCCCAGCACGAGCCACGCCATTCGCGAGTATCGCAAGGCGCTCGCGGGCGGCGCCTAGCTTCATCGAAATCGCCCGCCTCACCGAATCGCCACCTGGATGGTCTCGGTCTTGCCCGATCGCTGGACCTTCAGCTCGAGGTCCTTCGTCATGCGCAGCGCCGCGTAGGCTTCGATCGCGTGGCGCGGATCTTTGAGCTCGTAGCCGTTCACGCTGGTGAGTAAGTCGCCCACCTTTAGGCCGATCGCGTGCGCCCAGCCTCCCGCGCGAACGCGCCGAAACCTGAGGGCGTACGTCCCCTCACCGACACGTTCGAACGCGGCGAGCGCGTCGCGCGTCGCTCCGGGCGCGGTCATCAGGCGGTCGACGACGGCCTGATCGACCTCGAACGATCCGGGACTGAGCGATCGGATCTCGTCGTTCGAGGGCGCTGGCGCCGCCGGGCCTGCAGTCTGGGCCTCTGCGGCTGGCGCAGGCGCGCGCGAGAACATGCGCAGCTGGCACAGGTTCTCGTCGCGCACGAACCAGACCGCGGGAGTGACAGCGCGAGCGTCGTAGCCCACGCGCAGCATCTGGAGCCCCTCGAACTGACCGCCTCGCTGCAAGAGTCTTCCAGTGGAGCCGCCCGCGCGGCGCACGGTCGCGAGCGACGCGCGCGGATCGGCTGCCTGAGAGACCGTGGTGAGCTCGAAGCCTCCGCACTCGGGCGCGTCCATCCAGCGCAGCTCCGGAATGCCCGTCGCATGGACCTGCGGAGCGAGGACGGGCGGGGGCGGCGTCGGATCGGGCGGCGACGAATTGTCAGCCGGCTCTGTCGGCGGCAGCGTTGGCGGCTGAAGCATCGGCACCATCAACGCGGCATCCACGAGCCGGTTGGTACCCAGTGCCTGCAGATACGCGATCAGCGCGATCGAGCCCAAAACCACCACGCCGTAAATCCATCTCAGCGACTGCGTTCCCTGCATGTGAGCGTCCTCCCGCCTCACTGCAAGCGAGAGACGTGCCAAGCCTACGGCTCGACGCGCAGCGCTCGCAGGCTCAAGCGAAACGGTTCACCGTCGCGCGTGAAGTCAGCGGTGAACGACTCCTTGTCTCGGGCAGCGTCCAGAGCTTTCACGACGGCGTCGATGGAATCGACCGGTTCTTCGTTGATGGCCACGAGCACGTCGTTGTTTTCGATACCGAGCCGCTCGAGGAACGAGTCGAGCCGGATGTCGAACAACTCGAGCCGAGCACCCGCGCCCTCGTCGGGGGCCTCGATGACTTTGACTCGGAGTCCAGCGAACACATCCGCGCCCCGCGCGTACAGAGCCTCGATTGCCGCAGCGGTGAGTTCGAACTCCATCTCCGAACGTTTGCTGAGCCCGTCGACGATGCTCTGCGGGAGCACCCAAGGCAGCGCTGCATAAGCCTCGCCGGACAGCTCTTTGGCGGCGTGCTCTTCGGCATCGCGCGCTCCGAAATGCATGCCCACCGCGCAGCGTCCGCCCCCCGACTGCACCCAAACCCGGTCCCATTCGATCTGCGCCACCCGAAACCCACCGATGCGCTCCCCGACGTGCACGACCTGCGCGGGCGCGCCGTAGCTCGTGGCCATGGATGCGAATGACACCTTCGGATCCGCTGCCACCGTGATCAACCGCACGAACAAACCGCCACAAGGCGAAGCCGGAACCAACGGTGTGGCGACGCGCGGCGGCGGACTGGCGCTCGCCGGAGGCAAATCGACCGCGGGCGCTCCGGTGCGCTCGAGCGGCGGAGGCGGTGGCAGCGGCGCTGGGGGGATCCGCTCGGGAGCAGCGACCGGTCGCTCGTCGGAGAACGGGCGCATGGGCCCTGCGGTTGCTGATGCGGGCGGCGCCGACGTCGGCGGGCGCGGCGCAGGCTTGCTCGCGCTAGCGCTGGGCGCGGTCGGAGCGGGCTTTTCCGACCGCAGCAGGTAGACGGCGCCGAGCAGCAACGGCACCAAGAGCAGAGCCACGCGCCGCACGAGCTTCTCGGGCGCCGCCTTGTCGCTCTTCTCGCTTTCGGTGGCCATGCGGGACGAAACTAGCGCACAGAAGCGAAACGCGTGCCAGCGGGTACACCGCGAAACAGCCACTTTGTGGCCCTGGGGTCAGGTCTACGCCGTCAAACTGTCGCGAGGCGCGCGGGTCGCGAGACCTTTTGACAAGCCGAGGTGCAAGACCCAACTCCTCGCAGTAAGGTTCATCCCGTATGCATGTGTGGAGGATGGTGGGAATGCGGCGGGTCACTAAGATCGGCGCTCTTGTCTGCGGGGTCATTGGCTTGTCCGTCGCGTGCGGCGGCGGCGATGACGACGACGACAACGACACCACAGCCACCGGCGGTGCTGGCGGGGGCGGCACCACGGGAGCTGGAGCTGGCGGCACGGCAGGCGACGCCAGCGACGCTGACGGCGGTACCGCTGGCGGCTCGACTGGCGGCAATAGCTCGACTGGCGGTAGCAGCTCGACTGGCGGGAACTCGACCGGCGGCGATAGCTCGACCGGCGGTAGCGCCGGCGGTAGCTCGACCGGCGGTGGCGGCATCCCGAGTGGGGGCAGCGCCGGCGCTCCCTCGGATTGCCAGGAGGAGGTGACGGACACTTGCGAGTACCCCGAGAGCCTCGGCGGCGGCGGTGACAGCGACGCTTGCGGTGTCACCCCCGGCGCGTGGTACGCGATAGGAGACTCCGACCTGGCGACGTGGCCCGAGCCGTCGCCTCCCGAGGTCGTCGGCGGCGTGTTTGCGTTCGAGGACAGGGAGCCCGGCCACCAAGTGGCCTTTGACCCCGACGGAATGCCGCTGGTCGCTTGGCTAGAGTGGCAAACGCCCTACGGAGCTTACTATAGCCCGAAAACGGTGCGCGTCAGCCGCTGGAACGGCGAGGCGTGGGTGGAGCTGCCTCCTCACACGCGGGAACACGGCGATATCGGGATCGATCTAGCAGTGACCAGCGACGGCGAGCCGGTGGTGCTCGAAGGCACTTTGGAGGAAGTACTGCTCAAGAAGTTCGACGGTTCGGAGTGGCAGACCTGGGGTAAGTGGCCCATCGTCCTGCTCTCATCCGAGTTGAACGTCATGCAGTTTGCACTCGACGCTGACGACAACCCCGTGGTCCTCTACGGCGACTATTCCGGCGTCTTCGACGACGAGGCCGTCCTGGAGATTAAGCGCTGGACGGGCTCCGCCTGGGAGTCCCTGGGTGCACCGGAGGCGGGCTTTATCTACAGTAGTCCTGCGCTGGCGCTCCGCAACAACGGCGACCCGGTCTTGGCGTGGGTGGGTGAAAACAACGTGACGCTGAGTCAGTGGAGTGGAACCAGTTGGGACGAGCTGGACACGGGCGACGCCTTCAGTGAGCGGGAGGGCTCGAACCTAGCGCTCGCTGTCGATGCCGACGACCAGGTGATCGTGGCGTGGGACGGTGGGTATCGAGTCTGGGACGGCAGCGAGTGGGTGGGTGGCGAGGTCGGAAACCATGAAGCCAAACTCTCCCGCAACGACGCTGGCACCCTGTACCTCGCGACCAAGGGCGAGTCGGCTGTGGAGCGCGCACTCTATCGCTGGGAGGCTGGTGTCTGGGAGTCGCTGCCGGGCGCTCTGGTAGACTGGAACGAGCCAGCCGACCTTGCCGTTTCGAGCAGCGGACAGGTTGCGGCAGCGTTTGGCGGGCGCAACGTCTATTATCGGAGCTACTCGGACGGCGGCTGGGAGGTGCTGGGCGGTGAGCCGCTGGTCACCGAAGCTAGCAACGAATACAGGAACACGCTTGACGAGCCGGAGCTCTTGCCTGGGCCCACCGTCGCCCGGGGGTGTGCGATCAGCGAGTGGAATGGAACCACCTGGTCCGCGCTCGCCGTACCGCCCGCGGAATACTGCGCATTTACCCGGGACTCCGAAGGAACGGCGTACGTCAGATTCACGATCGAACACGACTTTGACAGGGGCGACTCTAGGTTCCATGTGATGCGGCAGACAGCCGACGGTTGGACAGCAGTTGGGCCTCCAGACGCCGGCGGGGAACACCACATCAGCACCCGTCGGTCGGCACTCAGCTTCGACTCGGAAAATCGGCCTGTCCTGGCGTGGATCGATTCGCTCGACGATGACGTTCACGTGCTCGCGTGGGACGGTTCCAACTGGACCCCGTTCGTGGACTCCGCCACGGATCCGTTCATTGGCTCAGTGGGGCAGTTGAAACTGCAGATGACGTCCGACGATCGTCCCGTGGTCAGCGGCTGGGGTGGCTATAATTACGAGTGGCGGGACGACCCCTGGTTTCACCAGGTCGTTGCGTGGAACGGCGAAGCCTGGCAGGTCATCAATCCACCTGAAGAGGTCCCCGTTGAAGCGGTACTCGTTCTCGACACCGCGGACACGCCCGTGTTCACCTGGCCGACGCAGTGCGGCCTCGAGGTGATACGCTGGTCGGGTTCGACCTGGGACTCCGTCGAGCCGACGGACGACGTGCTCGAAAGCCTGCCCCCCAGTGCGCGCGTCGACGTCTTCTCGGAAGAGGTCGGGGATGATGGGAGCGAGGTTTTCGCGCGCTACTTCGCGGACGGTGCGTGGCAAGGGCTGTCGGCTTCCGATCGCGGAGCTGGCGTCTCGAACAGCGTCACGCACTCCTCCTATGCGCCTTTCTTCAGCGCCACGCAGACCGAAGTCTGCGTTGGTTGGACAGAATCCGGCACCGCGCAGGAGAGCAACATGTTGCTTCGCTGCCACGCCTGGTGAAGGCCGCGGTCTTAACTAGACGGTACCTCAACGTAGGTCGAGAACGTGCGCGGCTGGCGGCTTCGTTCAACCAGGCTTAGCAGCGACGAGCGGCAGGCCTATCGTTTGCGAGCAATCTCCCGCGCTGACTTCGACTTGCTGGGTGCTTATCTTGATCGTGGGTCGGGGCCGGCGATCGAACGAGCCGAAGTGCACGGTAGCGCGCGTCGCAGTGTCGGTAACGTAGACGTCGCTCGTGACCCCGGCTTCGGAACACGGCGTCGTCTGATCGGAGATACAACGCACCTGCTGCGCTGTCCCAGCGTTTTCGTCGCCGAAGGAGTCGCAGGGATCGTCTGGGTCGCGCGGGCAGCGCCAACCATCGCTCGTAACTACGGTGACGACGAAGTGGCCGTCGAGCAAGGTGTCGATGCTGTGGCCGTGGTACAGCAGCCCCCAGGGCGAACCTGTGCGCGCCGTGCGCGTCACCAGATACCGACTATTCGGCAGCTTGGAAAACTCCCAGATGAAACGCCCCATTCGAAGCTCTTGCTTCTGCGCGCCGACGCAAGTTTCGGGCGCCCTCGTTTGGAACTTCTTGCCTGACTGCGCGCGTTCGAACACCGAATCGCCCTCACTTCCGAGCGCTGCGCAGAGCGCCCGCCGCCGCTCGGCAGGCGAGAGCGCGACGACTTGCTGCTCGGCTTCTCCGTAGACTTCGAGGTAGTCCACGACACAGGCTTCGTACACCTCCGCAACGTCATCGACGATTTGGGACGGTGAGTTCTGGCTCACCTCTCCCCGCCGCTGCGGACAGGCATCGACGTCGCCGGCGTCTGCTGCTGCCGCGCCTTGCTTGTCGACACAGGCCTCGTAGGCGCTCGCCTCTTCGACTGCGAGCCTGAGCCACTCGGGGTCGAGCAGCTGGATGAATGCAGAGTTCGGATCGGGTGGAGTCTGGTCGAGACCCGGAAAGTCCTCTGCGCTCGTTGGGTCGCGCATCACGGCGAAACGCAAGAGGCCGAGCGCGCCTACCGCCGTGTCGCGATCGCCCGGCCAGAACATCTCGTCGGTGGCGTAGTAACCCACGACGAACCATCCGTAGCGAAGCTGAGCCGCGGGTAGCCCACCGTAGGCTGCTTTCCGCAACTTCTCGAGAATGCGGACGACCGCATCCTGGTCGGGGTGCTCACCAGCCTCATCGATGAGCGCGTTCGCTTCGGCGAGCAGCGCTTCTGCCTCAGCCACCGGCAGCTGGGTGCAGTCGATGGCGCGCGGCGCCGCTGGCGTTGGGGTGCTGTCGACTTCTGGAGCTGCGCTCACGGGGGGCGCTTCGGCGGGGGGCGGTGGTTTCGCCGCTTGCGGAGAGGCGCAGGACAAAGCCAACAAACAGAGACAGCCAGCAAGTCGCGCGAAGTTCACCCCGCCGACGATATCAAGCCGAGCAGCGCAGGGCTATCGCCCTGCAGGGTGCATGGGTTCACTTCTCTGCGCCGGCGGGCTTGAGCTCCATCGGTCGCGTCTTGAAGCGTCCGACGAGCACCTTGGGGTCGAGTTTGATCAGAAAGCCCACGGTGCCCCTGGCCTCTTTTTGGTCCGCGTCGATGTAACTCATGATGGCACTGCTTGCGCCAGCGGCTTGGGCGAGCGCCTTGACGCTGTCGACCCATGCCGCCTTGCTACGAAAGATTGTCGGGTGACAGGGATAGCTCGTGGGAACGACGCTCCAAAACCCAAGGCTCACCCACTCGAGCGGGACCTGCCACCAGCACAGTCCACGCCGCCATGTTGCTTCATAATCAAAGAAGCTCGCGGTAAACCAAAATGTCGGGAAATTGAGGAAGCCGCCGTCCGTCGTCATCTCGAAGTGAGCCACGACTTCGTGCGCATAGCCTTCGTCCACCGAGAGTTGGCCGTCCGCGTAGGTCAGCCCTTCCGGAACCGTGTCGACGAGCACCCTCACCGAAGCGTCGACGGGTTCGTCGTCGCTGGTTGCTTCTTCGAAACGTTCGGCAATCTCTTCGTCACGCGATGGGTTGGCCTCCCCGAGGCTGGTGACATTCACCACCGGATTCAGCGTGGCGCAACCGGTCAGACCAATGCAGAGAGCACCAAGCGCTATCTGGCGAATCAGGTTCGCTCGCTTCACTTCGAACATACGCACCACGACGCTAGGAGCGAATTCGGTTTGGCGTCAATCGCACTTTGGCAAGCGCGAGTGGCGCACACGCGACGCTCGAGCGTGCGGGCGCGTTCTTCCACGCGACCCACACCCGAGCGCCGCGCACTCGTGCCCGGGAGCCTCAAGGAAAGACCATGGACGCTACCTGGTGCTCGAAGGCCTTCGGATCTGCCTGCAGGGCCTGGGCCCAGCTCTGCGAGGTCGGGTCGGGGTAGACGTCTTCGAGGCCGCTCTCGAGCGCGTCGAGCACGGCTTCGGCGACGATACTCGGGGGTACTTTGTCGAACTGCATGCCATCGGCCATGTCGGTATCGGTAGGGCCGGGATAGACGCCAACCACGAGCGTGCCCGCCGACGCTAGCTCGCGCCGCTGCGCTTGGGTCAGCGAGTGGCTGGCGGCTTTGGAAGCGGCGTAGGTGGTCCCCATGGGGAAGTTGATGAAGCTCGCGATGGAGTTCACGTTGACGACGGCGCTCTTCTTGTGTTGCGCGAGCAGGGGCGCGAAGCTCTTCGTGATCAGCATCGGTGCGGTGTAGTTGACGCGCATCTCGAGTGCCGCGGCGGAAGCATCGCCGAGCGGGGCGGGAGTACCGAACACTCCAGCGTTGTTCACCACCAGGTTCACGTCGGGGTAGCGTTCGCCCAAGTGCGCGAGCGCCTGCTCGTCGGTGACGTCGAGCTCCACGGGCACGACGCGCCCCGCGCCTTCGCGGACGAGGTCGTCGAGCTGGCGGGTGTCGCGCGCGGTGGCGTAGACGGTGCGCGCGCCCCGCTCGAGCAGGGCCCGCACGATAGCGCGTCCGATGCCACGCTGGCGGTTGGTGCCGGTGACGAAAGCTACGGAGTTTTTGATCTGAAATGAGGACATGCCGGTCTCCTTTGGGTCCTGTTTCTCAGGCCCATTTTTTTGAACGATTGGTCAATAACTGGGTAAAAAAGTAGATCTAGGATGCGTGCCGCAGGCTCGCGAGCGCGTGATCCAATGCGGCTTCGATGTCCTCGAGGCTGGCCCCCGAGCGTTCGAGCGCACTCAGCCCGTTGTGCACCGTGAACAGGTAGTTCGCGAGCATGGTGTCGTTGCCCTCGGCCGGCAGCTCACCGCGAGCGCGCGCTTGCGCCAAGATCCTCGCGAACTGCATGCGCCAGATTTCCGCGCTCTGGTGCACCATCGCCTTCACTTGCTGGTCTTGCACCGATGGATCGAAAGCGGTTTTGATCAGCATGCACGCGCCGCAATCGAGGCGGCGCTGCTCGCGCAACGACGCCAGGATGAACTCGCGCACCTCGGGCAAGCCCGCGTCCGGTGAGAGCAGGGGCGCCGCCAAAGCGCTGCCATGCTCGCGGTAGCGCGCCAGCGCGGCGTTGAACAACGCCTGCTTGTCACCGAAGGCGTTGTACAAGCTCTGACGCTGGAGGCCCGTGGCTTCGACCAAATCGGCGATGGACGTGCCCGCAAAGCCTTGGCGCCAGAACACGACCATGGCCCGGTCGAGCGCTTGCTCTTCGTCAAACTCTCTCGGCCGTGCCACGCACCAAGATATGGTGGTTGTGGAACGATCAGTCAAGAAGCAGAAAGCGGTTTTTTTCGCCTGTTCGCT
>Ga0315910_10001397_pt1 | contig 22287 bp, 24 predicted proteins | sample EdamamesoilMG_FD_204470 | JGI IMG/M metagenome (GOLD analysis project Ga0315910, IMG submission 204470) | Garden soil microbial communities collected in Santa Monica, California, United States - Edamame soil | ecosystem: Environmental > Terrestrial > Soil > Garden | place: USA: California... | reverse complement strand
CTCAGTCCGGGGCACATTCCAAGGCTCCCCTCCGGGAGCACCATTCCAAGGCCCCACGCCGCACGCCGTCCCGCGTGCCTGGAATGGTCATGCCCCAGCCTCCCGCGCTCTCGATCGAGTGGGTTCCGATCGGCCGAGTCTTCCTCTCGCCGACCAACCCCCGCAACAACGACCAGGCCGTAGAGCCTGTCGCCGCGTCACTTAGGCGCTTTGGCTGGCGCCAGCCCATCGTCGCGCGCCCCTCGGGCGAAGTGATCGCCGGCAACACGCGCCTCAAGGCCGCCAAGACGCTCGCCATGAGCGAGGTCCCGGTGGTCTGGTTCGAGGGCTCGGACCTCGACGCGACGGCCTACCAGATCGCCGACAACAAGACCCACGAGTTCAGCGAGTGGGATGACGCGGGCCTTGCCCAGCTGCTCACCACGCTGCGGGCCGAGGATGCCCTCGATGGGGTGGGATATTCGCCCGACGACATCGACGAACTGCTGCGCGATCTGGCCCGGAACGGAAGTTCCCCGGCAACCCTCGAAGACCCCGGTCCCGGGGAACTTCCAGTTCACCCGATCACCTCCCGCGGGGAACTTTGGCGGCTCGGCGAGCACCGCCTCCTCTGCGGCGATTCCACGAGCCCTGAGGACATGGCCCGGCTCCTGGCTGGCGAGCGCGTGCGGCTCCTCTCGACCGACCCGCCCTACTGCGTCGACTACACCGGCAAGGACCGCCCGATCCACGACGGAAAGCCCTCGGGCAAGGACTGGAGCCACGTCTACCACGAGGTCGACATCAAGGACCTCGGGGTGTTCCTCGACGGGGTCTTCAAGGCCACGCTCCCGCACCTCGAAACGCAGTCGGCGATCTACGTCTGGCACGCCCACGTGCAGCAGCCGACGATCGCGGCCGCCTTCGAGCGCCACGGGCTCCTGCTGCACCAGGTGATCGTCTGGGTGAAGCCCTGTGCCGTCTTCGGCCACAGCTACTACCGCTGGCGCCACGAGCCCTGCGCCTTCGGCTGGCGCAAGGGCGACAAGCCCAAGCACGGGATCGGCCAGCTCGACACGGTCTGGGAGGCCGACTGGGACGGCAAGGCGCGCTTCACGACCTTCCACCCGACCTCGAAGCCGACGCGGCTGTTCGAGATCCCGATGGAGCAGCACACGGTCCCGGGCGACCTGGTCCTCGAACCCTTCTCGGGCTCGGGTTCCCAGATCATCGCAGCCGAGCGCCTGCGCCGTCGCTGCCGGGCGATGGAGCTCGAACCGGCCTTCGTCGACGGCACCATCGAGCGCTGGCAGAAGGCCACCGGCCAGGAGGCGGTGCTCGACGCGACCGGCGAGACCTATGCGGCCGTGGCGGCTGCCCGGAGGCCCGCGTGACCCAGCGCATCCCGGTCGACGCCTTCGACTACTACTACAGCCTGGGCCCGACGCGCAGCTACCAGGCGGTCGCGGAGAAGTACGGGGTCTCGAAGCGCGCGGTCACGAAGCGTGCGAGCCAAGAGCGCTGGCAGCAGCGCATCGTCGATCTCGAGCAGCGCGCTCGCCAGCGCTCGGATGAGCGCGTGATCGAGACGATCGAGGGGATGCAGAGCCGGCACTTGAAGACGCTCAACGCGGTCTTCGGCCGGGCGATCGAGGCGCTCAGGAACATGCCGCTCGAGTCGGCCATGGACGCCGTGCGCACGATCGAGATGGTCATCCGCCAAGAGCGGCTGATCCGCGGCGACCCCAACGCCCCGAGCTCGATCGACATCGAGAAGCTGATCAAGAGCGAGTACCAACGTCTCCTGGTCGACGAGGACGACGAACGGGGCCCGGCGGCGCCTGGCTCGGCAAGGGGCCATGGGTAGAAAGGTCCTCAGCAAGCCGCAGCTCTTCGCGCAGCTCGGCTACGTGCCGCACGAGGGCCAGCTCCGCGTGCACCAGTCGAGGGCGCCGCGGCGTGTGCTCGCCGCCGGCGTGCGCTGGGGGAAGACGCTCTGTGCGGCGATGGAGGGACTCGCGGCCGCGATGGAGCCCCGCGAGCGCTCGATGGGCTGGGTCGCGGCGCCGACCTACGACCTGGCGAGCCGCGTCTTCAACCAAATGGTGCTCAGTGCCGCGAGCCACCTCCGCCACCGCATCGTCAAGATCTCCGAGAGCGATCACCGCCTCGTGCTCAGAAACCTCGGTGGCGGCCTGTCCGAGGTGCGCGCCAAAAGCTGCGACAACCCGGTCTCCTTGCTCGGCGAGGGCCTCGACTTCCTGGTCGTGGACGAGACGGCGCGCCTCAGGCCAGAGATCTGGCAGAACTACCTGTCGCAGCGCCTGATCGACAAGAAGGGCTGGGCGCTCTTGATCTCCACGCCCCGTGGGAAGGGGCACTTCTACGAGCTCTGGCGGCGCGGCCAGGCGTCGGGCAGCGAGCCCGATCCCGACTACGAGAGCTGGTGTGCGCCCTCCTGGGACAATCCGCTGCTCGACCGCTCGATGATCGAGGCCGAGCGCGAGCGCCTGCCCGAGCGCGTGTTCATGCAGGAGTACGGTGCCGAGTTCATCGAGGGGTCGGGGGCGGTGTTCCGCAACGTGCGCGACTGCGCCACGGGCGAGTTCCAGGAGGCGCAGTCCGACCAGTCGTACTTCGCCGGTCTCGACCTCGCGAAGATCGAGGACTACACGGTGCTGGTCGTCATGAACCGCAAGTGGGAGGTGGTGTTCGTCGACCGCTTCCACCGGCTCGACTGGGCGATCCAGGTCACGCGCATCAAGGCCGCCCTCGACCGCTTCAACCACGCGCGGGTCCTCGTCGACTCGACCGGCAAGGGCGAGCCCGTGTACGAGGCACTCAAGACGGCCGGGCTGCGCTGCGAGGAGTACCCGTTCACGGCGAAGTCGAAGTCCGACCTCGTGAACCACCTCTCGTTGCTCCTGGAGCAGAAGAAGATCGTGCTGCCGAAGGCGGAGCTGTGGCCGGAGGGGATCGAGGAGCTGGAGTCGTTCCAGTACTCGGTCAGCGACAGTGGCAACGTGCGCACCGGGGCACCCAGTGGCGTCCACGACGACTGCGTGATCGGCCTGGGGCTGGCGGCGTGGTGCCTGAAGCACCACTCGGCGGTGTACCAGATGTACCCCTTGCCGTCGCCGCTCGCGTCAGCGCGGACGCCGGAGCGGAGCCTGCGGGCGAGGTTGGGGCTGTCGCCCACGGCGCGGGTGTTTCGGCTCTCGTAACAGGTGTGCTTGGTCCCCAAGTGGGCCTGTGTGCGCGGGATGTGGGCCTGGGATCCGAGGCCCGAGGGGAGGTTGGATCCTCCAATTGGGGACGGTGTGAGGCTCCATGTGGTCAGTCGCGCACGACGCTGCGCGCCGGAGACAACGACATGACCACGCACACGGGCACCACGACGATTCGGCAGCTTCTCTGGTCGGAGGACGGCGAGATCGGCTGCACGATCCCGACGCACGCGCCGTACCCCGGCTCCGACACCTGGATGACGGGACGCTGGCGGGTGATGACGCTCGCCGAGCGCGTGCAGCTCGCGGCGGAGATCGACCGGGATCCCGAGTGCGAGTCCTGCGCCGCGATCGCGCGCAACGCGCGCTGACGAACACGCGCGGGTCCGTGTCGGGCTCGCGCGCATGACGACGAGACGCCGCCTCGTGCGGCAAGGAGACAGCCATGGGCAAGAAGAAGCAGAAGACGACGAAGGATGCGACAGGGGAGGCGGCAAGCGTGGATGCACCGGCGCAGGCCGTGGCGAACGAGCCGGCTCTCGCTGCGCAAGAAGGGGAGTGGAGGCAACCGGTGGAGGCCGCCGAAGATCTGACGTACTCCGGCCTGCGGCCGCGGGGCGGGAAGTGGAAGAACGCCCGTCGGATCGACGAGGCCACGCTGTCCGAACTCACGGATCGATACCTCCGCGCCCTCGAAGACCTGGGCAAGGCGGCGGGTACGTGCTTCAGCTACCGGATCGAGCTGGCGCTGGCGCAGCGCGTCCTCGGTGCCGACACGCTGGTGAGCGCACTCACGCCAGAGCGCGTGAAGGCGTTCTTCGAGTGCGACGCGGTGACGAAGACCCGCACCGGGGTGCTCAAGGCGCGGGTCTCGGTGCTGAAGACCCAGCGCGTCTTGCGCCAGGCGTTGGTGTGGGCCGAGAGGTCCTCGCTCGTCGCCAAGGCTCCGCTGCCTGAGCCGGTCGCGGCGACCTGAGCCTGCCGCCCGGTGCGCTCGGCGCTGGCGTGCCCCGCGGAGTGGCGCCGGCGCCTCGCGGCCGTGGAGGCACGGCATGAAGATCGAAGAGGCGTGGGAGCTGTACGAGGTGCAGCTCAGGGCGGACGGGCGCAGCGAACACACGATCAGGCAGTGCGCGCGGTACGCGCGGTTGCTTGGGGCGGCGCTCGCGGGTCGGGCGGTCGAGGATGTGACGCACGTCGACGTGGCGCGCTTCCTCGCTGGCCCGGCGGCGACGCACAAAGCGGACGGCGCGGCGAGGAAGGTGTCGACGGTCAACGCGCTGCGCTCGGGGATGCGCAGCTTCTTTGGGTTTGTGCACGCGGCGGGGTTCGCGCGAACCAATGCTGCGCGGCTCGTGCGGCGCGCGCGCGGCAGCCCACCGCCGCCCCGGGCGTTGAGCGACGCGGAGCGGGAGCTGCTGGTTGCCGCGCTCGACCGTGGGCAGACACGCGCCGCGCGGCGCGACCGGGCGCTCTTCCGGCTGCTCCTGGGAGCCGGGCTGCGGGTCGGCTCGGCCTTGGCGCTCGACGTCGAGGACCTCGACCTCGAGGCCGGCGAGGTGCGCATGCGGACGATGAAGAACGCCGACCAGGACGTGGCCTTCCTGCCGGCCGAGGTGGTGGAGATCCTGAGGGAGCACCTCGCCGGGAGGCGGGCGGGGCCGGTGTTCGAGGGGGTCGCGGGCCGGCGGATCGGCGTGCGGCAGGTGCACAGGCGGCTCGCCGATTGGGCCCGGGATGCGGGGATTGAGAGGGCGGTGTCGCCGCACCACCTGCGCCACTCGTTCGCCACGCGCGTCTACCAGCGCACGGGGGACCTCCTGGTCACGGCGCGGGCGCTGGGGCACAGGTCGCTGGCGTCGACCATGGTCTATGCCCGATCCAGCGAGGTCCGGGTCCGGGAGGCGCTCGCGCTCGCGTCGGACGGACTCTGAGACGGAGGGAGGAGCGGAGCCCTCACGAATTCGTGGGAGAGCCGGTCCCCAGAAGCTGAGACGGCTGCGCTCTGCGCGCGATCCAGCGCGCGTACCCAACTGTCTTCTGTGCTGTGACCGACTACACTGTGCCGGAGCGGTCACGAATGCGCGGAGGAAAGCGGAACATGGCGAAGAAAGCAGGTTCGGTGCGGTCCAATCTCGATCCAGTCGTTTCCGACCTGACGGACCTCGTTCGGGTGCGGGAGAAGGAGTCGAGTCAACTCGCCGAGCGGGCCAGACAGTGGGATCCAATCCGGCGCTCGTTTTCGAAGGCCGCGGGCATCGACGAGGAGCCCGGGGAGACCGACGAGGAGTTCTACTCGCGGTGGGTAGCTGAGTACGTCGAGCTCGCGCGGCTGCTGATGGCAAGTGGCCTCACCTCAATTCGTGCCCTCTTGGATCCGCAGACACCCGGCGCGCGTTTCGTCGCTTCGACTCTGCAGGCTCTACTAGACGGGGAGGATCCTCCGACGGTCGGGCGCAAGTTCAGGCTCGGCCACGCAAGTTTGCGGCAGCTCGGGCTCGGAGTGCAGGTCAATCTCTACCTCAGCGAACTGGAGGAATGGACTCGAAAGGCCCTCTTCGATCCAGTTCTGTCTGATGGACTACCAGCACATCAGCCTGAAGCGAATGCAGTTCATGTGCGCACTGATCGCGACCGGCCCGAAGATGTCGTGCTCAACGCCACGGAGGACTTCATCAAGACGCTTCTGGTTCGACTCCCCCCGAACCAGTCAATCACGGGTCCCGACCTGATCGATCTCTATGACAAGGCAACGGACAAGCCAGCTCACGCGCGGAGTACGCTCGATTACGCCCATCTCCGCAGGATTGTAGTGCCGAAGCTCAAACGCCTCGGCTTGGTGAACATCCCGAAGACCGGCTACTACTTCCCTGCCCGCGCCTGGGCTCGGGTGAACAGATAGGAACATAGCAGGCGCACAGCGGGCGCATTGCAGGCGCAGATTCTCTGCCGTCCGGCGACCAGAGTGTGGGCATGGCCTTGCCCCACGAACAAATCCAACCGCTGCGGGTTGCGGCGCGCAGGTTGAATGTCCCTTCGACCTGGCTTCGCACCGAAGCCGAAGCTGGCCGCATCCCATGCCTGGTGGCTGGGCGCCGGATCCTCGTGCACATCCCAACGGTTGAGCGCATCCTCGTAGATCGAGCGACGGGCGAGCCGGGCGGAGGGGGTGAGCGTGAGCCGTAGGCGCGCAGCGACCAAGGCGGCACGTACGCCGCTCGAGCCGAAACGACTCGTTCATGGGCTGGCCGCCCAGGGTGCACGTGAGCACCCGGAACTGCAGCCGCAACACAAGAAGCTGATCGACGACTCGGCCGTTGCGCCGGAGGTGGCATCAGCACGCGGTTACAGATCGATCACGACGAAGGCTGAGCTGCAGCAGCTCGGCTTCAAGCCCGCTCAGTGCCGCGTACCGGCGCTCTTCATCCCCGTCCGTGGGCTCGACGGTTCGGTCGTCTCCTACCAGATCCGTCCGGATCACCCGCGCCTGAACAAGGCCGGGAAGATCATCAAGTACGAGACGCCCAAGGGCTCGTCGATGCGGCTCGACATCCCGCCTTCGGCGCTGGCTGCGCTGGGCGACCCCAGGGTCCCCTTGGTGATCACCGAGGGCGTGCGCAAGGCGGACAGCGCCGTCTCGAAGGGCATCTGCTGCGTGGCGCTGCTCGGGGTCTGGAACTGGCGCGGGACCAACTCGAAGGGTGGCAAGACCGCGCTCCCCGAGTGGGAGGTGATCGCGCTCAACGGTCGCGAGGTCTTCATCGCGTTCGACTCCGACGTGACGACCAAGCCTGCGGTCCGCAGTGCGATGGAGCGCCTGAAGGCGTTCTTGGAGTCGCGCGTCGCGAAGGTCAGGATCATCTACTTCCCAGCGGGGAACGCGGGTGCGAAGGTCGGTCTCGACGACTACCTGGCCCAGGGGCACGGGGTCACTGATCTCCTCGCACTCGCCAGTGCCGCGCTGCCGCCCGTGATCGAGGGTGACAGCACGGGTTTGATCGTGGTGCCGGAGTACCGCGTTGTCCGGGACCGCCTGGTCCGTGTGCAGTTCGATGAGGAGGAGGGCGAGCGGCTCGTTCAGCTCGCGAACTTCAGCTGCGAGATCACGACGCTGGTCGTCGAGGACGACGGCGTCGAGACGCGCCAGCAGTACGAAATCCTCGCACGGCAGTCCGGGCAGTCGCGCTCGGTGACCGTCCCCGCGGCCGAGTTCGCCGCGCTCAACTGGGTCACTTCCAGTCTCGGGCCCAGGTTCGTTGTGACCGCTGGGTTTGGGAGCCGTGACCACGCGCGGGCCGCGATCCAAGAACTCTCGCCAAACCCCAAGACGCGCACGGTCTACACCCACACGGGCTGGCGCGAGGTCTTGCCCGACGGGGCCGAAAGGGCCGAATGGGCCTATCTCCATGGGGGGGGAGCCATCGGGGCCCGCGGGTGCATCCCCGGCATCAGCGTCCGGCTTCCCGAAGCGATCTCCAGAGCGGTCCTTCCCGCTCCGCCCTCGGGCGCGCCGGCCGTGCTCGCGTTGCGTTGCCTCCTCGGCCTCCTCCGGCTTGGCCTGCCACGGATAGGCACCGCGCTCCTGGCGGCTGTGTCGCGCGCGGTACTTGGGACCGTTGATATCAGTCTGCATCTGTCGGGGCAGACGGGGACGTTCAAGAGCGAGGCCGCGGCGCTGGCGCAGCGCTGCTTCGGCACGGCCTTCAGCGCTCGCAGCCTTCCCGGCAACTGGAGTTCGACCGGCAACGCGCTGGAGGGCTTGGCGTTCCACGCCAAGGACATGCTGCTCGTGATCGACGACTTCGTGCCACAGGGCGGCGAGCGCGATGTGGTGCGGGTCCACCGCGAGGCTGACCGGGTTCTCCGAGGTCAGGGCAACAACTCCGGTCGCCAGCGGATGCGATCCGACGGCACCTTGCGGCCGCCCCATCCTCCGCGCGGCCTGATCGTGAGCACGGGCGAGGAAACGCCCAGCGGGCAGTCGCTCCAGTCGCGGATGGTGGTGGTCGAGGTCTCGACCGGCGACATCTCGGCGGCCGAGCTGACGCGCTGCCAGCAGGACGCGGAGTCGGGCGCCTACGCCCTCGCCATGTCCGGCTTCGTGCAGTGTGTTGCCGCGAAGCGTGCGGGGCTCGATGAGCAGGTCCGCAGGCGTGCCCTCCTGCTGCGTGATCGATTCGCCGAGCGCGCGCCTGGCATGCACCGGCGAACGCCAGATGCGGCAGCGCAGCTCCTCGTGGGCTTCGAGTACTTGGTCGAGTACGCGGGATTCGTGGGCGCGCTTGAGACCGCTGAGTGCGAGCGGCTACTTCAGGATGCGTTCGAATCCGTGCTCGAGCTCGTTGCCGACCAAAGGGAGATCCTGGCGGCGTCGGACCCGGTCGACCAGTTCATCACGCTGCTGAAGTCGGCCATCACCAGCGGTGAGGCGCACCTCGTCGGCCCGGATGGCCGGATCCCGACAAAGGTCGATCCGCGGGCCGTGGGCTGGCACGAACTCGGTCTGGACAGCGCGAGCGTCACGCCAGTCTGGCGACCGAGAGGTAGCCAGATCGGATGGATCTTCGAGGGGCAGCTGTTCCTCGACCCGTCCGCAGCTCTGCGTGCGGCCCAGAAGCTGGCTGATGACACAGGCCGGATCACGCTGAGCTCGCGGACAGTCGGCCGACGGCTTTGGGAGAGCGGGTGCTTGGTCTCGCGAGAGGAGGGGCGCGGAAAGTACACGATCAGGCGGAAGCTACAAGGCCAGCGACGCGACGTCCTTGCCCTTCGGGCCTCCCACCTCCTCGCAGAGGCCCAATCGGCCCCGTCGGCCCACCAGCCCGACGCCTGGCCCGAGAACGCGGATCCTGGGGCCGATCCTAGGGCCGCTGATGCGCGGTCTCCGGAGCGGATCGGCCCACAAGACAGGCCCACTGGGCCATGCCAGGTGCTGCCCGGGCCGATTGGGCCCGAAGGGCCTCTAGATAAGAGGGAGGGTTCCCATGCTGCCGAGGGACAGGGTGGCGGCCTCGACGACGAGGTAATCCCGTGACGGCGCAAGCGTTGATCGACGCCCTGCGCGCTCGGGGGATTCACCTGCGTGTCGTGAACGGCCGGACCGCCTGCCGGCCGGGTCGACTTCTCACGCCCGACCTGCGCGAGCGGGTCCGCGAGCTGAGTGTCGAGATGGCCGCCATCTTGAAGACCGCGCACGAGGCCGATCTCGAGCGCGTGTGCGGGCCGACGTTGGCTCTCGATGCAGAGACGGTAGCCACGGGGCCGGGCACGGCGTGCTGCTCATGCAGGAGCACGACCTGGTGGCGGCTCAGGCCCGGCCACGAGTGGATCTGTCACAGGTGCCACCCGCCCGAGTCCAGTGATGTCGAAGTGGCCGACCGGCCACGGCGCAGCCTGGACGAAACGCTCGACGAGGCGTGTGGCCAGGATCCTGGGGTGGCGCATGGCTGACCGCCTGCCCATCGCCATCTCGGACATCAGCGTCATGCCTGCGGGCCCTGGCGAGCGGGCCACGGGCCTGATCGCTCACGTTGGCCTGCAGGTCGGAGACCTCTACGTCGACGGTCTTCGGGTCGTGCGCACGCGCGACGCACGCGTCTTGGTGATGTTCCCCGCGCGCCGCGATCGAAGCCGACGCAGCCACCAAGTCGTCCGGCCCGTGCATAGCGCCGTGCGCCGCGCCATCGAGGATCGAATCCTCGCCGAACTCAAGTCCGAGGGTCTCCTGCCATGACCCCTGGCGACCAGATCCTCGAGCACATAGCGCAAGTGCTCGAACAGCTCGCAGCTGATGTGCGCGCGCACGTTGGATCCTCGACAACGTCGCTTGCTGTTCCTTCGAACACGAGCAATCACACACGCGTGGGCACGAACGAGCTTCTCACGCGCGACGACTTGGCGATCTTGCTTGGGGTCAAGACGCGAACCATCAGTCGATACGTCGCAGCGGGTCAGCTCCCGCGGCCCACGATGATCGGCCGCTACCCGCGCTGGCGCCGCGCCGTGATCGATCGCTGGCTCGAACGGAGGCCGCGATGACGCGCGCGCTGAACGCCGGCAAGCTCTCGAAGTCCCGTGCTGGGATGTGGATCCTCGCCTACGCCGACGCGACAGGCGTCCGCCGCCGCGTCTCGCTCTCGACCGACCGCAGCGTCGCCGAACGCATGCGGGTCGAGCGAATCCGCCAGCGCGACCTCGAACGTGCGGGCCTCGCGCCGGTGGAGGGCCAGTCGCGGCCGATCGCCGAAGTCCAAGCCGCCTATCTCGACGACCTTGCCGTGCGCGCCAGCCACCAGCACGCCCGCAACGTCCGCGCGCACCTCGTGCACTTCTTCGAGGACGTGCTTGTCCCCCGCGTCCGCGACCTGCGACCGACCCATGTGATCGCGCACCGCGCCAAGCAGATCGAAGCGGGAACGTCGCGCGAGACGATGAACCACCGGCTACGCGCCTTGAAGGCGATGTTCACCTGGGCGGTCGCCAGCGGGATGATCGCCCAGAACCCGATCGCCGGCGTGAAGCGCCTCCCGGTGGGGGCCAAGCACATCCGACGTCAGCGCCGCGCGCTGTCCGACTGGGAGATCGAGCGTCTGCTGCACGCTGCCGAGGAGGACGACCGCCTCATGCAGGCACGGTTCAACGCCTCGAAGACCGTCGGGGGAGGCTCCAAGGGAGCGCGCTGGGCTGCGCTGAAGCGCCCGGAGCGCGTCCCGCAGGCGGTGTTCTTCCGCGCCCTGGTGCAGACCGGCGCGCGCTACGGCGAGCTGACCTGCGCGACCTGGGGCGACGTGAACCTCTACGAGCGCACGCTGGCGCTGCGGGCCGAGAACACGAAGTCGGAGCGCACGCGCGTCCTGCCGCTGTGCGATGCCTTGGTGGACGACTTGGTCGCGCTCAAGGAAGTGCACGAGCGCGTGCTCGGCGCGCCAGGTCCCAGGGTCTTCCTCTCACCCGAAGCGGTGGAGTGGCCCGATGTCTCGCGCAACGCACTGCGTCTGCTGCACCGCGTGATGAAGCGCGCCGGGATCGCACGTCGCGACGAGCACGGCCATGTGGTCGACCTGCACGCGCTGAGGCACGCGTACGCCTCACAGCTTGCGCGGCACGGCGTCGGCCTCGTGGTCGCGCAGCGGCTCTTGGGCCACTCAGACCCGTCGCTGACCGCGAAGCACTACACGCACCTCGACCTCGAGGACCTGCGCGCCGCCGTCGAGCGCGCCACGAACACCACCTCTGCGCATGTCGCGCGGGCGGTGGGCAACCCCTGATGGAGATGAGCGATGGCGTACCGAACCCCTGAGCAGATGGTGGCCGACTTGGAGCAGAAGATCGCGCAGGTGAAGCTGCGCGCGATGCGCAAGGCGGCGCGTGCGAACCCCGTAGTGAAGGAGGCGACGGCGGCGATCAAGGCGCTCGACCGCGCGCTGGCGGCGGGTGCGGAGGAGCCCATGCGGTCGGGGCTGGAGGAGGCGCGGACGACGATCACTCAGGTCGTGGCGACGACGGGCCTCATGCTGCCGGCCCCGGCTGGGGAGGCGGTCGCACCTCGCAAGCGGAAGGTGAAGACGGCGGGCTGATCCAGCGCCGTACCGCTAGCTAGACCCGCGCGGCCTCTCGGGGCTGGGCGGGCCTGCTCACTGGGCGGCATCCAAGTACAAGTGAGCACCGCCTTGGCCGAGGGGTCGGCTCAGGGCGCGGATCCTCGAGTGCACAGCCATGTCCGTGTCGCCCTCGTCAATCCGGGAGCCGCTCGAAGGACGTCGCTAGAGGGTGAACGAGTAGCTGTCACGCTCCCGAACCCGCCCATCACGCCCGTGGACATAGTGATCCACACCTTCGCGCTGGGCTATCGCCCTACCGCGACTAACAGCGTCGCGTTGAGAGTCTGCGCGGGCGACCACATGACCATCCCCTTCACGGCAAATGGCCCATTGGTTCCCCTGCCTAACGACATGGATGTTCCTACCCCGGAAAAGGAATTGAGCGGGAGACTTGCCCCTTGTAGGCGAGTCGTCCGGCCCTGCCTTTCTGGTGTGCTTGTGTGATCTCGTGTGTCCGGCCATCGCGGTTACCTCCTGTTGCCCCTCAACCGCTTCCTCTTGGGGGATACCACCCTAGCGATACCACACCCCTTGAGCAAGCTCGCGGTCCTCCTCACTACATCATGTTCCATTTCTTCCACCGCCCCGGATGCCTCTGCCACCTTGGGCCTCGCTTGCAACGCATCCCACGGACCAAGGTAGCCAGACCCCGACTTTCGCTTGGAGAACTCAAACACTCTCCCATAACGCTGTGGTGCCCAGCCGATGAACTGTCTAAAGGTCACTTTTCCCTGGACAGCTTTTTCGCCGTGCGCAATCGCGTTGGGATAAAGAGATGTGGCGAGGCTCTTGGGATACGGCTCAATATAGACGACCTCAGAAATGCCGGCTCCAATGAGATTGCGTGCACACATGTGGCATGGGAACGTGGTGCACACCATGCGGAGGCCACGCACGGCGACGCCAATGGTTGCGGCTCTAAGAACCGCATTCGATTCAGCGTGAACGATCCTACCAAACTCAATCAAGCTCATGGCGCGGGTCTTGGCAAAGACCTTTTCCTCAATCGACCGCTTTACGAGCGAGTCGATACCGGGAGAACGCACTGATTTCGCGATCCAGCCGCGCTTGTCAAGTGTCTGAAGAACTTCGCTCAGTACTTCGCGGGTTGTTGCGTCGTTTGGGTCGTAGCCAAGTACATGATCCCGACCGTCGTCCGCATCGCCCTCCCAGTACACGCCTCCGCCAGGGCGAGGGACTTCGTTGCAGCCAGCGACGAGCACTTCGCCATCTCTATCAACGATTACTGCACCGACCTGCCGGGATAGATCCGCTGAGCGAAGCGCCACGCTCCTTGCGACGGACATTGCGTACTCGTCCGGAGAGGGGCTTCGAGTCGGACGCCCGAACAGTGTCTCCACAAGTCGCCCAATTTGGGCGCGGACGTCCCGTGACACTGTAACGAAGTAGTCTGCCAGCGGAAATGTGTCGCGGACATCCTGTCCATACTGATTGTGTTCAGTTCCCTTCTGGTCGCGATCAATCAATGAGGCGGCTCTCGCATCCGCGTCGCCTTTTGTGACGCGGCCACTCGCTATTCGTTTAGCAAGGAGACGCCGGCGCTCTTCCTCGTCCGCATACAGGGAGATGACGATCAGGCGCTCGCCGTATATGCCCCGGAGCACTTCGAGCTCCAGCCGGTGCTTCAAGGAGTCGATGATCCACGCGAGGTTGGGCGTGTGCGGAGGTCGGCGGGTCGTGATCTCCTCTATGGCCAAGTAGGCCAGTACGCCTCCGTGCTGAAACCGCTTGCGCAGATCATCCCCCGCATCCATGTGTTCGGTGATGCGCTGGTCCTCGGAGATGTCCGAGGATTTCAGACGCTCGTTGCCCTTGATGGTGTGGAGGAGCTTGCTGAGCTTGACTTCGGCTGCCACTACATAGCCAACGCGGAGCAGCTCGCCACGGAGGGCTCCTATCGCCTCTTCCCCAGGACATCCCGATGGCCGGACCAGGGCGAACAGGAGTTCGGGCCTGTCGGTCGGAGCGAGCGGGCTGACTTGGTCGGGCATGGGTGCCAGGGAGGCTACCCACCAGGGGCGCGTGACTTCGACCCCCCCGGCTCTGGGAAACGCATGAGCGGGTTAAGGGCCTGGATCTAGGGGGCTTCCGAGCTTCCTCCGCCGGGTGGATCACGCGGCCCGGACTGTGTGGCGCCCCTACCGCCCCCTCGAGCTTGCTGCTGTCCAGGGTACCGGGCGATGACTCACTTGGGCGGGCCCGCCATGGCTTGGATCCGGAAGCAGGCCAGCGCGTGTCGCAGGCCTTGCTCGTTGAGGGGGGGATGACACCCGCACCACGCCGTCAGCTCATCTTCGCCGCCCCCGTCCGCAGCCGGACCGGCACGTCCTCCTCCGCGATCAACGCCCGCAGCTCCGACGTCGGCGCATCGAGACGCAGCCTGACGCCCGTGAAGGTCCGGCTCGGCTCGACCGCGAACGGGAACGCGGCCAGGATCTTCGGCCCCGTCCAGCACTGGCGAAGGTAGTCGATCGCCTGAGCCGCGCGCGCGCCGACCACGCAGCCGCAGGTTTCGCTGTGGGGCGTGCTCACGAGCGTGCCTCCTGCCGCGCCATCGCCGCGCAGCTCTCGCACTCGGGCGCGCGACCGACCTCGGCCTCGAACTGCACGCGGTCCGACAGCGTCATCGGACGCCAGCGTTCCGACGACCAGGTGTCCGACCAGGCGTACGGCGCGTGCGTGGGCAGCGTGCAACCGATCTGGCCGTCCTCGGACCAGACCAGCGTCGGCTTCTTCTCGGCGTTCATGCGACATCTGCTTTCTGCGTGGGATTCACCACGCGGTCGCATGAGGGCTCGGGTGGATCCCCCTTGCCACGGCTGTTCGTGCTTCGGTTGTGCTTGGGGGCGAGGTGGACGGGTGCTGGAGGCGGCGGGCGTCCCTGGACCACCCGTTGCGGCACGCGCAGCAGCGCAAGACAATCCCCGCCCCACCCCGGCAGGATCTCGTGGCCCCCGTGTCAGCATTTCCACAGGCACAACTGCAAGCGATCGCTAAGGCGCTCGGTGACACCGAGGATGGGCTGAGCGGATCGGAGATAGCCTCCGCGCTCAGTCAGTGCCGGCTGAGCGATCCAGGAGCAATCACGAAGTGGATCAGGATCTACAACCCACTAGCTGAAGACCAGAACGCCCGGGGGGACGGCTCGCGGGTGATCGGATTCATTCGGAAGTCGATGAAGCCCGCGCTATGGGTAACACGGAAAGCACGGTTCGAGAAGATCCGAGGATCCGTCAACGAAGCGCTGGCGTTCAGCGGCCTCGCTCTGTCCGAGACAGGCGAAGTTGTTCGCACGACGCCAGCAACCACGATCGATGAAGCCCGCGCTCGTGCGGATCGGCTCCGATCGGAGTTGGAGCGTCGGGGGGTGCATGCAGACGTGATCACCTTCTGCAGGGCAGAGCTCCTGGAAGAGAACTACTTCCACGCGGTACTCGAAGCATCGAAGAGCATCGCTGCGAGGATACGGAGCTTGTCCGGCCTCACGAGTGACGGTGCGGAGCTGGTCCTGCAGGCTCTTAGTCTCGGGCAGACCGGGCAGCCCCTGCTGGCGATCAATGCGCTGCTGACCGACACCGAACGCAGCGAGCAACGAGGGTTCTGCAACCTCCTCGTAGGCGTGTTTGGCATGTTCAGGAATCCAACGGCACACGAGCCGAGGATCTCCTGGGCGCTGGAGGAGGCCGATGCGCTCGACATGCTGACCACAATGTCGCTCGTCCACAGGAAGCTAGATAAGGCACGAAGGTTGTAGTGGGCACCTGGTGAAGGCGAAGCAGCGACAGCCCATCGACTGGAACGATGCCCTCCGCCTCCGCGAGGTGGACGGCTGGTCCTTCGCCGACATCGCGCGCGAGTTCGACTACGCCTACAAGACCGTGCGTGAGGCACTGCACAAGCGCGGTGCGCATGGCCGGAAGCGCGCCATCTCAAGCGAGGCCGCGCGGAAGCTGCGGGAAGTCTGGCGGGTCACGCGCGAGAAGTGCGAGCGCGTCACTCACCACCTGTACGCATCCTTCGGCGGCCGAGGCGCGCGCGTGTCGAAGGAGTGGTCGGAGTTCGAGCCGTTCTACCGGTGGGCGAGGGCGAGCGGCTATCGACCTGGCCTGAGGCTCGTGCGCATCCGGCCGGCCGGCGAGTTCGGGCCGCGCAACTGCCGCTGGGTGAGCGCCCTCGATCACGCTCGCATGCGCGCCCGTCCGACTGGTCCACGTCGGCGGCACAAGACGCCCGTGCAGATCGACTGGGCGGAAGCCATCAGGCTGCTGCGCGAGGACGGCCTCTCGCGGCGGGAGATCGCGGACAAGTTCGGTGCCAGCTACACCGGCATCGTCGCCGGACTCCACCGCCGCAGCGTGGCGATCCCGAAGCGGGCCGCAGCCACGTCAACGCCCGATGGAAAGCGCCTTCGCCACGCCTGGGACTCCATGCTCCGGAGCTGCACCGACCCGGCGCATCCACGCTATCCCTACCACGGTGGCCGGGGTACGCACGTTGCCCGAGAGTGGGCGACGTTCGAGCCGTTCCTCCGCTGGGCAAGGACCAGCGGTTCGCGGCCGGGGCTCTGCCTCACCCGCATTGACTCGTCGAAGGACTTCGGACCCGAGAACTGTGAATGGGTCTCGACATCGGAACTCCTGCGCCGTCGCAAGCCACCGACGAAAGCCCCTCGCCCCCGCAGGCTCGTCACCGCGTTTGGCGAGACCAAGGGCCTCGTGGCGTGGTCTCGGGATCCGCGCTGCACTGTCTCGCCGACCGCGATCGCTGGTCGCCTGGCGCGAGGCTGGGGCGTCAAGGATGCGATCAGCACGCCTGCGGAGAACGCGGGGGGGGCTGGGATGTTCGGATCGAAGCTCGCAGCGTTTGGGCAGTCGAAGAGCGTGGCGGAGTGGCTGCTGGACCGGCGCTGCAAGGTGCGGCGCACGGGCATCGCTGACCGGCTGCGTCGGGGGTGGACACCCGAGGCGGCGATCTCGACGCCGGCGTTTCGGGAACCGAGAAAGGCCCCGCCGGCGCGGTGAGACGCCGGGCCGTCCGCCGGCCACCGACGCGGCCGGCTGTGGCTGCAGATCACCCGCCGCTACCCTGGCCGGCCCCGGTGCGGCCGCGCGCGCACCCCCTCGCACCATCGCGCGCACGTCCAAGTTCGCTCATGTTCAACCGCACACAGCTCGTCTGCCAGCATCTTGAGCGCGCGTCCCGCTCAGTTCTTGAGGAGTACCAGGCGGAGATCAAGGACTACGTTCGTGGTCGACACGGCATTTACGCCCTCTACCGCAACGACAAGCTGTACTACGTCGGCCTGGCCTCCAACCTCCGCGCGCGCCTGAAGCAGCACCTCAGAGACCGCCACAGTGCCGCCTGGAACCACTTCAGCATCTACCTCACCATCGAGGCAGGCCACATCAAGGAACTCGAATCGCTCGTGCTGCGAATCACGCGGCCGCGAGGAAACCGATCTGGTGGCAGGTTCAAGCGGTCAGAGAACTTGGAGCGGGCACTCAAGCGGGACGTGAAGGCCCGCCAGTATCGCGAGCTCGAAGCGCTCTTCCGTCGGACGAGGCCCGCGCACATCGAACCCTCCCGGACCATGCGGCGAGTGGCTCGCGACGGTCATCGAGTGACGCTTGCGCCGTACATCAAGCGGGCCTTCACCATTCGTGCCCGGTACAAGAATGACCTCGTAAGGGCTCGTGTCCTGAGGAACGGGGCGATCCGTCTTCGCGGGATGCGGTACGACAGCCCTTCGGATGCAGCGGAGCGCATCACGAATCGGCCGGTGAACGGCTGGACGTTCTGGAAGTACCAGCGCGTGCAGGGCGTGTGGGTGCCGCTCGCGGATCTGCGCAAGCGGTGACTCAAGCAGCGGTCGGCTGGGGCCCGCGCCAGCCTCGCGATGGCCGGGGGTTGCCCGACGAGAGTGTAGTCGGCGTAATGCCCGCACAGGAGACCCCCATGCCCCGCAATACCAACACCACCGACATCCAGACCCTCGTCTCGACCTTCGCCGACCAGATCGCCGAGGCCGTGCGCCGCACCACGATCGACGACATCGTGCGCCGGATCAGCGGTGAGGTCCCGATCCCCTACCGCAAGGCAGGTCGCAAGGTCCGCGTCGTGCGCATGGGCAAGGGCAAGCGCGGCCGCCGCTCGTCGGTCGACCTCGCAGCCTGGGGCGACAAGCTCCTTGCGCACGTGAAGGCGCATCCCGGCCAGCGCGGTGAACAGATCGCGAAGGCGCTCCGCACGGACGTCGGCACGATGCGCAAGCCGATGCAGGACCTGATCGCGAAGAAGAAGGTCAAGACCAAGGGCCAGCGTCGCGGCATGACGTACACGGCGGCGTGACCCCATGCCCCGTATCTCCGAAGAGCAGAAGATCCGCCATCTCGAAGCCCAGATCGAGTCGCTCAAGGCCAAGGTCGCGGCCAAGATGGTGAAGCGCGACCCGTCGCAGCGGTTCATCAGCGCGGCCGTACGCCACGTGGCCGCGGCCCTTGCGGCCACGGAGGACAGCTCGACCCGCAAGGCGCTCGACGAAGCGCGGGCCACGCTGGGGGCCGTGCTGGCGCTCAGCGGAGGTGTGATGGTCCCGCAGCTGCGTCGGTCCGCGGCCCAGCTCGACGAGGCGGTCGTGCTGGCCTACGTGCAGGCCCACTCGGGGGCGCGGGGCGAGGACGTCGCTGCCGGTCTCGGTACCGACACTCAGACGCTGCGGCCGGTCATGCACCGGCTGATCGAGCAGCGGATGGTGAAGACGGCGGGGAGGGCGAGGGGGATGACGTACGCGGCGGTGTGAGCACGCCGTCGGGGTAAGTCACGGGCGCCGTCGGCGCTTCAGCGCACTCCGCCACCGCCCACCACTGCACATGGCGAGAACAGGCTTCAGCTAAGAAGGAGAGTGGATTGCAATGACGGACCTCGACGCCGAGGACGACGACGCCGATGCCAGCCCGAGTCTATCTGTTCAAGTGATAGATGGACTTGTGCGGAACGCAATAGAGTTCCTTTCGCTGGCAATGAAGTCCCTCCCATCGACACCAAAGCACTCCGTCCACCAGTTCGCCATCGCTCTCGAGTTGCTGCTCAAGGCCCGGCTCTGCAGTGAACACTGGACACTAATTGTCCGTGACCCGGGCGCTGCGAGTGCAGATCGACTGAGAACTGGAGACTTTGTGTCGATATCCCCCGCCCAAGCCATCGAACGAATACAGAGCATCTGTGGCGAACGAATCCCGAAGGTAGAACGGGACGCATATGCAACAGTAATTGCGCATCGCAATCGCATGCTTCACTTCTTCTTGGGCGGCAGCAATGATGGAGGGTCCGCTTCGGCGACATACGTCGAACAAGTACGCGCGTGGGATTGCTTGATCCGACGACTCACCGGACAGTGGAGCAGTTGGGCCGGTCAGTACAAGCAAGATCTGATGGCGATCGACTATAGCATGCGGACCAATGCACACTACATTCAGACGAAGGCCGCACAAGTAAAGGGGGAAATCGAAGCACACCAGAAGTCGGGCGATCTTGTGCTCAAGTGCAGCGGCTGCGCCCAGACTGCGGTTCCCGTTGCACTGGAACAAGAGTTCATGAACCAGGGAATCTGTTTGGTGTGTCGTGTCCCAATGCTGCTGATAAGCGTGGAGTGTCCGGAGTGCAAGAAACCCGCCGACTTTGCCGACCCGGATGAAGCTCGGTGTGGCAATTGCGGGGCAAGGCCAGGGGCCGAAGCACTGGCCGCGGCTGTGGCACTAGCGTGTGATGCAGATCAGTTGTATTGCGTGAATTGTGCGTATCGGTCTGCTGCTCAGACGGCGGTATGGCTGAAGCACGAGGCCATTTGCTTGGCATGCGCCGAGCGCCATGAATCGACCAGTCAGTGCGAATGGTGCAATGAACAGTATGCTGGCACACTCAAGCAGGAACTGACCTATCTCAGCGGATGCGAGTTGTGTGATGGAAAGGCAGGATGGGACAAGGACTAGCGGCTCAAGGGGGGGCGCTGAGAAAGCGCGCCGCTTCGCCAGCAAGTTGTCGGAGGGACGCATGGTGGGTGTAGTCTCAACCTTCGGTCCACCAGCAGCGCCCGCGCTGCATGCGCGCGTCTTGTATGTGCCGGGGTCAGTCAGGCGTCGCTGGACTCGAACCGTGCCAGTAGCTCGCCCGCACGTGCTTGCCGTGTGGAGTTCTGAGAACGCGGTGGTCTGCGAGCACCGCTGTCGAAGGAGTGCTCGAATGATGCGATCAGACCGAGCGCCATCCCTTGGCAGACTGGCGTGCACGCCCAAGGGCTTCAAGCGCCTGGAGAATCTGGGGTAGGCGATTCTTCCAGGGACCTCGGCCGCTGAAATGAGTCGCGATGCTCACTTCGTTCTGCGCAACGGAAGCCGCCGCTAGAACATCGGCTACCGCTCGCATCTGCAGCGGCAGCAGGGAAGGCCACGGGCGCTTCACGCCGGTCGCCCTCTTCGGCGCGGCCTTGCGACTGCTCGCGCCCTCGGACATCTCGTCATCTTCAAGGTCGATCTCCGCTTGACGCCCCTGTCCCTTGGCTGCAGCGCGCCGAGAGGGATCCTGGAACTCGGGGCGAAGCCAGCGTATCCGGCCACCATGTGCGCCGCGCGCGAACGCCGTCTCCTCACCGGCGCGCTTGGCATTAAGCGCTACGAGACGTCCTAGGAGCGCCTCGGTCCACACTTCACGCGCCGCTTCATCACTCCACGGCACGGGGCCGAGATCGCTCCAGCCGTATGCGGCTAGCACGGCAGCGTCGAGTTCGTCGTGTAGAGCCCGGAGGACGCTAACTAGTCCCTGCTCGTTGACAAGTTTCTCCTTTGAGGTGAGCGATGCGCGGCTGCGCAGCCTCTCGAGAACGTTGTACATGCCGGTAAGTGTGAGCTCCTCGTGCGCGACCTGTTGACGCTTGCGATGCGCGTCGAGTTGATCGCCGAGGTCCCGGATGCGCGCTTGGAGCTCAAGCGTCAGGCCGGTGTCGTCGTGTGGGAACGGGAATGTCTCAAAGCAGCGAGTCTTGTTGTAGCGCGGGTCGTTACCAACGCCGAGTCGACCCCCGGCCGCAAGCGCCCAGTCGACGTGGACCTGGCTCGACAGCACGCCAAGGTCATACCCACTAGAGCTCGCGATGGCAGTCAGCATGTTATCCGGCAGCACACTCTCGTCGAGAAACTGAAACACGCGGTGCTTCGCGGTCTCGACGGTCGCTATGTACCGGGGCAACCCAGCCAATTGTGCACGCAGCCTTGGGTTCGGCTCACCGAATAGCCACCAGTTGCGTTTCCGCGACTCGCGGTTGTTCTGATCCCGCTCAGGCTTAACACGCTCGACGAGCCGTTGGTAGACCTCCGGAAAGCGCAGTCGGAGCTCATCCACCGTCAGTCCAAGTGCATCAATAACCATCACACCACGTGACCGGCCTGTGAGATCTCGCCCATTCCGGTAGTCGCGAATGTGCGACTCCAGGCCTTGAACGCGACCAAGACCAAGCGCCGTCGCTTCGATAGGGGTCACAATGAAGCCGGCACCGTGGAGCTTGACGCCGGGGTTCGACATATCGTCATTGGACCTCAGCCCGACTGCGGACGCGACATCGGCTCCGACTCGTAGGTCGGCGTGAATGGATCCACTCTGAGGCTTCAACGTGACATCTACCTCGCCATGTGCAGTCTCCTGTTCCTCTACGACCAGGAGCAGTCGACCCGAACCACTGCCTTGCGCGCCGACCGTCATTGCTATCCGCACGGCGGCTCCCTGCGCCGTGTCGACCCAGGGGTGGTCGGGAATCGCGAAGACAAGATGCAGTGGAGAGTCCGAGGAAAGGTGGTATTCGAGAATGCGGCGGTTGAAAGTCTGGCGAACGCTGTTGGTCGTAATGAAACCGAACCGTTGAGCGTGGCCTGCCCGTACTAGCCCTGCGGCGTGGTGCCACCAGTGCATGACGAAGTCTGCGCTTTCTGGCACGTCAATCCACGTCGCGCGCAACGCCTCTGCGTAACCATCTCCCAGCGCCGTCCGCACGCTACTCGCTCCTATGAACGGTGGATTCCCAACGACGAATGTCGCAGCGGGCCACTGCGCCCTCCTCGGATTCACGTAGCACATTTGCACTACGACGGCTTCCTCGTCAGGCACTTGCTCGCCCGTCACAGGGTGCTTCTTGAACGTCCTCCCGTCCCAACGCGTGAGCGCCTTCCTCGTCAAGGGATCTAGCGCCGGCTTCTCCTGGTCGTACGCAAGCACGGCGTCCCGGCACTCGATGTTCCCGTAGTCGTGGATCACGGGTTCTCCCACCGCGTCGTTGCCGTGCGTCCGGATCTCCCACTGCAGGAATCCGATCCACAGAACGAGCTCCGCCAGCGCCGCCGCGCGCTCGTTGATCTCGATCCCGCGGAGCTGCTGCAGCGTGACCGTCTCGCCCTCGATCCCAAGCTTGGTCTGGA
>Ga0315910_10001396_pt1 | contig 22294 bp, 20 predicted proteins | sample EdamamesoilMG_FD_204470 | JGI IMG/M metagenome (GOLD analysis project Ga0315910, IMG submission 204470) | Garden soil microbial communities collected in Santa Monica, California, United States - Edamame soil | ecosystem: Environmental > Terrestrial > Soil > Garden | place: USA: California... | reverse complement strand
AGTCCGCCGGTCGCCGACTTAATCGAATGGAACCGGTTGCAAGACAAGGGTTTGCGAAACCCTGAAATCCAATTTGGCACTTAATCAGTGGATATCTCGCAGCCGACACATATATATGTGTTCGCCGGATTCGCCGGCTCTTGGCATTAAGCTCGCTTCCATCCGGGACCGCAACTTCTTGCAGCGGATGCGTGACTGCGGCAGCGGCCCGATCCCGACAAGCGGGCGTGGCGCGCCATTTGGCTTAGAAAAATCTCTGGGAGCCGTCGTCCATTCCGGTGACTCGACCAACAGGGGGTACGTGATCAAGCACGCGCATCCCAGAGATCAAAAGCGATCGAAAACACTTCCTCCTATTCCGCCGCAACCTTCGCAACCGTCGCCGGCGCCAAGCGCTCGGTCAATCTTGCGGACATCGCCGACGTCGTCTTAAACGAAATCACACGCCCCGAACGAGTGACGGTGCATACGCCGGCGGCTAGTTGGTCGCCGCTGGCCCTATCCAACGTCGTGACCGCTACTTGATACTGTGTCTGAATGGGCGACAGCACCGGTCGATGCTCACCGGAGGCAACGTCGACACTCACCTTGCCGGGAAACACAGCGAGATTGGCGGCAATAAAATACTGCGTGCAGGCCTCGAGCATTTCCTTCTCCGCTGCATTTGCGGCGCCGGTACTCAACGCAGCGGCGGTAACAACAGCGTAACCAAGATTCGATTTCGATGAACGCATGGCGAACTCCTCAACATTACTCTTGGCAAATCGTTTTGCCGGTGAGTGCAATTTAGTCGCCGCCTCTGCATGCCACAAACGATAAAAACTCGCGCTTGCCTCAATCCAATTCATGCTGCGTCGGCAAACTCGGACAACAGCCACTGCGTCAACACTTGAACCTCGACGCGCATCGCATCTTCGGGCCGATGAATCAAGTAATAGGATTCGCCGGTGGGCAATTCGGCATCGAACAACTTCACCAACGAGCCCAACTTAAACCGATTGGAACTCAAGCGTGTCGACACCAGGCCTACGCCGATGCCATTTTCGGCTGCCTGCACCACCGCCTGCATGGTGTCGAAACGCACGATGTTGCGCGGCTGCATTGCGGGTCGCCCGTTGAGCTCGGCCCAGCGCTGCCAAACATCGCGACGCGCGTCATGAATCAGTAACGTTTGATCTTTCAGATCGTCGATCGTGTCGATCGCCGCGTCCTGCAACAACGACGGAGAACACGCCGGTACGAATGCCTGTTCGAATAGGCGATAGCTCGCCACGTCTTCGTTGGGTGGCGGCCCCACTACCACGGACAAATCCGCCTCGGCCGGATGCGATTGCAACGAACCGCCGACGGTATTGATGTGTATGTCCATATCGGGCCGCATCTGCATGAATGTCTGCAGGCGCGGAGTCAGCATCTCGCTGGCAAAGAACGGCGGAATATGCAGGCGCACCACGCCGCGCCCGAACGAGAGGCGCAGTTGCTCTGTAGCGCTCTCCAATCGCGAGAAGATCGCTTCGAGCGACTGCAAATAAGCGTTGCCCGCTTCCGTCAACATAAGCGAATGAGCGCCGCGGTCGAACAGCGCCAACCCCAGTTGCGCCTCGAGCGCTTTGACCTGATGGCTCACCGCCGAAGGCGTAATGCACAACTCGTCCGCCGCTTCCTTAAAGCTCTCGCGGCGCGCCGCAACTTGAAACGTCTTCAGGAACTTCAACGACGGTAAACGCATGTGAAACTATTCGTGAGTGCCTATGAGAAAAGTTGCCGGTTACAAAGGGGTATTCGCCGCTAGCGAATCGAAATGAGCACCCCGAGTGGCGCCCGGAAACGGCGTCGGACCAACGCGTGTATGGACTGCGGAACGCGCATAAAAGTTCGCTCCGAAAATGTAGTTGGATAGGAGCAAGACTCATGCCACTCGAATCCCGCGCCGTTGCAAGGCTACATCGTATTTATTACCGGAATCTGCGCCAAGGCGATGCGCAGTGTGAACTGGGTCTGCGCTAAGGATGTGCAGCGCGACGCGTAGCTCCCTGGAAAATACAGCTTTTTTTGACGCTGCGAAGACGCGAGAGCGTTTGCTGCAACAAATCGCTACGCCGAATTTGCTCGGCGGCGTTATCGGCATGACCTGCAGCAACGCAACAAGACAACCCCGGCGAACAGGCACGTAAGTCCAATAGACACATATCCGTAATAAGCGAACACTGACGATCATTCACACATGGCATTTGTCGGCACCGCAACATAGCGAGGGAAACTCTATGACGATGCATTCCGGGTCTACGCATGCGGGAGCCGCGCATACCGGCAAGAACATCATCATTTGCTCGGACGGCACGGGCAATACAGCCATTAAGGGCCGCGGCACGAATGTTTTTAAGATATTCGAATCCGTCGATTTAAACGGCCACCGCTTCGATCCTACGCTTGCGCCTCAAGTCGCTATTTACGACGACGGCGTGGGCACGGAGAGCTTTAAGTTATTGCGGCTATTCGGCGGCGCATTCGGCTGGGGATTAGGACGCAACGTGCAGCAACTCTACAAAGAGCTCTGCCGCATCTACGACGCCGGCGATCGAATCTATCTATTCGGCTTTAGCCGCGGCGCCTTTACCGCGCGTTCGCTGGCGGGTTTCATATTGAGATGCGGGATCATCGACGTACACAAGCTTGGCGACAGCGAAACATTCGAGGCGGCGGTCAAGCGTGCATACAACGTATATCGCAATTGTTATCGCACCACGCTGGCGCGATTTTTCCGCGGTGCTCCGGATGGCCGCGAGGCGGCTGAATTCAAGGCCGCGCACTGTCACCCGGACGGCTTGATTCGTTTCGTCGGTGTGTGGGACACGGTCGACGCAGTGGGGCTGCCTATCAAATTGGCCGACATCATCAACGCTTCGATCTATCCCTTTAAATTTCCGAATTTGGAATTGAGCGAACGAGTCGAGCACGCGGCGCATGCGTTAGCAATCGACGACGAGCGCAAATCCTTTCATCCGCTGCTGTGGGATGAAACCAATCAGCATAAGAAGCCGCACCAAAAACTCGAACAAGTGTGGTTTGCCGGCGCGCATTCCAACGTCGGCGGCGGCTATCCCAAACAGGGCATGTCGTTGGTCGCGCTGGATTGGATGATGAGTAAAGCAGAAGCGGCCGACCTGCGCTTCGTCGCTAACGATAGAGAGTTCTATCATCGCCATGCCACGGTCGATGACAAGCTGTACGATCCGCGTGCGGGCGCCGGGGTCCTCTACCGCTGGGAACCGCGCGACATAGAACGCATGTGCAGCCGAGCCAATGTTCGCCCCAAGCTGCATGCAAGCGTGATGGAGCGCATCGCTCACGGCACCGAAGACTACTGTCCCGGCAATTTACCTACCGATGCCATCGTGGTCGCAAGCCAAACCATGGACAAGGCCAACGAGACGCTGGCGGCGGCTCGCGCGGCTGCCACGCAAAAAGTATTGCAAGATTCGCAAACAGATGGCGTCACGTTATTGACCAAAGCACGGCTGGATGTCGGCGTAGGCCGCAACTCATATCGGCTATTTGTCATCTCGTGCCTGGCTTTGGTTGCATTGGCTGGATGGATTACGACAACCGGCGACATCAAGCCCAGCTATAGTTTTGGGTACTTGTGGGAGATCGCGCAGCAGGTGCCTAACTACGTAGGTCCCTTTCTAGCGATAGTCTCCGGCTTCGTCGGCTCGCTCGGACTCGCCATGTATTGCGACCGAGGAATGCTGCGTCGTTTCTCGCAGTTCTGGTTCAAGAATCAGAAAACGCTGCGTGCGGCGTTGAAGAGCGCTCGAGCCGCCGTCAAAGATAACCGCTCCGACGTACTGCCTTCGACCGAGCACGTCGCCGTCTTAAGAATGACGCCGGATCTCACACCCATTGTTTCCGGTATTGCGCCATCGCGGGACGCGTCGGTTACGCCGTCAATATCGATCTAAATCTCCGATGGTGGCAATTCGATTAAGGATTCCTTTCATACCCTTGATCTTCCGACAGGCGATAGTTGGCGAGCCGCTCACTTCGGATTAGCTGAAGATTAACTAACGCCCATCCAACCGTATCGCGCCGAAAGCGTAGAGTTTCGTCAATACCCTCGACGCCGGATATCCAGCGTCGACGATTGCAGGCAGAATTTCCCCAGTGATGCACAACCGTGTGCATTGACCATCAAGACAAAATAATTAGCCATCGCCGCGGCCCAGCCGCGCTTGGGGAATGTCATGAGCCTGTATACCTGCGTCGCGCGTGCGGCAGCTTTGTTGTTTGTGTCGTCTTATTTTCATCTGGCATTGGCGCAAGCAATATCGCCGCGCGAGCAAACGCCGAGCGAACCGCCGCCTGAACTCAACGGACCCGTGGTTAAAACCAAGCAAGGCCGTGTGCAAGGTTTCATTGCTAACGATGTAGCGGTATTTCGAGGACTGCCCTTCGCGGCACCGCCGGTCGGCGATTTACGTTGGCGCGAGCCGAAATCGCCGGCGAAATGGAAAGACGTGCGCGCCGCAAATGTTTACGGTGGCAATTGCGCGCAAGTGGAAGACTGCCTGTATCTCAATGTCTACGCGCCCACCCACGCTAAGAGCGGATCGAAACTGCCGGTGATGGTGTGGATTCACGGTGGCGCGTTTATCTTCGGCTCGGGCGCAACCTATAACGGCACGCAGTTCGCCAAGCAAGACGTCATTGTTGTCACGGTGAATTATCGATTGGGCCGCGCCGGTTGGTTCGCCCACCCGGCACTCACCGCCGAGAACCGCAAGGGCTTGTTGGGCAACTACGGACTAATGGATCAAATCGCCGCGCTTAAGTGGGTGCAGGACAATATCGCGCAATTCGGCGGCAATAAGAAAAACGTAACCGCCTTCGGCGAGTCGGCCGGCGCGATCTCAATTAACTACTTGCTGCTGGCGCCGCAGGCGCGCGGCCTGTTTGCAAAAGCCATTTCCCAGTCGGGCTTCGGCCGTTTGCCCGCGCCGCCACTAAGTACTGTCGAAAATTTTTCTGCCTCCTGGGCACAAAAGGCCGGCGTTACCGGCACCGACGCGAACGCTGCGAAAGCATTGCGCTCAATACCATGGGAAGTCGTTGCGCGCAGCCCAGGCGGCATCGGCGCGCCCGATGCAACGCTGCCGATGGCCGACGGCAAGATGGTTACCGGTAGCGCCGTCGAAGGCTTCGCACAAGGCAAACAAGCACGCGTACCGTATCTAGTCGGCGGCAACAGCGACGAAGCGAGCTTGACTCGTCGAACCGCCATGCCGACGGAACAACTGGCGGCCATCAAAGAGCGTCGCGAAGCGCTCTTGGCAGCCTTCGATCCGGACAATACCGGTAGTGCTGATCGCATCATCGCGCGGTTAGTAACGGATGCATCGATCAGCGAACCCGATCGCGCATTAGCGCGCCTACATGCCGTAACCGGACAGCCGACGTTCGTGTATCACTTCTCGTACGTACCCATGTCGATGCGCGCGACGTCGTTCGGCATGGCGCATGGCGGTGAAATCTCCTACGTATTCAACTCGCCTCGCGCGGGTGCGAACTTCGACGACGAAGGCAAAGCCATCGCAGCGGCGGCGAATAAATACTGGGCAGCGTTTGCCAAGACGAGCAACCCGGGTTCCGCAGGCGGAGCTGTTTGGCCCAAATGGGATGCAACGAACGAATCGCTGATGGAATTTGGGTTCGGCGGCGCGCCGATCGTACACAAGGACTTTCATAAGGCGCGATTGGATTGGGTGGAGCAGAGCCTGACGAGGTAGCCGCGGAGTGATCGCTGATTCAAAGACCCTGTCGCTCCGTGCAACGACGGTTTGGAAACAAGCCAAAAGCGACATTGCCAACTACTGTGGAACCGCTCGCCCTGAGCCTGTCGAAGGGTTCTGTAAAAACCGGCAGGATTCGGAGCCCTTCGACAAGCTCAGGGCGAGCGGAAAAAATGGAGAATCTCAGAGTAAACGGAAAACTGACAACGCAAGTCACTGACAATGCCGGAATGTTTGGACGCACCTGCCAACCGCTCCAGTTTCGCGATCCAAAACCTTTGCCGCCGCCGCGCATGACGGCTATCCTGCGCGCCCTCTCCCCGAACGCGCGCATTGATGCCTACTCCTCTCGATCTCGCATTCGAACTGAAACGACGCTTCGGTTTCGACTCGTTCCGGCCCGGACAAGAAGCGATCGTGCGCGATGCGCTGGCCGGCCGCGACGTATTGGCCATCATGCCCACCGGCGGCGGCAAATCGCTGTGCTTTCAACTGCCTGCGCTTTTGCAACCCGGTGTGTGTTTGGTGATCTCGCCATTGATTGCGTTAATGCAAGACCAAGTGCGGTTACTGCATGACAACGGCATCGCGGCCACATTTATCAATTCCAGCTTAGACGGCGCGACGTTGTCGCAACGGACAGCGGCTGTGCTGCGCGGTGAGTACAAGCTCCTCTATCTGGCGCCGGAACGTCTGCTGCAAGGCGAGTTTCTCAACGGAATATTGCCGCGTTTGCGCGCGTCGCAAGGCGTCTCGGCATTAGTCATCGATGAAGCGCACTGCGTCTCTGAGTGGGGACACGACTTTCGGCCCGAGTACCGTCAACTTGCGAGGCTACGCACGCATCTCGTCAATGTTCCTACCTTGGCGTTTACGGCAACCGCCACCGAACGCGTTCGCCAAGATATCGCGACGCAGCTCGTCTTGCGTGCGCCGTGCGTTCATGTCGCGAGTTTCAACCGTCCCAATCTCTACTATGCGGTGCGCCCGAAATCCAAGCGCAGTTACGATGAAGTCTTGGAGCGCGCGCGAAGCTCGAGCGGCGCGGGCATCGTCTATTGCTTATCGCGCAAGCGTGTCGACGAGTTGGCGCAGCAACTGCAAGGCGACGGCATTCGTGCACTGCCCTACCACGCCGGGCTCGATGGCGACACGCGCCGCGACAATCAAGAGGCCTTTATTCGCGACGACGCACAAGTAATCGTCGCCACCATCGCCTTCGGCATGGGCATCAACAAACCGGACGTGCGGTGGGTGATTCACTACGACTTGCCTAAGAGCCTGGAAAGCTACTACCAAGAGTCAGGCCGTGCCGGCCGCGATGGCGACAGGGCGCAGTGTATTTTGTACTTTGGCGCAGGTGACATTCGCACCGCCGAATTTTTGATTCAACAGAAAGTGGATCCGGTGACGCAGGAACCGCTGGAAGAGGAACAGCGCATCGCGCGTCAACAGTTACGGCAGGTGCTCAACTACGCCGAGTCCAGCGAATGCCGCCGCGCCGTGCAATTGCGATACTTTGGCGAGGAGTTATCCGTACGATGCAACGCCTGCGACAACTGCCTGGAGCCGCGCGCTACCGCCGATTGGACAACACAGACGCAGCAGTTTCTATCCTGTATCGCGAGACTGGCGCAACAACGTGAACGCTTCGGCGCCGGTTACATCATCGAGATTCTGCGCGGCGCACAAACCGAACGCATTCGCAGCCGCGATCACTCGGGCTTAAGCGTATATGGCATCGGCAAAGCGCACAGCGTCGACGAATGGCGCAATCTGGCACGCGCCCTATTGCATCAAGGATTGATGAGCGAATCGCAAGACGGCTATTCGGTACTGGCGTTAAACGAAGCCAGCTGGCAGGTCATGCGCGGCGAACGGACCGTGCACATTGCCGCGAGCATCAAACCTACTCGCGAACGCAAGGCGGCGACGAACGTTACGACCGAAGGCGATGCGTTATTCAACGCACTGCGCACATTACGTAAGCGCCTGGCCGATAAAGCCGGCGTACCGCCCTATGTAATCTTTCACGACGCCAGCCTGCGCGAGATGGCGCAACGCCAGCCAACTACGTTGGATGAGTTCTCGATGATCGTCGGTGTCGGACAAGCGAAGCTTGCGCGCTACGGAGATGCGTTTGTGGCGGCGATTAACGAGCGTATTGGAGCTTGAAGTGCGCAGTTGCTCCTGACTCCTTCTCCGTTCGCCCTGAGTTTGTCGAAGGGCTCCTAGTTTCGTCACCTGGAAGAACCCTTCGACATGCTCAGGGCGAGCGGAGAAGAATAGGAAACATCACAGGGGCTCAATATGCTGAGCCCCTACAGCCAGACGAGAATCGAGATCAGGAGACTTGAGTCGATGTAGGCTGGGTTAAAGAATGTAACCCAGCATTTCCGAACCGACAGCGCTGGGTTACGTGCCTTAACCCAGGCTACTTTGATGAATCCCCATTCGGAAAAGCTAACGCCGCTATCTCTTCACCGCTAACACACCATCCCCATTCAACTCCGTCTTGAACCCCGCTTTTTGCAATCGTTTCGATACTTCATTAGGCACGTCGCGGCCGGTAGTAAGTTTGTTGGGCGTGCCGGTATAGTGAAAGAGCTTGCCGTTTCGCTTAAGAACTCGCGCGAGATGGTCATAGAAAATCTGCGAGTACAGCTCGCCCGCAATGCCGAAGCGCGGGGGATCGTGCAGGATCGCGTCGACGGATTCAGGCGCGAGCGACGCAATTTGCTCTGCAACATCGCCTAGCGTTAACGTGAGTGCGCTCTCTACTTTTGGCGACCATGGATTAAGCGTTCGCAGCCAAATCACGTCGGGATTTTTTTCGAACGATAGCACTCGCGCTGCGCCGCCTTGCAAACACCAGGCGGCGAAGTAGCCCAAGCCACCGCAAGTATCCAGCACGATTTTCCCTTTTGGCTGAATCAACTCGACCTTACGTTTCGCATCTTCGTACGGCGAGACCTTTGCGGTCGGTAACATTTTGATGCCGTCGATTTCGAAAGTCGGCGCGTCCCATTCGGTGGGTACGAGCTTGATCAGTGAGTTTGTATAGCGCGAGACCGGCTGGAAACTTTTTCCATCCCAGTAATAAATCGTCCGTTCCTTGCACTTGGTTAAATACGGGTAACGCCGCCCCTGCCAGGCCCATTCCTCGGCATCGATCTCGACGCTGGTTGCCGAGCGACCCAGATCCAGCGAGCATTCAACCGCGGTAGCGCCTGCGTGCAATGCGGCGCGCATTTGGTCGTGGATGGACAGCGTAATGAGCGGGGTCATGGAAAACCGGAATGACAAGTTAAGCCAATGCATCTTGCCCGGAACCGCAGAGCAAAAAAAGCAAAAAGCCATTTCCCGAAAGTTATTTCCCCAGAATCATTTCATTGTCGCACTGAACAGCTGTACGCTGCGCGCTCTCGATCGGTAACGAAGGGGCCATTCAATGACTACCGCCAGCACCAATTTGCAGCTACGTTCGCTCATCAAAAAAAGCGGTGAGTTGGAACTCTCGCTGGTGGAAGTTCCCATCGAAGAGCCAAAGAGCGATGAAGTCGTTGTGCGGATCGAAGCCGCGCCGCTCAATCCGTCCGACCTCGGCCTGCTGATGAGCGTCGCGGAATTGGACACGGCCAAGACGCGAGGCACGGGAGCGAACGCCGTCGTCTCTGCGCAAGTGCCCGACAAACTCATGCGCATGGTGACCGGCCGCGTCGATCAATCGATGCCGGTAGGTAACGAAGGCGCAGGCGTGGTCGTCAAAGCCGGCGATTCGAAAGAAGCGCAAGCGCTGCTCGGCAAGACTGTGGCTACACTCGGCGGCGCGATGTATTCGCAATATCGCACGCTCAAAGTGCAACAGTGCATGCAGCTGCCGCCCGGCACGGCGCCCGCGGAGGGTGCGTCTTGCTTCGTCAATCCGCTTACGTCGCTGGGCATGACGGAAACGATGCGACGCGAAGGCCACACAGCGCTGGTGCACACCGCGGCGGCATCCAACTTAGGTCAGATGCTCAACAAGATCTGTATCAAGGACGGCATTGCCCTCGTCAACATCGTACGCAAACCCGAGCAAGAGGAGTTACTGCGTAAGCTGGGCGCTCAGCACGTCTGCAATACCAGCTCGTCGAGCTTCATGGAAGACTTGACCAAGGCGCTCAAGGCAACGGGCGCCACTATCGCTTTCGACGCCATCGGCGGCGGCAAACTGGCCGGGCAAATTCTCGCCTGCATGGAAGCCGCGGCCGTTACCGCGATGACGGAATACAGCCGCTACGGCTCCAATACGTTTAAGCAGGTTTATATCTACGGCAATTTGGATCGCGGCCCGACCGAACTGACGCGCAGCTTCGGATTCTCTTGGAGCGTTTCAGGTTGGCTGCTCACGCCCTTCTTACAGAAAATCGGCGGTGCGGCGGCGCAGAAATTACGCGAGCGGGTTATGGCCGAGTTGAAGACGACGTTCGCCAGCCATTACACCAGAACGATTTCGCTTACCGAAGCGCTGGAGCTTGCCAACATCAAGTCTTATTCCAAGTTCGGCACGGGGGCGAAGTATTTGATCAATCCCAATAAACGTTCCTAGTAAATCGTTTATTAGTGCGTCATCGCATAGACGACGATGTTCACGCCGAACTTAATGCTTAAGTTAGCGTCGTCGAGCGGATAGTCCGGATCGTCGGTCCATTGCCAGCCGTCGCCCAAATCGTTGTTAAACGCGATTAGTACGACCAGTCTGCCGTCGTCGTCGAGTATGCCGCGCCAATGCGGCGTATCGCCGTCGGCGCGGTACGGTACACCGCGTCGTTGATACGACTGCCAATTACCAACCTGTGCAGTGTTCGACAAATCGTACACCGTGTGAAAAATCGAATGGTCATGCGGAATGTCGACGATATTGCGATCGGGAAAGACACGGCGCATGGTTTGTACAAAGCCTTCCCATTCGGTAGTGCCGAAGAAACTGTCGCACAATAAAAATCCCCCGCGCAGTAGATACTCGCGCAGCTTAGTCGCTTGCTGCGGCGTTAAGTCCCAACTTCCCGGCAGACCTGCGATCAGAAACGGCCAGTAATACACGTCATCGAGATCGTCCAGATTCACCGGCTGTTCGACCGAGCGGACGTTAATGCGGGTAATGCGCCGCAGCAGCCGTGCGAAATCGCGATCGCCGCGGGGATAGTCCACCGCCCAACTCGTGCCGCCTTCCGTCCAATCGCCGCCGCCAAAACGCGAGAACGGACCGTCCTGATACGGCGGATACATCAACCGCGCGATCACGAACTCGCCTTGCTCACGGTAATCGTGGGGCAGTTCGACGTTCGCCTGATATTCGAAACTTGGGTACACACGAAACTCGCGCTGCGCCGCAATCGCCACTTGCATGACGACCGCAATCACCGCCGCAGATGCAATAACGCGCCAAGCGCTGAACAACCGCATACGTCCCCACGTTCGAGCTTCGATTGAGCGAAGGCGCCCGGTATCGAGTGTAGGCGCAGCCAGGGTGGTCGGCCGCTATTTGGCAGAACTTTGCAGACAGCGGGCCGAGTTTGAGCGTGGCACTCGTCGTTCCAGTTGCGAAATTCGACGGCCTCGGCGATGCTTGTAGCGCAGTAAAACTCAGGAGAATTACTACTATGTTAAGGAACCTCAAAGCGGTGCCGGTTCTGCGCATCGCAGCCCTTGTCTTAGTTTCCCTTGCCGTAAGTTCATTGACGACAATCCCCGCTTACGCGCAGGAAGAACCCGCCGGGCCGCCGTCCGAATTGCAGTTAGCCTGGCAGGCGGCCGGTCCCGCGGTGGTACGTGGACCGCAATCGGTTGTCCTCCGCGACCAGGGCACCATGCAACTTCCCGAAGGATACGCATACGTGCCCGCCAAAGAAGGCGAGCGCATCATGAACGCGATGGGCAATCAAACCGACAGTCGTTTTCTGGGTTTGATCGTGCCTTTATCGGATGACGCATCCTGGTTCGTCACCATGGACTTCGAAGAAGCCGGGTACATCAAAGACGACGATGCAAAGGATTGGGATGCCGACGAGCTGCTGCAAAGCCTAAAAGACGGCACCGAAGAATCCAATAAGCACCGTGAGCAACTGGGCGTGCCGGCGATACAAGTAACGCGTTGGATAGAACGGCCGACGTATGAGTCGGGCACGCATCAGCTGGTGTGGTCGGCCGAGGCCAAACTTAAACACGGCGACGATCCCGATCCCACTATCAACTACAACACTTATGTCCTCGGCCGCGAAGGTTATATCTCGCTTAACTTGATCACCTCTACTTCGACGATCGGCCAAGACAAGCAAGTCGCCAAGCAATTGTTGGCCGCCGTGGAATTTAATGGCGGTAAGAAATACAGCGACTTTAATGCGTCGACGGATAAGGTCGCGGCGTACGGCCTGGCGGCTTTGGTTGGCGGTGTCGCCGTCAAGAAGCTGGGGCTGCTGGCCGTGATCGGCGCATTCCTATTAAAATTCGCCAAAATCATCGCCATTGCCGTTGCAGCCCTGGGCGGCATCTTCGTCAAATTTTTCAAGCGCGACAAAGGCGACAGCACCAGCGCATGAAGCTACTGCTGCTCCTGTTAAACGGAGCCAAACTCGGAAAACTGCTGCTGACCGGCGGCACCATGCTGCTGTCGGTCTTCGCCTATGCTTGGTTATTCGGCTGGCGCTATGCAGTCGGATTTGTCGGGCTTATCTTCGTCCACGAAATGGGCCATTACATCGCCGCGCGACAACGCGGTCTCGACGTCAGCCTGCCGACCTTTATTCCTTTCGTCGGCGCGTGGATTCAGCTTAAGCAAATGCCGCACAACGCCGAAACCGAAGCCTATGTCGGCATAGCGGGACCGATTGCCGGCACGATCGGCGCATTGGCGTGCTTCTACATCGCTCGCAATTACGACAGTCAGCTGCTGTTGGCGCTGTCGTACTCCGGCTTCTTCCTCAATCTATTTAATCTGATCCCCATATCGCCGTTCGACGGCGGACGCATCACCGCCGTCATTTCGCCGAAGCTTTGGTTTGTCGGTGCACCGGTATTGGTGGCGCTGTTTTTTTACAGCCCTTCGCCTTTATTGATCGTAATGGCGATCCTTGCGGCACCACAACTCATCAAAGCGTGGCGAGGAACTGAAACGGACGAAGAACGCGCGTACTACTTAACGGATAACAGCACGCGCATTCAATATGGATTTTTGTACTTGGGTCTGGCGGGCTTTCTCGCCATCATGTGCAGCGAACTGCACAAGGAATTGCCGCGCGGGTTTTAAACGCAGGCGGAACAAGAAGTAAGAAGCTACTAGCTGCTAGCCACTAGGCGCTAGCCAGAGTCAGAGCGGATGCGGAGAGAGCCGCTCGTCGGTGTTTCCTTCTACCTAGTAGCTATAACCTATCTCAGACATGAATGGCGCTTAGTTAAGCAGTGCTGCACTTCTTAACACCCTCTCCCTTGATGGGAGAGGGAGGGGAGAGGGTGAGAAAGTTGGCGCCTTGCGCCAAATACCCCTCTCTCTAACTCTCTCCCCGCCGAAAATTGCTCCTGCATTTCCGGCATTTCCGCAATCCATGGCGGTCACAAGGGGAGAGAGGACTATCAGGAGGATGTCGCAGCTCTCGCTCCTTAAGCTAATTGCCATTCATGCTCAAGATAGGTTCTAGCAACTTATCCTAATCGTACCGCCATCGAATTGGCTTCTTTCTGGCTAGTACCTAGTCGCTAGTAGCTAGTGGCTTCCATTACGCCTGTCGCGGCGGCGATGCAGCGGAACCGGCAAGAATACCGCCGTCGATATTAAGCTCGGCGCCGGTGATGTATGTCGCTTCATCGGTCGCCAACAGAAGCGCCAACGCGGCCACCTCCTCCGGCGCGCCGAAACGTTGCAGCGGCGTCTCTTTAACCAAAGCCGCCATATTCGTTGGGCGTTCCTTGCCTTCGCCCAGCATGGGTTCCCACATAGGCGTGAGAATGGCGGCCGGTTGAATGCAGTTGCAACGCACATCCAACCCCTGCTCGGCGCAATACACCGCCACCGTTTTGGTGTGATTACGTACCGCTGCTTTGCTCGACGCATACGCGGCGCCGCTTGGGATGCCGACCAAACCCGAACGCGAACCAATATTAATGATGGAGCCGCGTCGTTGCGGACGCATCGCTTGAATGCCGTACTTGCAACCCAAGAAGACGCCGTCGAGATTGGTCCGATGCACGGCGTACCAGTCGTCAAGCGTGGCATGTTCCGGATCGTGCGCTACCGCGCCGGCTTCGAAGCCGGTGATGCCGGCATTGTTGACCAAGATGTCGAGCGTCTTGCCGGCCACGCGTAACGCTTGCATAACCTGCTGCCAATCCTTTTCTTCGCGCACGTCGAGCGGCACATACGTCGCCGATGCACCCAGCTCGATCGCAAGCTTGGCGCCGCGCTGATGATTGATGTCCGTGACGTAAACAAACGCGCCTTCGTCCACGAATGCCCGGGCGATGGCCGCGCCGATACCGCGCGCCGCACCGGTTACCACCGCGGTCTTGTGTTGTAGACGATTCAAGCTATACCTACTTTGTACTGAAATTTATGAGTTGCGGCGGCCGTCGTCGGACCCCTCTTATACCGCAAGCTTATCGCGCCGTTTACGCGGTTAAACGTGCCCTAAAGTATTAGGAGAAGAATAAGAGAACTCCGTAGTCGGCGATTGTGACCGGCTCCACAGATTGCCGGGAGAGCTGCAACGATATCTGCAACCCCGGGCTTGGCTGGTCCTACAACGCGGGCCTTATTTAGGCGCGGTTTTCACACACAACGTAGCGGTTTTTGCCGGCTGATTTAGCTTGGTACAGGGCCGTATCCGCTCGCCGGTACATGGTGTCGAAGTCGGCATTCCGTTGGGCGTCAACGGTGATTCCAACGGAGACCGTGTATTCGATTTCCTGCGGCGCACGGGAATCCCGCACAAACGCCAGCAAGCGGTCGGCGATCTCCTGCGCCCCCTCCAGGTCGCAGTCGGGCGCAAAAATCATGAACTCGTCCCCGCCCAGTCGCGCCGAGATATCGGCGCCGCGTATGCAGTGATTTATCGACTGCGCCAGTCGTGCAATGACTTGATCGCCGACCGCATGACCGTACGTGTCGTTAATCGATTTGAAGTTGTCGATGTCCACCAGCAGTACCGCATGCGTGGTGGCCGCACGATCGGTCAACACCTTGCCCACGGCCGCCAGCGCCCCGCGCCGATTCAGCAATGCCGTTAACTCGTCACGCATGGAGGAGTGATAGTGGGTTTGCACTTGGTCATAGAGTGCGTACTGATAGCGCGCCACCCAATAACCCAACACCAGCGCGACGATGACCGCGCTGATTAAACTCCACATGACTATAGTGCGGAAGCGCGCTTCCTGCGCCAGGTAGTATTCCAAATTAAAATCCACGCCGACGAAGCCGACGTAACGTCCCGCGCTATCGAAGATCGGCGCATGACCGGTCAAAAAATTGCCGTAGTCGTCTTTTTGAAATGTGGGTGTCACCCAAATCCGACCGGCGGCCAATTGTTCCAGCCAATCGCTTTCGTATTCCTTGCGTAAGGTAAACGGCTCCAAGTATTCCGACGCCTGCAGATGTTGCGACGTTTTGAGCAAAGGCGATTTGGCGGTATCGAGTACAAATACCGTTTTGCCGGACAGGTCGGCCATGGTGTACACGTAGAAGATGTCGCTGCTGGCATTGTGGAGTTTCACCAAAGGCGCCAATGTCCGTGCATACAGCTCCGGTGTGTATTGATCGCGATCGAGCAGTCGGCCGTGTGCATCGCCGTCGATCACGCTTGCCGCCACGCGCGCGATTTGCCCGACGCTGGCGCGCAATACTTCCAGCCGCGCTTGCTGCGAGAAATACTGCGGAATAGCCACAATGGCAAACAGGATGACGGCGATAGCAGCGGCTGCGCCAACGAATACGCTGGGCTTAAACGAGCGGGTCATGCGCGACGCGGGCGGAACGCCGGAGGAGAATGCGGATGCAACATACGGCAGGATTGTCGCACACCGCAGCGGCCGAAGGTTGTGGCAGCGACTATGGAGCGTGCATGGAATCGGCGACACCGCGGATCATCAACAGAGCTCCGGCCGGAGCGACCAGATCGCCATGCGCAGAACCCGCACGGGCGACATGAAAGTCGCCGCGCCGGACCGCGTAGTCGCCTAGACGGATTTCACCTTCCATGACCAAGCACTCCTCGTCGTAACCGTGAACATGCGCGGGAATGCTGCTGCCGGGGTCCATGCGAACGAGCGTCGTTTGCACGCGCGTCTGCGGATCGAGATGCAGCTGTTGCACCCACACGCCGGGCCAGAACTGCCGCCACTTAACCGACTCGCCACGAACCGTTTCCGTTTGCTGCGGCGGAGCCACTCGTTCCGCAACACTCTCCATCATGCGCGTACGCATCCGATCGCGTTGTTCGGGCGCCAACTCGAGGGGCATGATGGCTTCGCTCAACGACTGCAACGCTTGTTCGTCCAGCGTATTTGGAGGCGGCTTCATCGTGCGCTCTCCGCCTGTAGGGTTTCTCGCAGCGCCGCCAACCCGCGGCGGATATGCGACTTCACAGTACCCACCGGCATTTGCATGGCGGCGGCGATTTCTTCGTGACTGAGGTCCTGCAGAAACGCCATGGCAATCAATTGCCGTCGCGTTGCGGGAAGCTGCGATAACGCCCGATGCACTCTCGACCCTTCTTGCATGCTTTGCAGCAGTTCATCGGCTGCGGGGGTGACTTGCTCGGACGCATAGCTCGCCGCTTGCTCGACTGCCCGCATACGGACCCGACGGCGCCGCAACAGATCGACGGCGCGTGCACGACAGATGACCGACAACCAACCGAGCACAGTAGCGCGCGTCACGTCATAGCGCGCGGCTTCGCGCCACACCTGCGCATACGCATCGCAGGTGGCTTCTTCGGCGTCGTGAATGTTTTTGAGGATGACGCGCGCCACCGCATACAACTTAGCCGCCGTGGCGTCATACAACTCACCCAATGCCGCTTCGTGACCGGCGGCAATACGCGCAATTAACGAACGGAGGTGGCCTTCGTCGGTCTCCGGCAAGGGTGTCACGCGCACCACCCGCACCGACGTCGGGCTGGTTGGGGTCCGCATGCTGTCCGTGGCTGTATCCGTCATTGCACTGACCGGCCCCCGGAAAAAAATGGAGGGCCGGAGTATAGCGCTCGTCGCGGCGTACCGAGGGTCGGACATGTTGCGGGGACCCAATGATCAAGGACAGCGTGCGAGCAATCTTCCGGCCTATCGTCCGGCCACTACCGGCCTCGCACATATATATGGCACATACGGCGGCCGCCGCCGCCTGGATGCACCCCATCGGACGACTGAAAATTCCATAAAACGGCGTTACTATACGGACCGCTTTTTTGCTTCCACCGCAAGGAAAATTCCATGAATAAAATGCTACTGGTTCCCGTAATGCTCGCAGCCGTGGCCGCAACTCCGGTGTACGCACAGGACATCAAAGCGGGCGACAAACTACAAACCCTCTCCAATTTGCATCCCGACATGGCCAAGCGGTTGATATACACCGCCAACTATCAGCAGGACGGCTTGATCCCCGTATGCTCGGACGTCACGGTCAAGGACATCAGCGGCAAGAAAATGTCGTTCGAGTATCAGGGCGCGGAATACCGCGTCGACTACGAAAAGCACACCAAGAACGCGGGCGTTTCGTTTCAAGACGCGGTAAAGACGATGTTCGGCCCGTCCTGCGACAAGGCCAAGATGAATTCGCTCGGCGCAGCCGACAAGGACGGCATCAAATCCGGCCAGCCGAAACTCGGCATGACCAAGACCGGCATCCTGTTTGCGATGGGCCGTCCGCCGCAGCATGCTACGCCGAGCCTCGACTCCAGCTACTGGCTGTATTGGAAAAATCGCTTCGCCAAAACCGGCATCCAGTTCGATGACAAAGGCAAAGTGACGGAGATCAAATAGTCCGCGCCGATAAAGTCATCTTCTTGGAAAGCGCTTTCTAGAAAGCAAATGGGCCGCTAAGCGGCCCATTTTTTTCTGCCGCGCATTGCGAGGCGAACGAGCCGCACAGGGCCGATTCTTCCACCTGTGATCCATCGCACAGCGTGCGTTAAGAAATTAGCGATGAATAGCGGCTTTAAGAAAGCACCGCTACCGATGCCATCAGTTTCCACATCAGATCTCGAACGGTACGCCAGCACGCTGGTGTTATTGGCGATGTTGATCGCCGTCGATGGGCTATTCATCGCCATGCATGCGTTGCATGCATGGTCGCCGTTACTCAATGCAGGGCACTACGCCATCGATGCCGACGGCGGCATGGCCGAGCTGTATCAATACATAAAGTTTCTATGGCTACTGGGTTGTCTGAGCCTGGCCTTCATGCAATCGCGGCTCAAGGTGTACTTAGCATGGATCGCGCTGTTCGCCGTATTGCTGCTGGACGATGCGGCGCAATTGCACGAGAGCGTCGGCACGACCTTGGCGCAGTTATTCGATTTCCGCCCTGCCCTGGGCTTACGCGCCAAAGATTTCGGCGAGATTGCCTTTGCCGCGGCGATGGGTTGCTTTGCGGTATTGCTGGTGGCGTTTACGTTTTGGCGCGGCAGCCAAACGTCGCGGCATATTTCCGCCGATCTGCTCTGTTTACTGTGTGCGCTGGCCTTTTTCGGCGTGTTCTTCGACGCAGTCCATACCATTGCCTACTTCAAGGCGCCGGCCCTTGTCGCTGCTTTAACGTTGATCGAGGACGGCGGCGAAATGCTGGTGGTCAGCGCCATCACCGCCTACGCTTTCGATGTGGCCAGCCACGCCGGGCAGTTGCGCATCCGCATTTGGCGATGGGCGAATGCGCATCTCAATCCGCTCAGCACGGCAAAAACGTAAACGCCAACGTTCCCATCACAAACCAGATACCGGCAAAGATCAGCCGATAGCCGAACATCAAGCGGAAATCCACGCGCGCAATGCTGGCGCCGACAACGGCCCAGAACGGCGTCAGCAAATTACCCATGTGATCGCCGACGCTGAGTGCCAGCAGACCGCGTTGCGCGGTTGCGCCCACCGCTTCCGCCGCTTGCACGGTGACAAAGCCTTGGATCAACCACTGGCCGCCGCTGGTGGGAATAAAGAACGATACGATGGCGCTGACGATCACGATCAACACGGGAAAGGTATACGCCGTCATGATCGGGTCGAACACCGATACGATGTATTGGCCTACGGGCGTGAACTGAATCAGTCCGGCCACGCCTGCGTACAAGTGATACAGCAGCACGATCGGCCAAGCCATGCCCACGGCTTCGCGCAGTGCACGGGTGAAGTTAAAAATATTTTTGTGCAGTATCACGCCGAGCGTCAGCACGATGGTGTTCATCGAGTTGATGTCGAGGCTTAAATTCTTGATGAAGAAATGCATGTACAGCCAGGCCGCCAGCATGATAATCAGCGGCGCGACCACCCATGGACTGCGCTCCATCCACATAGCCGCGGTTTGCGGACCTTGCGGCGCTTCGTCTTCGACGCGCTCGGCAACACTGGCTTCCGCCGCGGCAAACTGCGACACAGGCCGCACGGTTTTCGGCATCAATACGACGCCGGCAATCATGGTCACGATTAGAAAGGACACGACTAGGATAATGGTCGCCGGCGCCCAGATCGTTGTGCTTAGCGGCATGATGCCGGTGGTCGATTCGAGAAAGTGACCGGGTGTCGCCATCAACAGAGGCGCGCTACCGGAAAAACCGAACTGCCAAATGGCGCCCGCACCGGCTAGCGTCGCCAGCATGAATAAGAAGTCGATGCGCAGACCCTTCGCCTCGGCTTGGCGGCAAAAATGAATTGCCACCAATGGGCTGAGCGCAATCGCCAAACCCCAGTTTAAATAGGCGATGGCCGCCGACGTTAGCACAGCGCCGATAACCACTTGCGGCACGGTCCGCGGTATTCGCGACAGGGAAATAATGATTTTCTTGAAAAACGGCGTTGCGCCCAAGATGAGGCTAAGCACCAAGATCAGCGTCATCTGCATCGTGAACGCGAGCAGACTCCAAAGGCCGCGGTAATACGCGTCAATGGTATTGGATAGCGGAGTGCCGATGCCCAGAGAGAGCGCGACCAGCGCAACCATTAATATGATGGAAGTCGTGATGGCGTCCGGGACCACACGCTCCATGACCGCCGCTAATTTTTCCACCCACTGCATCTTGGCCGGCGCGGCGGCTTGCTCGTTATTCGACATCGTCTCTCCCCCGGTTCGAGACCTGTCTACGCAGGTCATTCGCTCGATGGTAGCAGACGCTACCGGCTTGAGAAGTCGAGTTATGTCGGCGACACGCGAATCGGAGCGGCTATAATGAAATCCAATCGAATTCGAGTGATCCCGTGAAGGCAGATAAACCCCATTCCCCGGCTTCCGCCCCCGCCGAAAAGCCCGCGCACTTCATCCGCAAGATTATTGCGGACGATGTCGGTGCCGGAAAAGCAAAAGTCCTGACCCGCTTTCCGCCGGAGCCGAACGGCTACCTGCATATCGGCCATGCCAAGTCGATTTGTCTTAATTTTTCGATGGGCGAGGAATTCGGCGGCGCATGCAACCTGCGCTTCGACGACACCAATCCCGAAAAGGAAGAGCACGAGTTCATTCAGTCGATTCAAGAGGACGTGCGCTGGCTCGGCTTCGACTGGAAGGCGCCCGTGCACTTCGCGTCCGAGTACTTCGATCAGCTGTACGAATGGGCGATCCACTTGATCAAAGAAGGCAAGGCCTACGTTTGCCACTTGTCGCCGGATGAAACACGCGAGTATCGCGGCACGCTAACCGAACCGGGGCGCGACTCTCCGTACCGTAATCGCAGTATCGACGAAAATTTATCGCTGCTCGAACAGATGCGCAGCGGCGCACTGCCGGAAGGCACGTGCGTACTGCGTGCAAAGATCGATATGGCGTCACCGAATATCAACATGCGCGATCCGGCGATGTATCGCATTCGCCATGCCCAGCATCATCAGACCGGCGATAAGTGGAAGATCTACCCCACATACGACTACACACACGGACAGTCGGATGCGATCGAAGGCATTACGCATTCGATTTGTACATTGGAGTTTGAAGATCACAAGCCGCTGTACGACTGGTATCTCGACAATCTGCCGGTGCCCTCGCGCCCAAGGCAGTACGAGTTTGCACGCCTTAATCTCAACTACACCGTGATGAGTAAGCGCAAGCTCAAACAGCTGGTCGACGAAAAACATGTGCACGGCTGGGACGATCCGCGAATGCCGACATTGTCTGGCTATCGCCGTCGCGGCTACACGCCTGCCGCAATCAAAAACTTCTGCGACATGGTGGGCGTTGCCCGCAGCAACAGCGTTGTCGACGTCGGCATGTTGGAATTCGCAATCCGCGATGACTTGGACAAGCATGCACCGCGCGCCATGTGCGTCATGTCACCGCTCAAAGTCGTTATCACCAACTTCGAAGCCGGCAAGGTCGAAAGCTTAAGCGCAGCCAACCATCCACAGCACGAAGAAATGGGCAAACGCGAACTGCCCTTCACCCGCGAGCTCTTCATCGACAAGAACGACTTCCGCGAAGTGGCCGAGAAAGATTTCAAACGCTTGGTGCTCGGACAGGAAGTACGCCTCCGCAATGCATATGTCATTCGCGCGAATGAAGTCGTAAAGAACTCAAGCGGCGAGATCGTCGAATTGCATTGCACGTACGATCCCGATACCCACGGCAAGAATCCCGCCGACGGCCGCAAAGTAAAAGGTGTCATCCACTGGGTCTCGGCCACTCACTGCGTCGATGCAGAAGTACGTCTATACGATCGCCTGTTCACGGCCGAAGCACCGGAAGCGGACAGAGACAAAAGCTTTCTGGAACTCATCAATCCAAACTCACTCACCGTACTCAAGAACTGCAAGGCGGAAGCCAGCCTAGCGAATGCAGCGCCCGAAGCGCGCTTTCAATTCGAACGCGAAGGTTACTTCTGCGCCGATCGCTTCGATTCGAAGCCGGGCAAACCCGTGTTCAATCGGACGATTGGGTTGAGGGATACGTTTGGAAAATAATTCACTCGTAGGTTGGTGCTGAGCGAAGCGAAGCGAAGCCCAACAATATCAACGATCACCATTCGTTTGATTCCACGCCACAGACCTGCGGCATGCGCAGATCGCCCATCGAAGGACCTCAGGCGCCCTCAATCCTGCCCATCAAATAAGTCCTGTTTGCCGTTTTGTTTTAGGGTGTGCTAAAAAACACCAAGTAGTTGATTGTTGGGACATCAGGGATGCAAAACAGACGGAAAAAACGCTCGATGTCCTGTTTAAAAGGGATCTTTAGGTCCCCTACTTGTAGTTATGCGTCTTAGGCGAACACTCCAACTTAACGTTGCTTGGGCCGGCCTTATGTGGCTCGCATTCTTGGCTTTGTTCGGTCTTTCGCCCACATTGCC